>Ga0208019_1002209_pt1 | contig 9935 bp, 10 predicted proteins | sample CB_VirMetaG_5_FD_184540 | JGI IMG/M metagenome (GOLD analysis project Ga0208019, IMG submission 184540) | Freshwater to marine saline gradient viral communities from Chesapeake Bay - CB_1508_1D Viral MetaG (SPAdes) (version 4) | ecosystem: Environmental > Aquatic > Marine > Coastal | place: USA... | reverse complement strand
TCTCTCTCTTTATCCAAAGGGAAAGCGATTGAACGGAAAGGGAAAGGTCATGACCGACCGCGAATTGAAACGATTGTCTCGGATGCTGCCGGATCGTATGGGCCTGAAGTGGCAGAGTGGGCTCGACGGATTCTCTCTGTTGAGCTCATGCCTTGGCAGCGGCACGTACTTGATGCGCAGCTCAGCGTTGATGCCAACGGACGATGGCTCAACCCTCTCTCCCTTGTCAGTGTGGCCCGACAGAACGGCAAGACGGTTGCCCTGAAGGCATTGCTGGGTTGGTGGCTGACGAGCTATGCCCTGGAGGCTGGGCCTCAAACCATTCTGAGCACGGCTCATCGGCTGGATCTGGCTACGTCGCTGTTTCAGGATTTGGCACCGACTTTGGAGGAAAAGTTCAACGTCAAAGCCACTTGGGCCTATGGTCGCAACAGCATCAAGGTCGGTGATTCGGTATGGCATGTCAAAGCTGCCAGGCCGTCAGCCGGTCACGGCATGAGCGTCGATCTCATCCTGGCTGATGAAGTATTCGGCATTGACTCCGAGACTCTCGACATTGGCTTGCTACCGACTCAGCGTGCCAGGCCAAATCCGTTGTGCTCCATGTGGAGCACGGCCGGTACCGAGGACAGCGTGGCAATGCTTCGTTGGCGTGAGCAAGGCATCAGAGCCATTGACGAAGGCAAATCCACCGGTATCTATCTGGCTGAATACTCGCCGCCACCTGACGCTGATCCGATGAGCCCTGGAGCGTGGGAATACTCCAATCCGGCACTCGGCCACACGCTCGACATACGCACCATCGAGCAAGAAGCCAAAAGCCCCAACCGGGCAGGCTTTCTGCGTTCTAGCGTGAACTTATGGGTACAAAGCGAACTGTCATGGCTTGCGCCTGGGCGGTGGGAATCGTGTCGTACTACGTTGCCACCATTGCCAGGCGGAGTGCTAGCAGTCGAAGTGGCAGTGGACGACGGCAGGTACGTCGCCGTGCGAGTGAATCAAAATACTGCTGGGATCCTGACTGCGACTGTCGCCTTCATGTGCGAAACCGTAAGCCAGGTATGGGATAACATACGCACTCAGTTGGCCTCCAACCCAAGTGTGCAAGTTGCTATCACGCCGACACTGGACACCAACTGCCCCTCCGATCTGCAACGTCGCAGGGTGCTGGTCGGCTACCAAGAAATTACGCGCTACACATCAATCGTGCGCAACCTGATCAACGAAGGCCGCGTCGCACACACCGGCGAAACGATGCTCGCTGAGCATGTCGGTCGAGCTGTCGCAGTACGCACACCAGGGAGCATTGCGCTATCCAGCACCAAATCATCCGGGCCAATAGAGCTGGCACGCTGCCTGGTGTGGGCTGTTGGCATGATGGGCCGACCACGACCGATGGTGAATCGTCCTGTCGTTGCATCGAGCGCCTAGACTCAACTGCACAATGGCTGGATTCTCTCTCAAGCGCAGCATTCCCAACGACACCAAAGCGCAGATTGGTGCTGCAGCTGCAGGCAACCCACTTGTCGGCAACTTCATCAATTACACCAACGACTACAACCGCGCCCAAGCAATGCAAATCCCGACAATCAGCCGGGCACGCGACCTGATCTGCGGCTTGATTGGCTGCCTACCGATTCGCCAATACTCCAAGCAATGGGTGAACGACGACTACGAGGACATCGACCTACCTGATGACACGTGGTTTCATCAGCCCGACCCGGCGACGACACGCAACTTCATTATGTCCTGGACAGCCGACGACCTGATCTTTCAAGGCCGTGCATTCTGGGTAGTAACCAGCCGATTCGGCAACGGCTTCCCAGCAACCTTCGCCTGGATTCCGGCCTCGGATGTGCAAAGTCTTGACCAAGCTGGGCCAATCTGGTTCGGCCCCAGCAAGCAACTGGTATTCCAAGGATTGAAACTAGATCCAAATGATGTTGTGCAATTCATCAGCCCAATCCAAAGCATTCTCAGCATGGGTGCACGCGCAATCCGCACAAACTTGAACCTCGACTATGCGAGCGAGCGATTTGCACGCACCCAGGTGCCATCGGGCGTGCTTCAACAACGCGAAGGCGAACCGTTGAGTGGCGAGGAACTGAGCGAGTTGGCAGCAGGCTTCGCCAAAGCACGTGAAGGCAACGCGATTGCTGCATTGAATCAGTACGTCGAATGGAAAGAGTCGTACATGGATCCCAGCAAACTGCAGCTCGTTGAAGCCAGGACATATCAGGCACTTGAAATGGCGCGAGTTGCAAACATTCCTCCGTACCTGGTTGGTGCACCGACCGGAGGCGGCATGACATATCAGAACGCACTCCAGGCACGTCAAGATCTGTACCTATTCGGAGCCAAGCCATACATCGACTGCATCGAGCAGACGTTGAGCATGAACAGCGTGACTCCACGAGGCCGATACATCTACCTAGACGTTGAGTACTACCTGGAGGAAGCAAATCAGGTGCCCGAGTCGGACAACGCTGCACCGGCTCGGGCGCTACCCTCTAACGACGAAAGCGAGGCGTAAATGCTCAAGCTGACCGCATCAGACACATTCATCATCGCCCAGGAAGGCGAGTCGCCCAGGACAATCTCGGGCGTGGCCGTCCCCTGGAACGTGGAAGCCACCGTTTCGGACGGTACCCGAGTCAAGTTCACTCGGGGAAGCCTCCCGGTGACCGGCAAAAAGCCCAAACTGCTGAAGTATCACGACGATATGCAGCCAGTTGGGATCGTGACCAGCCGCCTCGACTCCGAGGAAGGGATGCTCTTTACGGCTCGGATCAGCGCCACCTCCGAAGGCAACGACATGCTCGAGCTCATCAAGGATGAGGCCGTGGATGCCGTCAGCGTCGGGGTGAACCCCATCGAGTTCAGTTACGACGACGAAGGCGTGATGGTGATTTCACGCGGCGAGTGGGTAGAGTTATCGCTAGTCACGGCACCTGCGTTCAAGGGTGCTACGATTACAGAGGTTGCAGCGACCGAAGGCAAGTCCAACGAACAGGAGCTCCAACCAATGACCGACAAGATCGCAAGCGCCGCAAGCGTCGCTGAAACACCTGCTGCAACGCCAACCGCAGCTCTCGCATTTGCAGAGCCGCGCCGCGTTCCTGGTCGCCTCCCATCGGCTGCTGAATACGTTTCAGCATTCGTCCGTGGTGGCGATGCCTTCGCTGACCTGAACCGTTTGATTGCGGATCACCAGGCGTACCACAACCCAATCGCAGCTGCCGCAGGCGACGAAGTGACCACGGATGCACCTGGCTTGCTGCCAGTGCCCATCCTCGGCCCGGTCTACAACAACATCAGCTATCTGCGCCCGGTCGTTTCGGCCATCGGTGCACGTTCGATGCCGTCAGCCGGTGCGACGTTCATCCGTCCCGAAATCACCACGCACAGCTCGGTGGCTCAGCAGGCCAACCAGCTTGATGCGTTGAGCTCAACCACGATGGTTGTCTCATCGAACACCGTCACCAAGCTCACCTTCGGTGGCACGGTGCGTGTCGCCGAACAGCTGGGCGACTGGAGCGATCCCGCGTTTGTGAACATCGTTCTGCAAGACCTGGCCAACCAGTACGCAGACCAGACCGACAACTACGCAGCAGACCAACTGCTGTCCGGCGCAACCGCGTTGGGCACATGGAACGGCTCGGCTTCAACGCTGGTCGCTGACATCTACACCGCCGCTCGAACCATTGCCGCCAACACCAACGTGCTGCCGACCCACATGTTTGTGGATCCGCAAACGTGGGCAAAGATCGGTGGCCTGGTGGACAGCGCAGACCGCCCACTGTTCCCATCGGTCGGCCCATTCAACGCAGCAGGCACGCAAAACGCGGCCAGTTGGAACGGCAACCCACTCGGCCTCACGATGGTTGTGGACAAGAACTTCACTGCCAAGAACATCATCATCGGCTGCGCCGCAGGTGCGTTCGCAGGCTTTGAGATCTTCGAGCAGCAAAAGGGTGCAGTTTCAGTTGAGAAGCCGGACATCTTGGCTCGTCAAATCAGCTTCCGTGGCTACTTCGCCACGTTGATGCTGGATGCGACCAAGTTCCAGAAGCTCGACTGGGTCTGAGCTAACTTCGCCTCCTCCAAGCGACTGAGACTGTGGCCACGTACACAATCACCCATAAACAGGTGATCGACAATGTGGCCACAGTTCAAGTCCTGGAACCCATCAACTTTGAGGTCGGCCAGTCGGTAACGATTGGCAGCTTGACTGGTTTCAACGGCACGCACGTCATCACGGCACTGCCCGAATATCTCTTTGTTGGTGTATCCGACATGGGCGATTATCTGTACGACACAGCAGTAATCATTCCCAACCAAATCCAATTCGCATTGGTCACCGATGGCGTGGTACGCCAAGCGGCCTCCGGCACGCTTAGCTACTCGATCACAGCCACCTGGGCTGCCTTGGGTGACCTGGAGGATTACCTGGGTTTCGTATTCACCAACCCCAGCCCCGACCTCGATGTTGCGACAATGGCTTTGGGTGCAGCCAACGCATTCTGCTACCGTCGCCGTCAAGAGGCTGGGTACTGGGATTCCGCGTCCAGTGCGCCCAGCCTCGACTGCAAACTTGCCACCGTCCAATACGCGGCAATCCTCTACCGTGAGCGCGGCAGCACCGAAGCATTCGCCAGCTTTGACCCATTGGCCACAGGCGGCCCGGTAACCGGCAATTACGGCCAAATCCTTCGCCTGCTCGGAGTCGGTAAGCCGCAGGTGGCCTGATGCCCGACCAGCTATTCAAGACCGGCTACGACCAAATCGTCACGACACTCCAAGCCATCACCGGCTTGACCGTGTTCAACGACCCACGCAACATCAACGTGCCATGCGCAATCGTAGAAGCACCAAGCATCACGCTCAACACCAACGTCAATGCAGACATGGAGTTTCGCGTCGTCATCGTCGGCCTGGGCACTGGAGACAATCGCACGCTCGATCAGCTGCTTGATTTGGCTGACCTGGTACGCGAAGCCAAGATTGGGCTAACCTCGGCCCGGCCAACGACCGTCAGTTACGGTGGAGCCGACTACCCGGCCTACGAATTGACAATCCGCACCAAAGTCAGCCCATAGACCTACTAGAATGCCAACAGGCTTGCAGCGAGCCTCCACAGCAAGGAGATTTCGCACATGGCAGTAGCAAGCACACTCACCGGATCAGCCGTATTCAAGGTCGGTGCCAGCTCGGGCACAGAAGTCGATTACACCGACAACTGCACTGCATGTGTCGTGACCAAAATGCGTGAAACGCTCGATGCATCAAGCTTCGGTGTCACGTACCGCTACCGCGTCGGTGGTTTGACGGATGTGACCATGACGGCCACATTGCTGGCCAATGACACCATCGTGAATGCTTTGGCTGCCCTGGTGGGCACCAACGTGTACGCCGAAGGTCGTCGCAGCTCGGCTGCCATCAGCGCCAGCAACGTGAACTATGAACTGACCGGGGCGTACCTGGAGTCAGTCGATGTTGTGAACCAGTCGGTCGGCGAGCTCAGCGAAATTGAAGTCGTTGTGTCTGGCGGCTCCCTTAACGAAGCCACCTCATGAAATTGACGATTGAGGTGTCCTATAGGACACCGGCAGCGGAATCGGTCAAGGACACGATTACTACAACGATTGCCACCGTTGCTGCATGGGAACGCAAGTTCAAGCGTCGCATCAGCGATCTCCAGGGCGGCATCGGTGTGGACGATTTGATGTTCATGGTTTGGCATCAGCTGACCGTTACCAAAAAGGAATCGCGTGAATATGATGCGTGGCTCAACACTGTTGAATCGTTCGACGTGCAAGAGGTCGCGCAGGCAAACCCTACGGAACCGGCAGCATCCGCAGACAGTTAGCGGAGCTGCTGTTCGTGACTGGCTACTGGCCTCCGGATGTGCAGTTCGATCAGGAGGATTTGGCTACCGTTCAGCTGATTGCAAAGAAGGCCAACCGTGACCGCTGAATCATCCATCACGATTGTCGGCCTGAAAGAAACGTTGCGTGAACTGCAAAAGCTTGAGCCGGATACAGCCAAGGAAATCAAAAAAGATTTCAAGAGCATCGTGCAACCAGTAGTCAAAGAAGCTCGAATCAAAGTGCTAGCCATGCCATTGTCCGGTTTCCGATACAACTGGAAAGCCGGACGCATATTCCCTTGGTCACAGCAAGCCGTCAGCAAATCAATCATTGCCAGGTTCAGCAACCGTAAGCGCGGGAACAGTCTGGCCGTGTTCAGCATCACGATGAAATCACCGGCAGGCACCGTGTTCGATATGGCAGGCCGTAAATCAACGAATCGTTTGGCTGCTGCGCTCGATGTGCTTTATGGGCGTGGATCGCGTTTGATGTGGCCGACCTATGAACGCAACGCAGCCGCAGTGAACGACAATTTGGCAGCGTTAGTAGAGAAACTCACTGATGCAGCGAATCGTAGACTGTTGGACTAATGGCCGTAACAATCCCCATCATTACCGAGTTTGCGGACAAAGGCATCAAGTCGGCTATTGCCGAGTTCAAGCAACTTGAGACAACCGGCCAGAAAGCCCAATTCGCACTGAAGAAATCGTTTGTGCCTGCTGTGGCAGTGCTCGGTGGTTTGACTGCGGCAGCCGTACCAGCCGTCCAGGCGGCCAGCGATCTCAATGAAACCATCAGCAAGACCAATGTGATCTTTGGTGAAGCCGCCAACGAGGTACAGATATTTGCTGACACGGCAGCAGCTTCCCTAGGGCAGACACGCCAGCAGGCGCTTGACGCGGCAGCCACGTTCGGCACGTTCGGCAAGGCAGCCGGGCTGACCGGGCAAGACCTGGCATCGTTCAGCACTGATTTCACGACCCTGGCATCAGATCTGGCATCGTTCAACAACACCAGTCCAGAGGAGGCCGTACAAGCGTTAGGAGCCGCTCTGCGAGGCGAAAGCGAGCCCCTGCGCCGATTCGGTGTTCTGCTGTCTGCGGACGCTGTAGCAGCGGAGGCGCTCGCTATGGGCTTGGTTACCACGACCATTAACGAGGACAAGCTGAACATTGCCTTGCAGAAGGTTGATATTGCATTCCAAAAAAACCAGGAAACAGTCGCCAAGTTTGGTGAGGATTCGCTAGAGGCACAGCGGACACGGCTGCAGCTCGAGCAGGCCGAGATATCGCTGAACAAAGCTCTGGATGGTACGACCGACAAACTGACGGCACAGCAAAAGACATTGGCCACCCAATCGCTGATTATGAAGGCGACGACTGATGCCCAGGGCGACTTCGAGCGCACCAGCGACGGCCTGGCAAACAGCCAACGCATTCTGACGGCACAGTTCAAGGATCTACAGGCCGAGCTCGGCATGGTGTTGCTGCCCATCGTCGAGAAAGGCGTGAAGCTAATCTCCAGTTTTACTGGCGCACTATCGGCAAATAAAGACGTAGCAATCATCGCCATTGGTGTCATTGGTGGTTTGGCAGCCGCAATCGTCGCAGCCAACATTGGTATGAAGATTTACCAGGCCACCTTGGTTGCCGTACAGGTAGCTCAAAGCCTGCTCAATGTCATCATGAGCGCCAACCCAATCGGCTTGATCATCATTGCTGTCGCTGCATTGGTGGCAGGTTTCGTGCTATTGGAAAAACGATTTGGTGTCGTCAGTACGGCTATGAAGTTTCTGAGCAAAGCCTTTCACGACTATGTGATTGACCCACTGAAGGCCATCCTGGATTTGGTCGGCAAAGTTGCTAGTGCAATCGGCAAGATTGCAAGTATCGGTGGCTCGGTAGGTGGTGCCGTAGGTGGCCTCATCGGCAAAATACCTGGTTTGGCTGATGGCGGCATAGTTACCGGCCCAACATTGGCCGTGGTCGGTGAGGCAGGCCCTGAAGCGGTAATCCCATTGAATCGAATGGGCAGCATGGGCAATGTCACAATTAATGTCAATGCAGCTGTTGCCGACGCACGACTTGGCGATGTAATTGTTGATGCATTGCGACAGTACAACCGGCGGAGCGGCCCGATCAACGTCGCGGTGTCCTAATGGCCTCAACAGTCGTTCAATCAGGTGACTACCTGCTCGAGCTGGACACAGGCTTCCAGGTATCAGCCTTTACGTTGGATGATGCCACACGCGGCGTGCTGGACAACACAACATTTGTGCTTGATGGTTTGACGCAATTTGCCGACATTACGCAATACACCACTGACATCAATTACAAACGCGGTCGCCAAAAGATTGACGACCAGTTTGGTGCAGGTGTAATGGCATTCACGATGACCGATGACACCGGCATTCTCGGGCCATATGACTCAACCAGCCCGTATTACGATCCAGCCAACAATGAGCCTGGGCTGGCACCGATGCGTACCGTGCGCCTATCACGTGATGGCGAATACCTATTCGTGGGCGTAGTCACCGGGTACACCTATGACTTCCAGCTTGCAGGCCCGAACTTGGTCAATGTGCAATGCGCGGATGAGTTTTACAAACTGGCACAAACCCAGCTTGATGAATACAACGTGACAGCTCAAACCAGCGGTGAACGAATTACCAGCGTGCTAGCCCTGCCTGAGGTTGATTACCAAGGCACGACCAGCATCGCCACTGGCACAGTCAATTTGGGCCATGACAGCGCCTACACAGTGCCCCAAGGCACCAACACGCTTGCCTACCTGCAGCAAATCAATCAGGCTGAGCAGGGCCGACTGTTTGTGGCACGTGACGGCACGATCACATTCCAGAACCGCATTGGCAACACGTTGAGCGCACCAGTAATTAGTTTCAAGGATGATGGCACCGGGGCAAAGTATGACGAGGTGGAGGTCGAGTTTGATGCTGACAACGTAATCAACCGGGCGTATGTGCGTGGCTTGGATGGCACAGAAGCCACTGACACCGACGCTGGCAGCATCAGCAAATACTTTACGCAGAGCTACAGCATCACCAACAGCCTGTTGCATGAACAAACCAGCATTGACGATCTAGCCGCCTATCTGCTTGAGCCCAACCCAGAACCCAGGTACACCAGCGTGAGCACGTCATTTGCAGCACTGTCAACCATTGAACGTGACAATGTGGCCACCATTGACATTGGTGACACCATCAGAATCGACAAACAAATCCCCGGCCTCGGTAGCGCCATACAAAGCGAATTGTCAGTGGAGGGCATTCAGGGCATCATCAATGTGGCTAGCGGCCATCGAATCACGTTCTACACAGCCCCGACCACCGTGGTGTACTCGCTTATTTTGGATGATCCGATTTACGGCGTATTAGACAGCACGAACGTATTAGGATGAGGTAACTATGGGTGCAAACCAACAGACCAGCGTGCCAGCCTTTACGGCCGGGCAGGTATTGACCGCGCAACAGCAAACCGAAATCAACACTGGTATTCCAGTGTTCGCTGACAGCACTGCTCGAACAGCCGCGTTTGGCGGTACCGGCGAGAAAGTTTTGGCTGAAGGCCAATACAGCTATTTGGAGGACACAAACAGCACCGAAGTGTATGACGGCTCATCATGGGTGTCGGTCGGTGATTCCGGGCTCGTACTTATTAGCACGACGACAATCGGAAGCGCAGTCGCAAGCGTCACGGTTTCTAATGCCTTTAGTGCAACGTACGACAACTACCTAATCCTCTTAGACGGTGGAGTTGCGTCAACAAACATCGAAATACAACTACAACTCGGCGCAACCACAGCCAACTACAAAGAGAATCACATCTACATGACGACCGACAGTACGACGATTACGGGCGCACAAACGAATACTGGGAGCAACTTCCCGGTAGTCGGTTACGGCACGACTTTCTCACTAAACGCAAGAATAAACCTATTCGGCCCGAACACCGCAAAATATACAGCGATGCACTTTCAGGCTATGCGAATGGTCGACGCAGGTCGAAACGCAGTCGGGCAGGGCGTATTGGCAGACACAACGCAATA
>Ga0208019_1002207_pt1 | contig 9938 bp, 16 predicted proteins | sample CB_VirMetaG_5_FD_184540 | JGI IMG/M metagenome (GOLD analysis project Ga0208019, IMG submission 184540) | Freshwater to marine saline gradient viral communities from Chesapeake Bay - CB_1508_1D Viral MetaG (SPAdes) (version 4) | ecosystem: Environmental > Aquatic > Marine > Coastal | place: USA... | reverse complement strand
AGCCTCACGTTGCTCTAGCGTCTCATCCTCTAGGCGTTTGCGACTGTGCTCACGCATATACTCAAGGCGATCCTCACGTTGCTCTGGCGTCTTATTCGCTCTGCGCTTTCGATCGTACTCTCTATTTTTCTCAAGGCGAGCCTCACGTTGCTCAGGCGTCTCATTCGCTCTGCGCTTGCGGCTATACTTTCTATTTTTCTCAAGGCGAGCTGCTCGTTGCTCAGGTGTCATTTGCTTCTCTATCTTTCGTCACGGGGTGATAACGTATGCCCCTCCACGATGGTTTCAGTTGTGGTTTAAGTCAGCGCAGTCTCAGAAGACCCCAAGCCAGCGCTCGATCCCGATGGACTTGGCGCGCTCGACCAAGAGGTTGATGCCTGCGGGGGTGGCGTTGTTGGGCTTGTTGGCGATGACCCAAAGCCCTGAGCAGTAAGCCTCAAGATCACGCCAACCGGTCACACGCTCGGCGCGCTCGATGGCGAGCTTCTGATCGGCCTCATTCTCCCAGCTGTGCTCACTGACCTCGCCTGTCTCCTCATCAACCTCACCGGTGAGAGAGGCAGCCAAGAGGCCTTGAGCCACCTGCATGGGTGATGGGATTTGGTCAGCAGGCTCATTGCGGAACGCTGGAGGAATAACTGAGTCAATGGCTTTGTGCTCGATAGGCGCTTGAGCTTGCTGAGCCTCTTGAGCCTCTTGAGCCTTGCGGCGGTCGGCCGCCTCCTGCCAGGCATTACGAGGTGGCTGAGACTGAGGAGCGCGCTGAGGGCGAGGCGCCGCGCTGATCTGCTCACCGAGAGAGTCGGCGCTGATCTGTGCGCGCTCGTCATCGCTGATGTCGCTCATGTTGTCAGCGAGCTCATCGGGGCTGTAGATGCCTGACACAGCGTCAGGGTAGACGGCGCGGAGCATGAGAGTGAGGGCGCGAGCGCGGAGCATCTGCATGGGCATCTGTTGCCAGTTGCGGTTGCGAGTGAGGCCCTGCGCCTGCGCCATCTGCAGCGTATAGGTGAAGGTGTGAACGATGCTCTCGGGCTCATCGTGGCGAGCACACTGATAGGTGCAGTGGTCGTTGTCCCAAGAGGTGATCACCATGAAGCGACACACACCAGAGCGGCGCACGATGCCCGCCATCGCGTCAGCGTTGAGGGAGGGCTTGCCCTTGAGCATGTAAGCGTTGTTCTGAGCGAGCGCCATGTCTCCACCGAAGTGAGCGCCAAAGGCAGCGTGGAGGCGAACGCAGTCACGAGGTGCGTCTGAGATGAGGGTGGCGATCTCTTTGGCTTGGTCGAGTGTCTTAGGGGTATAGATGCTCATGATGTTATCCTTAGTTGTGGTGTGGTCTTAGGCGTTGACGGTGGTGTTGTTTGCGATGAGGGCGCGGGTGAAGAAGGTTTGGCGGGTCTGATCGTCAAGCTCTGCGATGCTGAGCCAATAGCGGATCATGGAGGCCCAATCACCGCTGGGGATGTGCAGGTCAATACCAGCCTCGCTCATGTGGTTGGTGATCTCATGCTTGAGGCCGAGGTCGTGCATGTGGCGGCGCTGCAGAGGGTGGATGCTGTGGTAGATGCGGATGTGGTAGTGGAGGTGCAGAGCCTCCTCAGAGGTGTAGGCGCGGGTGAGCCAAGTACGCTCGACAACGACAGGCTCGGCGGCGCGCTCGCCGAGGAGCTCCAAGATGTAGCCGATGACGAGGAGAGGGAGGGTGACGAGAGAAGCCCAGATGAGAAGATCCATGTGTGTTGTCCTTGGTGTGGTGTGGTGGCTTAAAGGTTGGTGAAGAAGTCGAGAGGTGTGTAAGTCTTGAGACCTGTGAGGCGGTTGGCGGCGCGAGCAAGCTGAGTAGCTGTTCTGATCGAGGGGTCTCTGCCCTTGAAGATGCGGCTGAGAGTTGCAGGTGCGATCCCTGCCTCCTCTGCCAGATGCGTGAACTTGTAGCGATGCTTGCCGAGGTCGCGCTTGAGGCGATCTCTGAGAGTCATGTGTGACCTCCTTGGTTGGTGGTGATACAACCTTGATAGCTCGCTTGATGTGTCGCGTCAAGTATTTTTTTAAAGTAGGTGATAAAAAATATCTAGGCGAGATTTAAAGACAGCTTGACGCATAGCGCGCTCGCGTGTAGGTTCAACCTCACCACCACAACCGAGGAGCTCCTCAATGAAAGAGATGGAAGCGCGCCTGGCTATCGCTAGCGCTCAAGACCTCAACGCAGGCGAGAAGCTGACGCTGATCATGCTGCTCACTCGCCTTGATTGGCAGACCTGGGAAGGGCGCGTGAGTGTGCGCGACCTCTCAGAGATCACAGCTCAGAGCGAGCGCAACATCAAGCGCCAGCTCAAGAGCGTCACCGATAAGGGTTGGATCACTCGACAGGCCGAGAGGCGTGAGGATGGACTGCATCACAAAGCCCACATCAAGCTCAATCAGAGGGTAGTGACAGATTGTCACCATGGTAGTGACAGATTGTCACCACAGGTAGTGACAGATTGTCACCATGGTAGTGACAGATTGACACTAGGGGTAGTGACAGATTGTCCTGTTAGTAGTGACAGATTGTCACCCAAATCAATAGATCAATATAATATCAATATAGATCAATATGACGATCAACTTTCTCATCAACCCGCCGAACCCCAGGTTGAGCCTAACCCCACGCGCGAGGGCGCGCTCGAAGCTGAGAGGCGCGAGGCGCTCCAAGCTGGCTGTAGACTCATCGCTCCGACTGAGGACATGGGCAGTTTGTTTTTTTATAGACAGAAGATTGATGAGGTGGCTCGCTTCAAGGGCAGGATGGACATCAGGCTCGCCCTGAGTGCTCAAGACGCTATCCTCGCCGAGCAAGCTCATAAACTGCGTATATCGCCCGCTTCTATCGTGACCTATGTGGAGCATCTCGCCAACACCCAAAGAGCGCCTCAGAGCCTCATAAGACGTTAAATGGAGACACAGACGATGAACACCCTCACCACCAACATCATCAACCTTGATCAAGTCGAGGTGATCGAGAGCCCAGAGAGGGAACTCGCGCCAAGCTACGCAGGCATCAATGCTGAGAACTTCCCCGCCTCCGAGTGGCGCTCGGCCAACGGCTTCCTCGCCTCCTCACCCTTGCCTCATTGTGGGCGCTGCCAAGATGGTTGGATCATCACGCCACGAGCACAGGCAGGGCTCGCGCCCACCTCAAAGCTCTGCCCTCACTGCGAGGCGCCGAGGCGCGCCCTCAAGCGTATCGAGGCGGCGCGTCTGCCCTATGTCGCTCACAAGCACACGCTCGCCTCATACGAGTGGGACTCGCCAGCTCAACGAGAGGCGGTGGGCGCGCTCCTCGACTACATCCACGCGCCCAAGGGCACTGAACTCCCTCAACTGCCCTGCGTCTTGATGCACGGCAAGCCCGGCAACGGCAAGAGCTCCATGCTCCACATCCTCGCTAAGCATGCCTGCTTCTCTCGCAAGCGCGCTCTGTTCATCACCCATGAGGGGCTCTTTGCTGACATCAAAGCATCATGGGGGCGCGCTGATCGACCCTCACCTGTCGAGCCCGAGACTCACATCCTCAACAACATTGACCTGCTCTGTCTCGATGAGCTGGGCGGTATCGGTGGCTCAGGCTCTCAGTGGGGTGATTGGTATCGTGATCAGACTCGTGAGCTGATCGGGGCGATCTATGACAGATGGAGCGCGGGTGAGCTCGCTGTGGCGATGACCACCAACCTCAGCCCCAAGGTGATCCTTGAGAACCTGCTCGAAAACAACAGCGCCATGAGATCGCGTATGCGCTCAATGTTTGGGCGCCCTGTTCAGATGATCGGGCGTGATCGTAGACCTCAGCTTGACGATGGGTGGAGCTAATCATGAGCACCTATGCAGACCGACAGGCAGCTTGGGAGGCTCACCACCTTCACCGTCACCAAGCCTCCATCTGGGCGGCTGAGCGCGCTCGTATCTTCCGTGAGGAGGAGATCGAGAGGTTAGCGCAGGAGCAGATGGAGGAGGACCGCATCAAGTCTGCTGAGCGTCTCAACTGCTCTGTGCAGCGCAACTATCTCAAAGAGCGCGCCCGAAAGCTGTACAAGCAAGGCTACACCATGCAGCAGATCGCTGAGAAGCTGAGCGTGTCTTATCAACGCGCGCGCTCTTGGGTGATCGACCTCAGCCGAGGCAACCGAGGCAGAGCCTACCTCTCGCCAGAGGTGGAGGAGACTAAGCGCTTACGCGACCAAGGGCTCACCTATAGGGAGATTGGTGAGATCATGGGGGTAAATCTTGAGACCGCTCGGTCTAGGTATCTGATACACCCTGACGTAAAGCCATAAACCTCTCAAGGTAGTCGGCGCCCTGTGAGTCATACGAGCGCCCACCGATGACAACACGCTCAATGCCAGCGTGATGGATGAGGCGAGCGCAACCCAAACAGGGCGGCGTGGTCACAACCAAGGTACAGCCCGCCACGCTCACACCCTTGTGTAAGGCGTTCATGAGGGCGTTCTGCTCAGCGTGGTGGCAACCAACCTCAGTCTGCTGACCTGATGGGATAGCTCGCGCTGTCCTGTCGCACACCTTCCCGCCACACAGGTCACCACAGGCTCCTCTCGGTGGCCCATTGAAGCCTGCGCTGATTGGGTTGTTGCGTTGGTCAACGATGAACGCGCCAACCTGCCCTCGGGGACAAGGGCTCATCTCAGCGATCAGCTCAGCGTGACGCATCCAATGCTTCATCCAGTGCGCCTTCATACTTCACTGCCTGTCCTCATGGCGCATCCCAACCCATCGCAGAGACAAAGACCTTCACGACAAGAAGAACAAAGATAAGAGTGGTTAGCGGGTTATCATTATTCATATAAATCCTAGTTAAAAAGATCAAAGGCTAAGCGCATAATCATCAACAAAAGCATGAACCTTACAAAGTCGGTGAAGTCATGATCGATCAAGGCACACCTCCAAGATGTAAGGCAGACCCTCCACACTCTCCACGAGCTCCCTCACTGCCTGGGCATACTCTCTGATCTCTTGCTGAGCGTGGCTGTCGAGGCGCTGATTGAGGAAGTGAATGAGGGCATGAAGCGAGCATGTCCAATAGCACTCGCTCATCGTAGCCACCGGGAGGAGGGCGCGCGCCTGCTCTTTGCAGACGCCCATCTGAAGCAAGCGCTGATAGGCTGAGACAGCGGCGTTGATTGCCTCCACATAGACGAAGTGAGCGTCAATCTGACCGCTCTGCTCAAGGGCTCCACCGCTTCCCTGCTTCACGCTCGCGCTCTGCTCACGCCAAACGCGAGGGCTCCAAAAGCTCTCATCAAGCTCAACGTATCGACCGCTGATCTCATTCCACGCGCAGCCTACTTGGTGCTTCATCCATTGGCGCAGCACAAAGATGGGCGCCTGGATACGAAACTGAAAGGTCACATGACGAAAGGGCGAGGTGTGACCATGTGTCCAAAGATACTTGATCAGCTTCTGATCTCTCTCATCAAAGCTCTCTGATCTCTTGCCCATACTCACGCGCGCCGCGTTGACCACGCTCAAGGCTGAGCCCATCACATCAACGAGCGCAACACTGCCCTCGCCTACTTTTATTTCATGCTCTGTCATTTTAGACCTTCTCGCGTGTTAAGCGTACAGGGTTAAGGTGAAGGGAGGGGGGCGTTGTTCGCTGCGCGCCCCCCTCTCTGAGTCGTTTAACACCTCAGATGGATCAGATGGAGAAGCTCACATGAATAAAATCTTATTGGTCGGGATCATCGGGCGAGACCCAGAGGCGCGCGGTGCCAACAGAGACATCGTGTCAACCTCGCTCGCTGTAGACTCTTACGGCAAGGGCGAGAAGCAGACCGATTGGTTTAACCTCGTGATCTTTGGCGAGCGTGGCAAGGCCTTCCTCGATCATGTGAAGAAGGGCAAGTGGGTCTCAATCGAGGGCAAAGTCAAGACCAACAAGTGGGAAAAAGACGGTGTTAAGCGTCAAGACGTTGACATCATCGTTGACAACTGGCGCTTTGTCGGGCCTAATGTGCAGACCGAGAGCACATCTATTGGAGGCCCTGCAACATGGAACCCAAGCGACAAGAGATGGCCTTAGGTTCAGAGTGGCTCATCATCTCCACCGATGAGGAGTTAGACGCTCTGATTAACGACTTGATGGAGATAACTGACGATGGACACGACGAAGATGACGAGTCTCTTGATGAGACATGGGATGCAGAGGAAGAAGAACAGGGCTGAGCAGTTTGGAGAGCTGGCCATGAGTGAGCTCTACAAGTGGAGATGCTACGCGATCAAGTATGGGGCTTTAGAAGCTGAGGCTGATGATGTGGTCTCTGACTCACTCACCTATCTCTACTCAAGGCCTGAGCTTGATTGGTCTGAGAAGTTGCTATGCTTGACGATTAAATGTCGGGCTAAAAACTGTGTGCGCGCTCGTGGTAATACTCCCATCGGCAAGATCGAGGACTTGATGCCTCATGGCGGTCACGCCTACTTCTCTGATAACGAGATGAGCATCAGCGACCGCATCGAGCATGAGGAGTTGTATTGCCAAGCGCTTGAGGAGATTGAGCAGTTTGAGGATGGTCGATATGTAGACCTCTTGAGAGATTTCTGTGAGAACCCAGGCTCGACAGTCGTTGGGGTAGGGCGCAATATGGGTATTCTCAACAACACGTCATCAGGCGCGATGAGGCGCATGAGGCTCTATCTACAGACTAAAGAGGCTGAGTATGCCAAAGCCTAAGAGTGACCTTAAAGGGCTTGCTTCACGTGAAGCAGGAGACATCACAAACATCTCAAGCCCGCAGGCGCGCGCGAGGAAAACACAGGGGCCAACAGCTCCTCACAACGCTGAGAAGTTGGAGGAAGTTTGTCACCTCCTCGCCAAAGGTCACAGCGTGGAGGCAGCGTGTGTGGGCGCTCACCTCTGTAGGCGTAAGCTGTACCGATGGATGCAAGAGGATGAGGAGCTGCGCGACCGCATCGATGACGCCAAGCTCGCAGGTGAGGGCGCGATGATCGCAGAGATGCGCTCGTTGATCGAGGCGCGCCAAGACTGGAAAGGGCTCGCTTGGCTCCTCGAGCGCCGGTGGCCAGAGCGCTACAGCGCAAAGCGTGAGATCGAGGTGAGCACCAAGAAGGCTGACGGAACGGCTGAGGTGTTGGCTATGCTTGAGCAGACCAACGAGATGCTGTCTTCTAAAGAGGAGGGTGAGGATGATGATGATTGACCTGCCATTGTTCTCACAACCTGACACAGTTCTAGCGCGCAAACCCGATATACCATTTAGGGAGAAGTGGCGACCATTTGTGGATGCCTTGATAGGTGAGCTTGAAGATGGGGCTTCCATGTATGATGCATGCCACCGATCTGGTCTCTCGAGAAGAACAGTTCATAGGTGGATAGGAAGATATGAAAACTTCGCGCAGTTGATTTACCAAGCTGCACAAAAAGGTCGCACCAAATCAACAAGGGCATACACTCCCTATTTCAACCCAAGTCAGCTAGGCAAAATTGATGAACTGATTGACCATTTAAACAGAGGTTTAACTTTAAAAGATGCTTGTTCTCTCTCTGGCATCTCCCAAACCTTTGTGCATGAGCACAGAAGGAAAAATAAAGCCTTTAGAGCGCGCATTAATCAGGCTCATCAATATAATAACTCAGGAAAATGTAAGAGTATTCAAGAGAAGCCTCTTTCTGATGATGAGATAGATATGGGACATGGCGGTGATAGTTATTTGTATATTGTAAGTGCAGAGGGGTCTAGCTTGATAAAGATTGGAGTTTCAACAAAGCCTCGATCAAGATTAAAAAGCTTACAGTGTGGCTCTCCTTTAATGCTTAAGTTTGATTTATTGATTAAGGGAGCAGGTGTGCATGAGGCTGTTGTTCACGCTTATTTAAAAAGCAAAGGGCTTCACTCTCACGGAGAGTGGTTTCAAAGTGAGGCTAAGCATGAAACCCTCAACCTTTTGGCAAATATAAAACCTAATGATGATACACCTGAGCGCGATGTGATGACAGAAATGCTCACAACAGGGGCAGCATGATCAGTAAGGTCTATATGCCCTCTGATCGCCTCCTCAATGGGATGCAGTTCTTAGCGCCTCTGCGCGGTGATCTTCCTGAGCTGTTTACAGCTGTGATTTATGGTGGGCGCCGCTTGGCTGTGCGCTCGCCAGAGTGGGAGGGCGAGCCCCTCGACCGCCTCACCTGCGAGCTCCCCATCGGGCTTGAGGTGAGGGTGTATGCGAACGATGTAAACATCTCTCGCCTCATCTACCACACAGGCCAAGATAGGTTGACTGCTTGGCAGCGCATCGTGGAAACCTACCTAAAACAAACCCCACCTCATCAAAGCTGATAAGGTGGGGCTTGTCGGTTACCACAACCAAGGTGCTCGACAACACAAACCGAGCAAGGTGATATATGACACAAGACCTCCTCAAAATCAAGCACCCATCCTTTCCTCAACGATGGAGTAAAGAGCAGATGGAGGCGGGCGCGGTGCGAATACATCAGCGCTTTCAAGGTATGCTCCTCTCAGTGATCGAGAGCGCAGACTGGGCAAACTACCGCATCAGCTCAGACCCTATCGAGGCGGGGCGCCCTGCTTGGCCCGACCCTGGCAAGTATTGCGATCTCGTCTTGGCGCGCCGCTCAGGTCATGTGGAGGTCGCGCTAGAGATCAAGACGCGACATGGTGGGGTGACTGAGAACCCAACCGACATCATGCATAATGTGCTCGATCAGATGGGGACAGCCCTCCTCGATCTACAGCGCGCAGCTTATCAGGCTGATGCGCTGTGGTGTGTGGCGGTGGGCATCTATCGCGTGAACTTCCAAGCGATGGCGATCTCTCATGCTGCCGAGTGGTCAGATATAGTCTTGGTGTGGGGGCGCGACATAGGGCGAGACTCACCGATGGGCTCGATGAGGTGGCCAAGCCTCGACAGCTTAGACGCCTCAATGTGCTCCTACACTGAGCCGCGCAAGTTCTTTGAGGTGTGCTCGCTCCCTCGCAAGCCTGCGCCCTCAGTAGAGATCAAGCCAACCAAGCCACGCTCCACGATAGATGACCTTGTTGAGCTCTCCTCATGGGTGGAACTCCTGCCGAGTATGCAGGCGGCGATTAAGTTGTTGGCTGAGTGGCCTGCTGGCGCCTGCCTGCCTCTGAGGACTTTAGCGCGCAAGTACACGAGCGATGAGGTCAGCGAGTACGCAATACAGCATCAGGTGGTTAACCTCATAGATGCAGGCGTGGTTAAGGGCTATCGTAAAGGCAAGAAGTCCCACGCGCTACAGCTCAACCTTGAGCGCCTAAGAGACTATCTAGGGGAGGCCTAATGAGTGATGAGGAGCGCCCATTTATTCTCAACGACCTACAGCGTGAGGTCATCACAGGCATAAGGCGTAAAGATCATGTGATCGCCGCGCGCTGTGGGTGGGGTTCGGGCAAGACCTCCTCGCTCATCTTCGCGCTGTGGTTCATCGCCAAGACTCGCCCAGGCACCACCTCCTTACTCGTCACTGACACAACGCCGCGCTATAACTCGGTGCTCATGCCTGAGATCGAGAAGTGGTTGGCGCCGCGAGGGTGGGTCTACAATCACACGCTGCACAAGTGGACTGACACCCACACAGGCTCGGCTGTGCTCTGTCGCTCCTACTATCGCCCGGGAACACGCGATGCGAGCCACAACCCTCTTGAGGGAATCAACGTGACCTCAGGCGTGGCGCTCGTTGACGAGTGTCAGACCCTCGACCCTGAGGTTGCACACAAGGCGCTCGGTCGTCTGCGCTCAGGCCCTAACCCAACCTTGATCTTGGTTGGCCTCCCTGTCGCTGATGCGTGGTGGGTGCAGATGGCTGAGGACGCAGGGTGCAGGCCTCTCATGTTCACCTCATACGTCAACGAGAACAACCTCTCCTCGGCGTGGTTTGA
>Ga0208019_1002199_pt1 | contig 9959 bp, 10 predicted proteins | sample CB_VirMetaG_5_FD_184540 | JGI IMG/M metagenome (GOLD analysis project Ga0208019, IMG submission 184540) | Freshwater to marine saline gradient viral communities from Chesapeake Bay - CB_1508_1D Viral MetaG (SPAdes) (version 4) | ecosystem: Environmental > Aquatic > Marine > Coastal | place: USA... | reverse complement strand
GCAGTGCACTCTGCGAACATCATTAAGTTACAAGAGGCAATATTATCAGTGGTGAGCGAACCCATTGCCGATACAGAGCGAGTGTCAAGGCCAGATGCTAATCTGTTAAAGTCAGAGTCGGGCAAACAGAAGCGGTAGCACTGCACAAAGAAATCGTTTCTGTATTGATCTAAAGTTAGTTTGTGGTTCTTGTCATAATGGTCTACAGCATTCATAGACATAGCATACGCTTCAGGGGTAGTCATACGATAAGCAGGAATATTAGCTGAATTGACCTGAAGCTGGAAGTAAGCTGGAACTCCTGTGGAAGTTTCTATTTCCTTAAATTTAAAGTAGTTGCTAATGTAGCGTTCGCAATTTGTTCCTAATAGACCTGAACCACCGATGTCGTATTGTGGCCGACCAATATCAATATCTGCCGCTGTTTGACCCGCTACATCATCAAGGAAAGCACCTGCTTTTTTGTATCCTCTTACAATAACTGGAGCAGATTTAGTAGAGTAAGTTGTTGGCCGATACGCTAACCATAGACGATCCCAAGAGGCACTATTGACATTAAAGCGGGAAGTGCCCGAGTGTGTAGATACAAAGGTGTAATAATTCTTAAAGGGCATTGAGAGATACCCGACACTGGCAATTCTTTGCTCTACAATTTGGTCTAAAACACTTGTAGCCATACCAAGAACCTCGCACTGAAGGGTCATATTTGATAGGGTGTATGTAGGATTACCCGAACCAGTTTTATCAAAATGATTAGTAGAAGCACCAGTACCGTCAGGTAGAACACGACCCTCACTAATAGGGCAAACTGTATCATCAGCAAGTGTAATTTCAAGAGTTATCTGTGGCATTAGTCCAGTATCGATTATGCTTGGCTCAAGTGTGCCTAATAGCCCTTCCCAGTTGTCAATGCAGAATGATTCAGTACCGTCTAAAAGGTATGTTTCAGGATCGGTATTACCAAAAGTAGCGTTGTTGTGATATGAAACACTGCGGACTATTTCTGGATGTCCTAAAGTAGAACCGCATTTAGAACCTACTAGAGCTGCCTTAGCGTGTTTGAGAACATTATATCCCTGAAATCCATTTTGTACTAAAACACCTCCCATATAAACAGAGCAACGCTCTATGAAAGAAGAAACATCGTTAGGCATTGATGCTCCAGCACCAGCAGTAACTGCACTAAAGAAGAGCCTTGTTCCACGAAGATTTAAGAGTGTATTCGAAGGCAACTCAAAGCGTACGATTTTACCTGATGTTTGTGGGCCATCAGTCTGCGGGTGCACTTTAAAGTGAGAAATACTCACACCCTGCAAACGTTGCATGAAATAAGACAAATTCGCCGGCAAAATTCCAGACATCTTTTTATAATAATAATAAAGATAAAAAAAATAAAATAAATTAATTAAAATTAAAAAATAAAATTAATTAATTAATACTACACTTCTAAAATTTAGGTCTGCCATAATCTTGCCATACATAAGTTGATTGTGCTTTACTTGCTGGTAATGCTGGTTTTACTCCTTCACTTTCTAATTTAACTGGGCTTGCGTTTTTAATTATATCTACTTTTATTACTGCCGTAAAATATAAATTACCGGTTGTATTTTGTGAATTACTCTCAAATTGGTTATTGATGTCTACAAGTCCGGCCGCTGTTCCTAAATCACGCTGGTTTGATGTTCTACCTAATTTTCTACCTTTAGAGTCTGTTAAACTAAATCTTAAATTAGCTAACTTTCTCTGTTGTAAATTCATAAAATATTCCTCTCCAGTATTGCTCTCATAATTGATAAACTCAACATCTTTAAATAACTTTGCAAATATATCACTATTTATTATATCACTATTGTATGTACCTCTATCATTAGATAATACAGACATTTCTAAACCTGATTGAGCGTTGTTACAACGGAGATAAACATACGGATCACTTAAGCGTTGCATAGGGAAATATCCCTGAAGTCTAATAGTATTTGTAGCGATTGTAATTTTTAAACTATTAAATGCTACATCTGCTGGATTATCTTGACGATTACCTCCTAAAATAGTATAAGAATCTCCTAAACTTTCTAAACACTGAATTTTTAGATCAGTTATTCCGTGAGCTGTCGTAACACCACCGGCATCTTTACCTGTTAGTGTAATATCTAAAAGTCTATTATCTGTGGCAGCCATAGTGGTACTACTAGGCAATACAATTGTGTTCTCAAATGATACAGCTGAACTTTTAGTTGCGAGGTATGTGCCTAAATTAGTAGCAAATGATGTTGCAATATCTTTTAAATTTGCATAATTTTTTCTATCAATGTCAACTACATCTATAAATGATGGATGACTGCTTGAGACACCACGAACATTAAATCGTGAATTATTAATATTAACCATGTAAGTATTGTTAAACATCGTAAAGTTTAAGAGAGATAATCTAATGTTTTCTCCATCACCTGCCTCTATAGTTTGCCCCTCAAAGTGGATATGCACGTCATCTCCTTCACTTTGTTTATCACCTACTAAACTGGATTTCTCGCTATCAATAAATATGTTAAAACTATTGACTATCTGTTGTCCCTCAAATCTTGATCTTTGCAAAGACATATTTATTAATAGTAAAGATTTTAATTTTCTAATTTTTGATTTTTAGCATATTTAAATGGTACAGTTTCTACCTTTTCTTTTATAGCATCAATTTCTTCCTGTGTTTTATTTTTACACATATCATACACAAGTTCAGCATAATAAGTTGGTACATCAGGCCATAATTCTTTCATAGTTTTTAATGCTAATTGCTTTTCCGCTAATTGGTCGTCAGTATAATTAAAAGGGTTGTCGTGTTTCTTTCTCTCAAAACCTGGCACTTCCATTTATTATATCTAAATATTTTTTTTTAAATATAATAACAATTTATTCCTCATCAGGAACATAAGGAACATAACCTCCTTCCTCTTGTTCTTCCTCTCTTTGCATCGGTATAGGGAGTATATTTTGCTTACCTGAAGCGTGCCAAGCTCTTTCTATAATACCTAACTGTTCTGGATCATCTCTGTAAATATGATTTAATTTTGATTTTACTTCTTCATCGCTAATTTTAGTTGGTAATCCACCTGGCACTATATAACTCATTAAGGTTTGGTAATCTTGACTGTCTGCTATATTTGCTAATGTTGCTCTCATTCTTGCGCTTAAAAAACTTCTTGAGCCTGGTATTGCTTGACTAAAGACGTCTTGACCTTCCTTTCTTGTAAATCTACCTAATGATAAAGTTGCTGGTGCTTGAACTCCTCCTGCTCCCTCATCTGGTCTTAACATAGGTGCTGGTATGTAGTCTGCTTTATTTCTTGCTTGGAATGCTGTTTCTAAATTAGGCATAAGATTATTAGAACCAAGTTCTTTTCTGTAATTCATAATAGCGTAAAACTCTGCCTCTTTCTCTCTACCTGCTGAACCAAATGTTGCAAAATTTTTTAAATCATTTACAGGAAAGCGTGATACATCTGTGAATCTTTTTGTTCGTTTTGGTATTTTAATTCCTTTAAAGATATTCTTTTGTAAATGTATAGGATGCATTAATTCCTGTCCTCCTAGATCGAGTGGGAAAAATTCTGGGTTTCTCTGTTTGACGGCTAAATCACTTAAAACACCAACTCTTGCCATACTTTATTATAACTTAAGATTTTAATTCTGTTGGAATAATAAATTCGTCAAATCTTTTTCTAAACATGGAAGGGTGTTCTTTTTTCTTATGTAAATCTATATATAAAAAGTCATAAGGTTCTTTAATTGCTGTATCATAAACTTTATTAAATAATTCTTCATCAATCTCTCCACTTACACTTTCGGCAACATCTTTCATTTCCTGTTTATCTTTTGTTTTAAAAAGACACATACTAGTACATTGATTACGAATAACTTTATTTAATCCTCCTGTTTGGCATTTAAAAGATTGGATCATAAAAAAGAGAGAAACACCTATAGCTCCCCCTTCTTTTAATTGGCCGATGTGTCTTGAGTATGTAGATAATCCATTTAATTTTCTTGGTTTAGAATAAATACCTGATCCAAGCATATCATCAAAAATACACGCTATTCTAGGTTTCTCTCCATTCCAGCGATGTTCTGGTTTTTGGAAATGCCCTTCATCACTAAAAAACTGGAGTAGTAAATCATCATCCATGTACTTTCCTTCCTTTAAGTCCTTCATTAATTTATTATATCTTTTAAGTTCATCTTTGTACCTCTCTAAATCTTCTGCTTCTGCTTTTACGATGTCTTTAATTTTATCTATAACACCTGGATCATCTACATCCTCGAAAGTATGCTCTATTTTTAATCGTTCCATAAGTTCTTTATTACTATTCATAGTTGGACTAACAGCTATACAATAATCAAATTTCATTCTCTCAATAAGATTAATTATAGCAGTACTCTTGCCCGATGCTCTTTTGCCTACAGCTATACAAACTTGGTGCATTTTTGGCATATATGTATCAGTAGGATATTGTCCGCTTTCACTCTTGGGAGGTACTATTTGTAAACCTTTTACTTTTGCGGTCTTCATATTAATATACACTAATATAATAATATAAAAAAAATTAAGGAAATACTTTCCTTAAAACCCTTGTGCTAAACCGTGTTTATATACATAAATTTTCTCTATTTTGTTATATCTTATAGAAGAATTTAGAGTTCTCATTTTTGTTTTCTCCCATACAACTTTAAAATCATTAGGGGCTTTTTCTTCACTTATAAATACATAATTATTTTTACTCCATTCTCTCATTACTCCCCAAAATTTATCATTGTCAAAATCTCCAGTTTCATACCCTACAGTATTCTTATAGGGTGGGTCACAATATATTAACATATTAACAGGTTCACAACTATCATATGATTTGTTATAAAAATTGATATTAGGCTTTTGAATAATTTTTTCAATTTTATTTAAAGAGTTTTTAAATTCTTTATAAAAATCTCTATTGCTATTCTTGGCGTATTTTTGAATATAACCACTAAAAAATTTACCACCAAAACTCATTCCAAATCCGGCTACAGCCCTCATTTCACTTGGCGTATTAGAATTTTTTAATTGATTATACATTTCTTCATCAAATGTTTTTGGTAAAATTAATTGATTATTTTGTAATTTTTTCCACATTAATATAATATCTGGTTGTAGATCTGTTGCAATATATTTTTTATAGTTATATTTTATCATTTGTTTAAAAACTCCTAATGAGCCACAGAATGGTTCAAAATAACCATCTACCATATCAGGAGTTACTATATTATTAATATATGTTGCAATATGATTACCTATTAAATGTTTGGCACCTAAGTACTTCATCTATATATAATGAGAATTTTATTTTTTTAATAATGTCTTCTCATTAAATTACCTTGATTCATAAATCCTCCATTAAACATATTTTCATATTGACTTTTTAATAATCTTTGTTCTGGTGTTAACTGAGGTCTTGGTGGTGGTTTTGGTGGTTCAGGAGGTGGTAGTTCCATACCTTGTTGTCTTTCTATTGGCGGTTCTTTAACTGGTTCTGGTGGTGGTTCTCGCTTTTTTCTTGATACTCGTTTAACAAATACTACATTGTCATTCGGCTCAAATTCATCGCTGTCTTCGCTTGATTGTTCTACTATGATTTTAGTTTTCTTTTTACCTCGTGGTTTAGATTTAGGCACTTCTTTAGGTTCTTCTTCTTTAGGTTCTTCTTTAAGTTCTTTTTCTTTAGGTTCTTCTTTAAGTACTTCATCATTTTTTATTTTTAATTTTTGTACTTTTTCTTCTAATTTTTTTGTGTATGCTTGTTGTCTCATAGCATTTGCTTTCTCTCTTGCCTTTGCTAATCGTTCCAAGGCCTCGGGTGATAATTGTTTTCTCGGTTTACCATTCTTATTAAGTTTAGTAGGTTTAGCAGTTTCAGGTGCTAATTGCTCTTCGACAGATGTGGGTTCTTGGATTTCAGGTTCTTCTTCCATTTATTATTACTAAAGAAAAAAAATTAGAAAAATTGTATCTATTTTTTCTAAATATATATTATATGATGCCTCGTAGAAGAAACAATAATAATTTAATTATACTTGATGAAACTACATTAGATTATGATATGCAACAACCTATAAGACCTGTTAAGGATTACTTAAAAAACCAAGTATGGGATTTAATAAAAGCAAAACCCGATAATAATGAGATAGAATGTAGTATATGTTTAGATCAAATCTGTTGTAAAAAATGTTATACAATATTAACATGCGGACATTCTTATCATTTATCTTGTGTAATTAAATGTAAAACCTGTCCTTTGTGTCGGCAATAATTAACCGTTTGCGGTTCGGTTTAACCGCCAGAAAAAAAATATTTATAGATAATATAGATGACTAATTGTCAAGAATGCGGTAAACCTTTAAAACCAATAGGAACGGGAAGAAAGAATGGAAAGATCACACACGGAGATTGGGCGACGAGAGAATATCATAAAAAATGCTGGGTAGAATTACAAAATAAAAAAAATAGCTATAATTATATATGTCAATTAATAGGGAAGAATTTACTTAAGCACGAGGAAATATAATATTTTCTCTACACATAGGACATTTTTTTTCCATCATACAATCTCCATCGCTACTATGATGACAAGGTATATTTTCTATACATCTAAAACATATACTATGCTTACACCATGTTTCAGTGAGTGTTCGTTCATAACATACACAACATTCCTTTCCTTCTTCTATTTCAACATTAGAACATTTTAAACAATCATATATATTTGGTGATATAACTTCTTTTGAAAAGTTACCGTAAAAAGTATTAAATTTTAATTCTTTTAAAATATCAATTACTAAATCCATAAATTTCTCTACATCTTCTTTTTTTATTATCTTTAATTTACATTTAGCTCCTGAACCCGCTTCTTTTTTATCCATTTCAGCGTGATGATTTTTTGTTGCGTCATAATACAAAATATCTTTCCTATAATAAATCTTATCACATTCATAATCATTAAAGTCAAGCAATTCTTTACTCTCAATTTTTAAATAATAAATTCTATAATTTACTCCAACAACAACACGACAAGGTAATTTATCAACAGATTTAATACCATCTAAAAATACTTCATTATCTCCATTACTACCTCTTTTTGCTTTTGCTATTTCTTCTTCCATAAATTTTGTATAAACATATTCTGCTAAAGTGTTAATATGAGTTCCCATTTTGTAAAGATATATTTTTCTATAATTTTAAAATCCATTTCAATTTTTTTTTTTAAAGTTAAAAATAAAATTGATTTAAATTTTACAAATTTTATATTACTCTAATTTTAACTCAATATGTCGTGTAATAAAGACAAAATTGAGATTATTGCGACGCTGTGTTGTCCTTTAACTATGAGTCTATATTATTATTATAAATCTTATAATAATAATGTAATTAAAGAAAAAGAAATAATTGAAAAAGATTATATTATAAATTGGTTTTATAATGAATATGGTAAAACTATTAAACATAAACAATGCAACGGTTATAACCTGGTTCATTGATTTCTTTAAGTTCAAAATTAATATATATAATGGATGGTTACTGGTTACTGGTTACACCCCAATTTTTACTCACTCCTTTTATAAAAAAAAAATTTTTACTTTTCTTATTTTTTTTTTTTCAAATTTGTATCGAGATATTTTAAGGGTGTAACCTGTTACCTGTAACCCTTACCATAATATTATAAAATATAAATATATAATATAATATAAGACGAAAGTCAATCAGTATCATATCCATCAGTATCCTCAATCAACACTTCTTCATATTCTTTTAGATTTAATGATTTTTTTAATAATTGAAAATCAATCTCATAAACATTAGTAGCAACCTTTTCTACTTTTTTTACTTTCTTTTCAATCCCATTAAATTTTTTATAAAATAATTTTGTTGTAAAGCTATTTTTTGTTTGATTATATTGTATATAATTTCTTTTACAATAATCTAAAAATAAATCATACAAAGTATTACTTGTAAATATTTTAGGTTCTGTTTTATCAATATTTAAATATGTTAATTCTTCAAAAAACTCAATAAAACTATCTTTTTGAACTTCTTTTAACATGTCGTCATATTCACCTTTTGGAATATCTATATTAGTAATTACTGGTTTAGTAGGGTGCTTCATTAAATAATCATATATATATTTACAGCATTCAATATCATTTGCATATAAATTACCTTCATTAAAATAATCAACATTACCGATCTTATCACTACTTGTTTTCATAGTAAAATCTCTTCGTTTGTTTTTAATTGAAGGGTCAGGGTTATTGGAAAATCCCATAAAACGATGAACTGATTTCATACTAAAAGATTTTTCTCCTTTTGGTCTAATATTAATAAATGGTTCAGTAATTAAATCTTTAAATTTACTATTATTATTGTAAGTTCCACTTTTATCTGCTTCATTCATAATAACTAAAAATGCTTTTTTCATACAATCATTAAATTTACCAAATATATCTTCTTGGGGATCTGCAGTATTAAAACACCGATGGCTTCCTCCCATCATAGTTGTTAAAAACTTAACAAAAGTTCCTTTACCTGTGCCTTCCTCTCCAACAAATACTAATTGAATTGATTTATTTTCTGGATATTGAAACATCTGGGCCAACCACATAACAACAAAGTCATAATGTGAATTGTTATAATCTGTTAAAACTTTAATATGATTTTTAAACCAGTTTAAGGCTTTTTCAACTTTCTCATTTTTCTCAACAGAAGGCATTAGTTCAACTGGTAATTTCTCCCACATATTATAAACATAATCAGGGCACATACTATCTTTAGGAATAGTGTCATATTTATCATATCTTCGTTTATTAGGATCTGTAAACCATTTATTCATAAATGACACTTCAATACCCTTTTCATCAGTAAAGGTTAGTTCGTCGTATAGAGTGTCAAAAGTTGATTTTGTATAAATATTAAAATTATTGTGTTTCTCACAAACAAACTCGGCAGCAACTTTGCAATTATATTTTTCAAAGTCTTCTTTAACATCTTCATAAGTTTTTCTCGTTTTTGGAATATAATTATCAGGCATTTCAAAATCGTATTCGTGGTCTTTAAATGATAATTTTATTTTGTTAAACATAGTATTTTTATTAATATGTTTTTGGAGTTCATTTAATGTATGTTCGTTAATATCTCCATAAACCATTAAACCATCAAACATTAAAGAATGTATCTTTATTTGATTAATATCGCAAAATGTTCTCATAGAAGTTAATATTTCATTCTCACAAATACAAAGAATATGATTAATAAAACTACCTTCAAAATTAATATCTTTTTTAGCATATTCTTTAACATAATTAAAATCATCAATATCTAAAAACTTTTTATGTAAAGTTTTCATTTCTTTATCATAGTTTGTTAAAAATTCACTTTTAGATTTTATTCTTAAATCTAAATTAGTTGATACTAATACTTTCTTTTTTGCGTTATTATAATCTACATCATCTTTTTCTTGTATATCCAATAAACATTTTTTGCGTTCATTAACATATAATTCAAGATTAGGTGCTTGAATATCGTATTTATTACATAACGCAAGTAAAATGGTAGGGTGAGCGTTTACCATATCTATATCTGTAGTTAAGCCATCACATATAAATCCTCTAATAGATCTATTACAAGATTGAATAGTATTATCCCCTATCAATCTACCTGATCTTCTACCTTTTACAAAATTATATTTAACATAATCATGTTTAGAAATTAGTTTATGATTTAAATATTTAATAATTTTTTGATATTCTTTTTTAGCATCTCCTTTTTTACCCTGCCAAGTAGCATAAAAGTTTTCAAATGAATATGTGTCTAATAAATATGAAACTCTTAATAAATTTACCTTTTCTTCTAATATCACCTCTGCCTTAACCGACATTTTATATATATA
>Ga0208019_1002197_pt1 | contig 9960 bp, 8 predicted proteins | sample CB_VirMetaG_5_FD_184540 | JGI IMG/M metagenome (GOLD analysis project Ga0208019, IMG submission 184540) | Freshwater to marine saline gradient viral communities from Chesapeake Bay - CB_1508_1D Viral MetaG (SPAdes) (version 4) | ecosystem: Environmental > Aquatic > Marine > Coastal | place: USA... | reverse complement strand
GTGAGGTGTGCGCATTTCTTGATTAATGAGATCAAGGAATGATGCATACGCTCGTTGCACCTGACCAACCATCCGGAACGGATAACCAGAGAGCATTTCAGCAACCTCGTCATCTGTTTTGGAAGGGAACAAGTACTTAAGTGCCTCAATACTATCAACACCCAATTCTTGTAGGTTACGAGTGAAGATAGATTGGTTTACTTTGTCTTGTGGAGTGTCCTCATAAACAGGACCCATCCAGCGCCAAAGAACTGAGCGATCACCATCTGGTGCTAAACCAATAACACCTTCAGGAATCTCTTTGGTTTCAAAAGCTTTATCAAGAGCTTTCTTTAAACCTTTCTCATATTTTGTTTTGGCTTTTTCATGTTTTTCTAATTCTTCATCAGTTGCATTTTCTGGTAACACTGGATATGTTAATCCAGATGCAACTGCTAATGACTTGCGGAAGAGCTGTTCTTCCTGGTAGATCATTAACTCAAAGCAACGACAAATACCATAGGTGTAAAGCTGTAAACACTTTTTCTTTGCTGTAGCACTAACGCGACCATAGGCAGATTTAATCTCAGTAGCAGTTACATTGGTAATCGAAAGGTCATCAATACCACCTAATGCTAGTCGAATTTCAGAACGTAACTGGTCAACATAACGAGACTGGTCTGTACTGATTGCATTCGGGGTAATAAAACCTACACGATCAGTAGGCTCCAGGTTAGCAATCACTCTCGGAACACGCAGTCCACCACCAGGTAGACCAATGTATCCAGCTTGTTGACGGTCTACTGGATCTTGTTTAAAGGTAGAGCTAGAGAGGGAAAACTCAGATTGGAATCCAGACTGGCTTGCAATACTGGGACGTTGTACTGCACCGTCTTTTGCAGCCTCTACAATATCGTGCTTTGGACGAGATGATAGTAAGGTCGGATTACCAAAGAATGAAAGGTTTGCCCTGATGTTTTTAACCATTTCATCGTGAGCAATGATCTGGTTAGCTAACCATTCAAACTCTCCGCTACCATCAGTACCGAAAGCGTCTGGGTTATTGAGAACTTCAACACAAGGAATAAAACCTAAGCTGTTTTCAAGAATCTTGTTACTATTAAGATTGAGACCAGAATCAGCAGAGTCAAATGTTAATTCTTGCTCGCTATGCAATTCATGGATCTCTGTCGGCGTAATCCGTAATCGCACATACCGTTTATCAGTAACTAAGCCAACACCACCAAAACCACGAGTGGACTTTACCTTGTATGCATAAATGATGATAACTTCTTCTAGCTCACCATCTGGACTGTAGTAAGTACGATAAGCATCACGATCAAACCAGTAGAGGCGATAGGTTTTCTTTGTTGGACGGATGTAAAACAATCCTTTTCCATATGAAAGAAATCGGTCCCAAATGGAATCTAATCGTGCATCTAATTTATTAAACTTAATAACTTGCTGGATAAAATCAAAACGTTGAGTTCCAAAGTTATCTTGTTCAGGATAGAATTCCACACCCTGCCTAACCCCAAACATTTTCATTTGGGATAAGTGGGCATTGATGAGCATCGTATCTGCTGTACCCGTTGATTCACGGTTTACAACAGCCTTGAGCATTCCTTCTAAAATGGACTGACTCGATGTGCTCATAATAAAAAATTAATCAGTTGTCTTCAATCTCGTAACCAGTTTGAAGGCGGCGTAGGGTAATTACGTCATCCTCTACTTCAACGTCAAACTCAGTTCCAGGTTGAAGGGCCATGTCGTGGCATAGCTCATCTGGTAATGGAATGATAGCTGAACCGTAGGCGTCTTGCTCTAGCTCAACGACAAAGTAACTGGTGCTCATGCGAAACCTAGTATTAGTTTAATTCCGACAATACTCTAACCTTAATATTCCAACTCCAACTTACCTCTCGACATCAATCCGTTGCAAAGCCAAACCATGGCATCAACACAGTCATCATGAGAGCTGACGCCAAAGTTAATGATCTCCTCATGAAGGGCAATAAACTTTCTGTAGCGGTTAAAGAAAATCCGGCGTTGCTCAAACAAACCCATGATTCCACGGAAGCGAGCAAGTTTATCTCCACGGAACCCTTTGACTGGATGCCAAATCATGTTATAGAGTCCGTGCTCTACTTGACAGATGCGCTTAAAATCTGCTTCTAAGGAAGCCTGATAAGCAACAGCTTCTGACCAAATATCAACAGTTGAGCCAGTAGGAAAATATTTATCACCTTCTTTGTAGACAATACCCCATTCGTACATCATCTCCATAAGGGCATCTAGTTTTTCTAAATTACCCATTAAGCGAATCCGCTTGCAATCAATAATATAGATTTTGTTTCCAACCCGACCACCTAAAACAAATACGCTATAGTCATTGCGTTCTTTAACGCCTGCAGAAAGATCAACGCCAACACCAAGAGTATCAAATTCAGTTGGGATTTTACTTTTAACTAAAAGATCAGGAGAAATGGATAACTCATTTGTTTGAACAATTTGATTTTGATATTGAAAACTAAAGCTGATAGGTGCCTGGCGCTTGCGATCTTTAAGATAATCTAATGACCACATTTCAGGCCAATAAGACTGTTCATCTCCGTTTTCATCTACAGTAATTGCAGATTGAACAATTTGCACCCAATCATTAGAAGGTGTAAAAGTAGTACTGTGAATATCATCGTGGCGAAAACGAGTGCCTAGACAAATTGCTCGTGCACCCTCAAACATAGTAGGAACAATAACTGAGTTCCAGTTATCTTCCATGGCAATGCGAATATCTCGGTTTTTAATGTCATCTGCAGATTTAATAGCATCATCAATAATACAAAGATGTGAACGCTTAGATGTCACTGCACCTTTAAGACCTGCACAACATACAGTAAACTCTTCTTCACCAGTAGATTTAATTCCAGCAAATTTCCAATCAATACTCCAGTATTCATTAGAGTTAATTCCTTTAGCAATTTTTACTGTAGGAAAAATTTCTTTATAAGCTTTACTTTCTTCAATGATTCGTTTAATGGCAGCGCTTTTTGGACGCGCCACATCAACGGTATAAGAAATGTATAGAATTTTTAAGGGTTTCTTATGAAGTGCATGAACACCAATTGCCCAGGCAGTAAACAAACCAAGTACAGTGGATTTTGCTGAACCGCGTGGTGCAAGAATATCAATATTGGGGCCTCCAATTCCAATCAAACATTCACTATTATTACCAGTGCACAAATACTCATGCCACTGTTTATGATGTGTTGCTGGAGGTTTATCACCTACGACATCACAGAAATAAGCAAAGTCTGATCGCGCTTTCTCAATATCAATATCGCTCGTCTTCTTAACGACCTGTTGTTTTGCACCGGCTCTAGCGGTGCGCCGATAAACAGAGTAAAGAGATGTAAGTGCCATCCCCTTACCCTAACTCATTACACTCAAGATTCTTCCGCCAGGATTTTGGTCCAGACTGCCATGACAGCATCTTGAAGTGGACCCTCAATTGGATCGTCGCGGAAAATCAGAACAATTTCACGAAGGGCACGATCTGCACCAGCAAGGATAAGACCTTGTTTATCCGTAAGATAACGCTCATCTTGAATTTGCTTGATAGCGCCACGTAGTTCTTTTTGAAGCATAGCAATACGAGCTGTGCCATTATCCTGTTTAACTAAACCCATATCAATGGCTTGACGTAGTTTGTCCACGTCTTCGCGCATATTGTCAACTTCAATCTCCAGGATCTGTTGGAGGTTGCGTTTTTTAAAGACAGTTTGCTGCCATTCGTCACATTCAACAATGTTACCTGTAAACCCTAGAAAACGGGCATACAAATACATCTGAATTGGTGAGGACTGTTTTTTACAGAATGTAAGAAAAGTTTCTTTTTCGTTGACGGTTAAAGATCCAATCCAATCAATCATGCACGGAAAGCCCTAGCAGCTTGGGCAGCGTCTTTAGCTTCTTTATAGCGCCTATTCATCTCAGTTTGCATATCAGTTTCCCGTTGCTGGCGACCTTGCTCTTGTGCAAGCTGTCGTTGTTCTGCTCCAGTCATCTGAATCTGGCGCTCTTGACCAGCTAGTAATTGAGCTTGGGTACGACGTTGTTGCGTGCCGGTAGCGCTAACAGTTTGACGCTCTTGCTCTCCCCTGGTTACTTCTGTTGCCCGTTGCTCCTGACCAGTAGATCCAATGGCTAGTCTTTCCTGCGCACCACGTTCTGCAGTGCTTAACCTTTCTTGAGCACCGGTTAAACCAATCTGACGCTCTTGGCTCGCTAATAGCTGACCTTGAGTTTGACGTTGCTGTTGACCAGTTAATCCAATCTGACGCTCTTGGCCTGCTAACGTTAAACCGATTTGACGCTCTTGTCCTGCTAATAGTTGAGCTTGAGTTTGACGTTGCTGTTGACCGGTTATACCAAGCTGGCGCTCTTGGCCTGCTAATAGCTGAGCTTGAGTTCGACGCTCTTGTTGACCGGTTATACCAATCTGGCGCTCTTGGCCTGCTAACGTTAAACCAATTTGCCGTTCCTGACCTGCTAATAGCTGACCTTGAGTTTGACGCTGTTCTTGACCGGTTATACCAAGCTGACGTTCCTGACTTGTTAATAGCTGAGCTTGAGTTTGACGCTCCTGTCTACCTGTTAATCCAATCTGACGTTCCTGACCTGCTAACGTTAATCCAATCTGACGTTCCTGACCTGCTAATAGCTGACCTTGAGTTTGACGCTGTTCTTGACCGGTTATTCTAAGTTGTTTTTCCTGGCTGGCAAGAAGTTGCGCTTGTGTGCGTCGCTGTTCTAACCCAGTTTCATTAATATTAAGGCGTTCTTGCTGACCTTGCTCAATTGCCAACAAGCGTTGTTGTTCACCAGTTAAACCAATCTGACGCTCTTGTCCGGCCAACAGCTCAGCCTGAGTTTGACGTTGCTCAGTACCAAGTAAGCCGATTTGTTTCTCTTGACTTTGAAGTAATTGCCCTTGAGTTTTACGCGCTTCCGCACCAGTTAATCCAATCTGGAGTTCCTGACTCTTTAACAGATCAGACTGTGTAAGCCTGGCTTGCGCACCTGTTTCAGCAATACTAAGGCGCTCTTGTTCACCTTGTGCTGCAGCAAGGAGACGTTGCTGCTCACCAGTTAATCCAATCTGGCGCTCTTGTCCTGCCAGTAATTCAGCTTGAGTTTTACGCGACTGTTCACCGGTTAAACCAATTTGTTTTTCTTGACTCTGTAATAAATCATATTGTGTAAGTCTTGCTTGTTGACCTGTTTCAAAAATGTTAAGACGCTCTTGTTCACCTTGTGCTGCAGCAAGCAAACGCTGTTGCTCACCGGTTAATCCAATTTGTTTCTCCTGGCTAGCAATTAAATCTGCTTGTGCAAGTCGTGTTTGATTCCCTGTTTCAATAATATTTTGACGCTCTTGCTCTCCCTGGGCCTCAGCTAATAAACGCTGTTCTATACCAGTTTGCGCAATGCTCAAGCGCTCTTGAGCGCCTTGTTCAACTGCTAACAAGCGTTGCTGTTGACCAGTTAAACCAATTTGTTTTTCTTGGCCCTTAAGTAGTTGGGCTTGAGTAAGTCTTCCCTGTCTAGCGGTTATTCCAATCTGTTTTTCTTGGCCCTTAAGTAGTTCGGCTTGAGTAAGTCTTTCCTGTTTACCGGTTAAACCAATTTGTTTCTCTTGAGCTGCAATTAACTGAGCCTGTGTACGCCTTTCCTGTCTAGCAGTTATGCCAATTTGTTTTTCCTGACTTGCAATTAAATCGGCTTGAGTAAGTCTTTGCTGTTCACCGGTTAAACCAATTGAAGCCAGTTGAGCATCCCGCGCAATCTTCTGACCTTGTACAGCAGCATTTGCTGCCTTATTAGCAGCAAATTTTGTTGCATTAGCAGCCAGACCAGCAGCTGCTTCACTAGATTGTGCAGCAAGTTTAGAGGCTGCTAAAGAATTATCAGACACATATTGCTGCATGGCAATATCATTGCCTTGCAATATTCGAGCCTGTTCTGCAATGAATGTATTGTCCTGCCGTTGCTGATTAAGAGCAATTGCATCTGTTAAAAAACTAGCAGTTGCAGCATTATCCCCTGGTACACTAACATACTGAATTGCGCCAGAGCCTTCTCCAATAGTTTTAACCGTTATACCACCAGATGAAGTCTTATCTGAAATATTTCCAATAATTTTTTTGGCTTTCTCTACGTCAAGATTAGTTTGTGCTGCAATTTTTCTAGGAGTCTTACCTTGTCTAGCCAGTTCCTTAGCTACAATGAAATTAGCCTGTTTTTTACTAACATCTGTTTCCTTAAGAATTTGCTGAACAGTTTTGCCTTTTTCAGCTAGCTGTCTAGCTTTTGCTCTATCCGATGCCATTTTAAATCTCCATCAAAGCGTAAAATTGAGTGTAGACCATCACATCAATTAAGCACGTGCTCCTACACGTGCTGCTGCACGAGTGCGACTAAACGCATCCATGAGAGCAACGGTAGGATCAGTTGAAGCACTAAACTGCTGCTGTAATGCAAGATTACGTTGAGCTTGTTTAGTTGGAGAAAGCATGTCTGCTTTCAAACCCAATTCAAAATCTTTTTGCCGTAAACGTTCTGCAAAAGGTAATAAAGCTGCAGATGCTAACGTACCTGCTCCAATGTTTAATGCTTTAGATAGAGTATCGTATTTGAAAAGATCTTTAGTTAGATCTGAAGTGTACTTTTTATAATCTTCTACGCCAGTGCCAGCGCCAGGGGTGCCAAACTCTGGAACTTTATCTAGATCTGACTGAGTTGTTCCTGGGTAAGGAAGTGGGAGTAAGTCACCTTCTCTAACACCTGCCATTCTAGTAACGTAATCAAAAGCGTTCTGATCACGCTCACCAGTATTGAAGTTAATTCCTGTTGCGTTTTTATAAAAATCGAGTGGAGTAAAACTTGGAGTTGAATTGAAAGTATACGGATTAAAAGGTTGGGGCATTGTCTGCTACCTCACAGGTAACGGTATTGAGTAGCACCAGCTTGAGCAACACCTTGAAGAACACCTTGGCCTAATGCTTGAGCACCAAGTTGAGCTTGTTGACGCATGGCAGCATTGGTTGTTAATGCAGTGCTAAGTTCAGCTGCTTTGGCACTACGTTGGAAATCACGATCTTTGATAGCTTCCTGGAACCGCATGGTTACATTAGAAGCACGCGAGGCATTGGCAAGATTCTGATCGTAGTATTGCTGTTGCAGAGCAAGGGTTGCTTGAGCACGCCCCATTGGATCCATTGTTGCAAGATAACCTTGCAGGCCAGGATCGCTAAGGATATCAGGAATAGCACCAAGCTGAGCAGGACCTTCAACTTGAGGTTTACCAGCACCCATCATTTGTTTACCCGCACCAAACACTTGAGTAGCAGCTTGCGCTGCTTTACTAATAGGTTGTGCACCAGCTGCAGCTAATCCTGGAATAGCAAGTCCACCAGCAACTAAAGCAGTGCCACCTAAAGCTTTAGCTAACGCTTCTTTACCTAGCATTTGCTGAGCAATCGGATTGACAGTACTTGTACCCGTCCGAGCAAATACCTGACCAGCTTTATAAGCTTCTGGAGCAACCTTAGCTCCTAATGCACTACCCGCAAACCGAGTACCAATAGCTTTTGCTGCGCCAGGAAGAATAGCACCTAAACCGCCACCAACTAAACCACCTGCAAAAGTTTGTCCAAGGTCACCACCGCTTTTACGATAAGCATCAATTGCTCCACCGGCTCCACCGATTAAGGAGCTAATAAGTAAGGGGTTCATGCAAATAACTCTTCTTACTAACTATTTTAGAAGTACTATTCTCAGCCAAAGAAACTACCTGCTGTTCTTCCTACACTCCCTCCAATACCAGAACCTAAACTAGCAGCGCTCAGTGCAGCACTAGCTCCTCCTGATGCAGGAGCTAAAAGTAATCCAGCGCCAAGTCCAGCAATTTGACCAATAGTGCCGCCAATGCCTGCACCGCTACTACCCTGATAGGTTTTTTGCGTTACCTTATCAGCAGGACGAATCATTCTAAACCCATAACCAAGATCTCTTACTTCAGCAGCTGGAGAACTAATCTTTAGAGGCTCACTAGAAGATCTTTGTGCTGAAGTTGAATAAGAAGGACTTTTCCATCCAGTAGCAATATCTAATGCAGCCTTGCCAATATCCAACCAACTAGGCGCATTACTTCTCCTGTAATCGCTATAGTCAGGTGTATCTTTATTTACGCCCCAGTTTAAATTCCAACTGCTTGTGTCAATATCTGCGCCTTTATAAATATCATCAAACGTAGGTGTTGGAATATTTTGTGTACCCCAATCGCTTTGCCCACCCCAACTACTGTTATCAGGTAATCCCCAAGCTGTGTTAGCCATTACTCATTCATATAAGGAGTCAGTTCTTGCCAGCTACGTACACCAGGGTTACCTAATGCTTCGCTAGCTGCCTGGAAAGAACCGTGTTTATGCTTTAAATATTCTACTGGTTGTTTTTCTTTTAACTGTTGTTCTGCTCTTTGATTAAAAAATTGCTTTGTTAGCTGTTTAGTTCCCAGGGCAGCAAGAGCGCCCGCACCAATTACTGCTGCCATTGTTCGACCGCTAGGTCCTTTAATTAACTCTGGACGAATCTCTCTCATTTGTTTCTTTGCTAAGTTTAGCTGTCCACGAGTAGCCTCTCCTCCTACCCCCATCTTGTACTCAGCTGAAAGCTTTGCAATACGTGATTGTAAATCTTTTTTCTGTGCAATTTGTTCCGGACTAAATCCACGAGAAGTTACGACGGTCTTCATGGATTCAGGAACTGCCTTATAAGCTGCAGCGGTTGTACCCAGCATGGCACCTGTTGCTGCAGCCGTAGAAGCAGTAATAGGAACACCAAAGTAATTAATTTCAGGCTCGTTCAATCCTTGAGCAGTGCCGCGAATAATGCCAAGAGGACCAACAAAAGATTGGCTTTCAGGATCCACCTTAAGTAAACCGTCTGGCTTCATGTGTTTATATTTCAAATATTTGCTATAGGTGGGATATGCAATCTCAGGACGTTCTTCTTTTAGGGTCCGATAAGGAAGTGGATCACCACGGCGACCAGTAAAGTAACGCAGAACAGATTCAGCAATAGGAGCACTAGAAGTGCGGCCAGTGGGATCCTCTTCTTTAGAAACTGGCATGATACTTTTGTAGCCAGCAGGGCGAGCACCTGTCAGTGGGTTAGCAACCAATCCAGCAGATGCTGCAGTTGTAAATTGTGTAGCACGTTTGAGAAGTTGTGTAGAACGCGGGTCTAGACCCATCTTTTCTCCTACTGCTTCACCAATATTTCCAGTAACTGCAAGAGAGTGATTAAGAAACCAATAAGCACTGCGGCTTGCATCTGTTAAAACATCTAAGCCACCTGCAGCAATAGCAAGTGGAATATTACCTTGACTTGCATATTTAGTTGCTTGCGCAAAATTTCCATAGGGAGAAATAACACGACCAAAACTAGTCTGACCTTGCTTTAAACCTTCTCCAAAATAAGTACCTGTTGCTTTGGCAAACTTACCAACAGCAGCAGCACTATTAGAAAGATAGTTGGAAATATTTGCAAAGCGCATTAGAAGTACTTCGTTGGATTTACATTAACCATTTGCTGTGCCATAGCAAATGGATCACCCATCTGATCACTAGAAGAGATGTGATGGATATAGCTGGGGAACTTATAGTTCCTGGCGTAAATCAATTCTAATTTACGTTGATGCTCCAATGCTTCAGGATCCATCCCTTGTTGATTGGGATTAATCATTGGAGGAACAGGTTGGATCATGCCCATTGGCATATCGCCTACAATCCCTTCTGGTGTATTTTCAGGAATAATGCTACGTGTAACAGTTTGCGCCAGGGGATCGACAATAGCTGCACCGCCAACAATGCCAAGACCTAACTTACCAGTACCAGCAGCAAGACCAGCTAAACGATTAGC
>Ga0208019_1002196_pt1 | contig 9960 bp, 13 predicted proteins | sample CB_VirMetaG_5_FD_184540 | JGI IMG/M metagenome (GOLD analysis project Ga0208019, IMG submission 184540) | Freshwater to marine saline gradient viral communities from Chesapeake Bay - CB_1508_1D Viral MetaG (SPAdes) (version 4) | ecosystem: Environmental > Aquatic > Marine > Coastal | place: USA... | reverse complement strand
ATCCTATCGAGTGACTTGTTTTTCCCTTCGTTGGCGCTCGTCTCCCGTCCTCCGTCAATACCATGTTCTTGTGTGTCGTTTCGTTCGTAGTTGGGGTAGGCCACAATCCAGATCCTGTCTCTCTTGTGAGGCGCACCAACGGCGGAAGCGGGTATACAGTGCCATTGTGCATTATACCCGATCTCAGAGAGTGACCCGAGGACTTGTTCCAGTCCTCTAGAACGAAGGGCTGAGACGTTTTCTGCGATGATCCACGACGGTTTTGCTTCGTTGATGATCCTGCACATTTCGAACCAGAGTCCGCTTCTGTGTCCTGCGAGTCCTGCTCCTTTTCCTGCATATGAGATATCTTGGCAGGGGAATCCTCCACAGACGACATCAAATCTTCTAGGTTCCACGCTGAGGGTTTGTATGTCATTATGAACCTCTACTTTCGGCCAATGTTTGTTTAAAATTTTAGTACAATATGAATTTACTTCGCAGAATTGTTCGGTAACAAATCCTCCAGTCTTTTCTAGACCATAAGAGAATCCACCGATACCACTGAAAAGATCAAGAACTTTTAATTGCTTCATTGTTTTTTCTCATAATAAAATAAAACACGGCACCTGAAGTCTAAGGTAGCGAAATTACTTTATGCCCGGTGCGCGTGTTTTTTGTTTTTCTTTCGGGAATATTACATCACGAAGTTGAACATATTTTTTCACGGGATCACTTAGCACATAAAGTAAATTGGTGTTTTCACATCTATACACTTTTTTACCATCAATAGTTTTTCCTATTGGTTTTTTTCTTGATGGGAAATTGAATTGACAGAACAATATTTTTTTCAAAAAATTCATCATAAAAATAAAGAATTTAGATTATAGGAGTTCCTGAACTAGTGTCAATAGGTAAACCACTTCCTGAATCATTTGTTGGATTTGATACCGGATTGCTTGCTGGCATTCCTGTATCAACACTGCTTAATTCTAATATTTGACGACAACTGTTTATGAGAGTTGTGAATATCTGAAGATCATATTGATTTAGACCAGAAGAAAGATCGGACGATCTGCAACTTGATAAATCTATCCACATTGCACGGAATCTTCTAAGTATATCACGAATGTCTTGGTTTTCAACACTTTCTAGAATTTCGTCAATTGGAAATTCTTTTAATCCATGATTTCCTGTTCCATTTGCTTTTGGAAGATCCATTGGTGCGTTTGCAGAAATAATACTTATAAGAGTTTCTAATTTATCAAGATATGTTGCACATTGAATTTTATCAGATTCAATGAAATAATCTGGATTGAACGCAGATTGTGAATTTATCATAGAATTTGCATATGTTGCTATTCTGTCGCATATTCCTGCAATGTCCATATTATTAATTTTTGGTGTCATAATCTTTCTCCTTTTCTATATTATATAGGTATTTTATAATTTAAATCCCTTCACCAAGAACTTGGTTTCGATAGAATCAATTTCCATATTATCTTTTAGTAAAATTAATTTTATTACTAATTCTCTATATTGTTGACTTCCTACTATTATTTCTTTTGATTGCTCTGTTTGTGCTGTATATGTTTCTTCTACCAACATGGTTCCATTTTCAAGTTTTACTTCTACTTTTACTGAGCAATTTTCTAAAGTTTGCCCGAGCCAAGAAAAAGATATTGAAGAATTTACAGGAACAAAAACAACTGTTTGATTTTCCATGACAATTTCTTGTCCGTTATCTGGAACAGTATCTTCTACTAAAATTGTAGCAAAGGTAGAATAATCACCACAGAATATGTTTACAATATCATCAAGTCTATCATTTCGAACAGGAGAATTATATGCTGCAGGAGTTACTGAACCAAGACCTAACTGTGATTCATTATTTCTTCCCCAGCAATACACTTCTCCATTTTGTGTGATTGCAAAACCATGATATGTACCGAATGATATTTTATCGACAAAATTTAAATTGACTTTTGTTGGTTCACTTTTACTCGCAGTATTCCCTATACCAAGTTGACCAAAATTATTCAATCCCCATGTATAAAGTTCATTATTGTTATTGATTGCTCCACTGGACATATAACCAGATTCAATGTCAATCCATGTTTGGTTTCCGACTCGTATTGGTTCTAGATTCTTGGAAGAAGAATTGAAACCAATTCCTAATTGCCCTGTTGTATTTCTTCCCCATGCAAATAATTCATTTGAATCTGACAAACCAAGAGTATGAAATTCTCCTGCAGAAACTTTCTTCCACTTTCTGTTTCCAGAAACAATTGTTGGTGTGTTGATATTGATATCATTTTTATTTACACCTAATTGACCATAATTATTAAATCCCCATGCATAAAGATTTCCTTGAGAATCAATTGCAAAACTTTGATCTCCCCTTGCATTTACCATCACCCAATCAGTTTTATCTCCAACTTTTTGAAGAACATCTGATGTAATATAATTTCCAAGTCCTAATTGTCCTGCAGTATTTCTTCCAGAAGAATACAATTCTCCGTTTGTTGAAATTGCAAGGATATGTGATTTTCCTGCGGACACATCTTTCCACTGCATATTTTCATTTACTAATGATGGTTCATTTCTTGGTGCTTTATCACCAGTACCAAGTTGACCAAATGAATTTTGACCCCAAACATAAAGACGAAGAGTGTTGTCTATTCCAACTCCAAATCCTACATTTGCAGAAATCTTATTCCAATTTTTATTCGTGTCTAAATTAATAGGAATTAATTCTCTTGTTCTTTGACCATTTCCTAATTCAAAGTTAAAATTTCTTCCCCAACCAATAAGATTTCCTTCTGATGTATTTGTATCTTGTTCAAGATATACTAGAGGATCTTTGCTTTCTAGATCCACAATCTTTAGAAGTGTAGAATCATATAATCTTTGTTCGCTATCAACATTTACTAATATATGATTTAATTGAGAAGGTGCAGGTATTTGAACTGGAACTTCTACTATAATTTGTGTTGGTTGTGGTTGTTTTCCTAATTGAACGACAGTGAATGTTTGTTTGTCTAAAACAATTGTTCCGAATCGAACATCCTCTGTTGTATTTTCCTTTACTTTAAATTGTACCTGGGAATTTCCTGTTCTTGAATTATCTCCAAGAATTTCAATCCATTCTGGTTTGTTTGTTGATATTTCCCAAGGACATTCTGTTTTGCTTACATTTACATTAAACTGAAATGTATTTTCTTCTTTTGGAAAGAGAACAGAACTTTCACTTAAAAATGAAACATAACAAGGATATTCTGAAGTTGAAGGGGGAGCAGTGCTTTCTGATGTTTCAAGTTCTACAGCAGAAAGACCAGAATAAAAAGTATCATATATTACTTCTGAACCATCTTCTTTGATTCCTTTTATACGAATTGCAATTCTTGTTTGATTATAAATTTTATCTACAGGAATTATAAAATATTCTGTATTCTTATTGAATGTTCCTACGAGTTCAAGAGAATCTTCTTTCGTTATATCACCAGTCCAAATTTCACCTATCCAATTTTCATCCCATGCTAGATCTGGAGAATTTGGTCCTTTCACTTTTATTTTCAGTGCAATAGTTCCTGTGTTCAAATCTACACGGAATGGATGTGGCTTCCAATAATCACCGAAAACAAAATTTATAATGTTTTCGTAATTATCGTTGCTATTTGGTTTTCGATAAAAATCAATAGATTCGAATTGTGGGTCCCATGTAGTTTCTGGACCATCTTGTGATAAGATTCCAATTGAATATGCTGGTGTAGTCATATTAATTCCAATAAACAAAAATAGTGATAACACAACACTCATAATATACTTCATGATTTAAATTCCTTTATTTTTTCTTAGTTAATTTTTTCTTAGTTAATTTTTCCTAAATTTATTCCTAGTTTTATATTGAACCATTTCTCTACCAGTACTATAGATACTCATTGTAGAAACTGCGTCTTTGTGTGATGCTTCAATTGTGGTTGCCTTGCGACCTCGTATTCCTTTTGGTACTATTCTCCCGACATATTTCCCATGTAATGGGTGAGAATCTTCTAATGGTAAATTTTCGCTTAAATGAACATCCAACTCATCAAAATCTTCTGGATCTACTCGCACTATTGCATGCTCATTTTTATTACCAGTTTTAACAGAAATATATCTATTGCCTGCTAAATGAGCCATTCCATCAGTTGCACCAGTTAATGTTTCGGTAGTATTTTGTAATTGTTCCTTGTTATCCAAATCAGTTGAATGAAATTCAGATTTAATTATTTCTTGTGGTGTTGCATGGGGATGTATTTTTTCATACATCAGTCTTAATGATTGAATCACTAACTTTTGTTTCTTTTTTGGTAATGTTCGAATATGCTTCATTATCTGATCATGAATTTCTTGATGTGGATGTATAAATCCATGATCTTTCTGTGTTGATATAGTCAAAAACCTTTTTTCTTTTTCTGGATCTTCTACTGGCATGCCTATTTTCATTTTATCTATTAAAGAAGAAAATATTATTCTTGCACTATTTTTATCATAGTATCTTCTTAATGCTCCAGTTTGTGATGGTTGTGGTAAATTGTCATCAATTACTTTTCGAAATGGTCCTTTTTTTGGTACTGCTTCACTAATTGTACTATGTCCTTTTAATTCATGCATTTCTTTTTTTATTCTTGTATCATTATTGGTTATTTCATGAACAAAATCTATTCTCCCCCTAGCATGGTCTCCTTCTACGGGAGGAATTGTTACTGTGTGTGTAGTATCACCATGTTTTATTTTAAATACCAAATCTGCATCACCTTTTACCTCTTCGGATGCTAACCTTTTAATAGCAGTAACTATTGGATGTTCTTCGTTTCCTTGTGGTTCATCAACACGATATACATCATCTAAATTCATTTCTGTTACAATATCATCATGTTTTTTAGTTTTTGAACCAATGTTCTCTAAAATAAATTGTGCAAATCTTTTCATTTGGCACCTGCTTTCCACCCAGAACCTTTTCCTTTTCTTTTCTTCTTGTAGCATTTTGCAGCCCAAGCATTTGCATAGGCACTTGGATACACATCAAATTTTCTTTTTGCTGCAGACTTACATTTAGACCAAAGTTTTGGGTTGGTCGGTTTATTTTCTTCAAGTAAAAATTCAGAAAAACTTAGCATAGATTCTTTCAGTGATTTATTCTTGCCCTTCTTGAGTCTGTGTTTGTATTTATCTCCCTTCCATGTCTTGCCTGAACTATGAGAAGAAAACTGATGTCCTTTTTTATGAGCCTTCTGTTTTAATCTTACCGCTTTCTTCTTTTCGTGTCCAGACATTTCTCCCCAAGTTTGTGGACTCTTTTTCGAGACTCTTTTCGAAGGACGGCATTTTACTCGGCCTTTTCCTTTGTAGTCTCCGCATTCGGAACCATCTTGGGCGGTCCATTTTTCTTTAAACCACCTTCTAAGGTCTTCTTGTAGGAGTTTCGGTGTTTTCATTTTCTTCTTCTTGTTTTTTGTTTTTCACTTCATGAGCATGACGATCTTTGAAAAAATTAGCGATTTCTTCTGGTGTGACATGAGTCTCAAGAGACGGATTATAAACATGATTCCAATGTCGTTGTATGTGATTTGGATCTGTTATATTATGGTATAATTGCTTTCCTCCATGTATAGCCAAAGCAAGAGTAGCCAAAATACTACTTAATTTTCCTGCCTTTCTTTGTTCTTCTATAAATTGTCTATAAGAAAGCATATTTATTTTCCTTTTCTAATATATAGGTTTTATATATACTAGAAAAGGAGACAGTATTATGTCATATGGAGACAACTGGATTGCTATAAATGCAAAGAAAAAAGTATTACATGAACAATATGTAAGAATTTTGATGGAAAATCACGACAAAATAATAGACGATATTGCAAGACATTTTGGAACAAAATACCCACATATAACAACTGCGGAACAGATTGTTGGGCCAGCCGGTCCTGGGCCATTAAAAACTAAACAGGTTCGTCTTAGTGCTGATTCCGCCACTTTTGAATCTATAAGGGATCTTAAACAAAAACTCAAGGCATCTGCTCCAGAAGGAGGACACAAGGACCATTTCTCTGCAATACAATCCATTCGTCCTCATCTTGAGGATAATTATGCATTACGCACAGAGTTAGAAGAAAAGCATTTATCAGATGAACCAGTCCATCCTGATGATTATCCGGACGCAGATCTTTCTGCTCATTTTACAGACCATTTTAGTGATGTAGCACATGAATTGAGTACCAAAAATTCATAAAAAATAAACCCCCTCTTGCGAGGGGGTTTTTTGTTGTCCTTTGATTTTTCTATCAGAAGGAAACAGTCAACTGAGTGGTGAAAAGGAATTGACCATCAGTCGAAGTGTTGCTCCAACCAGTCTCATTCACATTCCAGCCATTGGCGATGGAATTGAATGAATATCCTGCTTGATTGGTCCAACGAACATTGTCTGCGAACATGTAGGTTGCACCAGCAGAAAGGACTGAAAGGAGATCAACAGAGCCAGTGATATCACCGACTTGATATTGACCGAAGAGAGTAAGATTTTCATCATACTCATAACCGCTTTGGAGTAGAACACCCCAACCGTCTCCATTCACATCGTCGCTACGACCTGTGTATGAAGCAAATGCAAACCATTGGTCGGTGATGTGCATATTACCATCAAGAGTCCAGTTGAGATTGTGATATGAATCTGTGTTGTTGTATGCAACTGCTGCACCAACAAGAACATGCTCCATTCCGCTCCATTCGACACGACCACTAAAACCCCATGTGTCGTTGTTGAAAAGAACGCTGTTTTCTTGTTCAAATCCGTTGTTGTATGAAACAAGGAACTTGAAATCGTTCATTGAGTGAGAAAGTTGAACACCCTCTGAACGACCTTGACCAAAGGTATATGCAATGAGTGAGTAGTCATTGCCAAGAAGTTGTGGCTCGTTGATTTGCCACTCTGCCATGAATGGCATACGGAAACGACCAGCGGTGAATCCTACCTCGTTGAAGGTGGTAGAAATGTATGCATCACGAAGATCAAAAGAAGTATCAGGAACCCATTCGCCACTAAGAACGAAGTTCCAGTTGTCTGCTACTTCACCTTCGATACCGATGACTGCCTTGCGTACATCGAATCCCATTCGGCTTCCGGTAGGAGATACAGAATCGTACATCCAGCGGAATTGTAGAAATCCGAATGCCTTGACCTTTGATTGCATCATTGAAGTTTGAACATCTGCATGTTCAATTGCTGCGTTGGCGATTGCTTGAGTGTGTGCAACTCTTGCCTCTTCGACCGTTTGTTGTCCTGCTGCGACTCCACAAAGAGCGAGTGCAACAAATCCTGAAATAAGACTTTCACGCATGTTTTTCTCCTTAAAGGGAAATAAAGTAGAAAAAGAGAGTTATAGGGACTCTCTTTTCTGTGAATACTCTATATAGCAACTTTATTTTTTGAAGTCAAGACTTATCTGTTGGCATATGTCCTTTTACTGCGTGATGTTCATCTTCTAATTTAGTTAACATTTTTCTTGCTTCTTCTTCGTCTTTTGGAATTTTTTCTTCTGGAATATCAAAATGCACTCTCAATGCTTCTCTTGGAGAAATTTGTTCTTTTATATAATCAATGAATGATTTCATTTTTCTTCCTTTGTATATTTTTCTAATTCGGTTTTTATTTTTTCTATATCCATGTTTGGAAAATGCTCTTCTTGAATTGCAGCAGCGATCTTATCTGCATGTGTAGCAAGATCTTGTGAAGAGACATTGAATGTATCAATGTGCTTTTTGACCACTGCCTCAAGAGATTTTTCTTCTTCGTGAAGATTGTGATAACTTTCTGCTATTTGTTGTATCCAAGATTTCATGCATTTTTCCTTTTTATTTTTTGAGACCCTTTGATGACAATTCTATTTACATCATCTTGATTCCATATTTCTCCATGTGGCATTCCAGAAACAGGATGAGTTTCTCCGTCCGACCAGACGACAGATGCTCGTTTTCTGAGACTCGGAACTTTCAGAAGATCGTGCCAGATTTTTGCTCCCCCGGCTGTCTGAAGATCATCAGAGACCAGTGTATGTCCAGAACGAAGCATTTTTCTATAAAAAGAATGAGAAAGTCTTTGTCCTCTGTGTTCTGGATGGATTCTTGCAAAATTCATATGAAATTCTCCGGGTTGGTGTTCGTCAGCCGAAAACCTTCCTGCAAGTTTTCCACTCTCGTTATGGACAAGAAAAAACTGATGCTTTTTCACTCTGTCTGATTCGTTCGGAGTATGTTCTGAATGAATAATCGAATAGGAAGGATTCAGTTTTTTTCTTCTGAGTTCCGAAGTATACCCCTTTTCGTTCAATCTGGCAACATGATCAGAAACACCCAGATCGTCTTCGTTCTTGTGACCTACGTCTTCCATGTCGGTAATTACAGGATTTTCTAAAATAAATGAAAGAAAAGATTTCATGGTGTTTCTTATCGATTATAGAAATCTGAAAGAGTTCTGTGCAATGATTTTATATGAGTATCATAATCTTCTGTATTTTCTTCCATGTCCTTTTCTGAAACATCCCCGTAAATCATTTTTCCTGTATGATGCATCTTATATTCTGGATGTGCTTTTCTTAGTTCTGAAATAGCATCTAATCTTGCTTTTATGTCAGTTTCAGCATGTTTTTCTCGAAGACCCACTCCGAAACCTGCAACAGCCACATTTGTTCCTGCATGGGGAGTGAGAATATGAATGACTTTATTTTTATGATCTATTCTTCCCCATGCTCTTGCTGTCGTAGTTGTTGGTATATTATTATTTTCTTTATATGGATGTCCAGGAAAATGGACATGGGGAAATGCATTAGGATGTTCATCATGCGATTCTTTTTCTCCTAGCGTATGGAATCCATCTCCTGCAAGGACAAATGAAGTATTTTTTACAAATGTAAAGACTTCTTTTAGAAATAATGAAAATGATTTCATGGTGTTTCCTTTTCTTTATGTATAAAATATGAATATTATATATACTTTATAAACCAAGAAGGAGAAATACAAATGAATAATTGGATTCACGAAATTTCAAAAAGTTATGTTGCTGCGCATAAGCCAGTTCGCAGAGACCTCAAAGAGAACTATGCTTCTCTTACAGAAGAACAACAATTTGGTCTTTTTTCACAAAATGTTCTTAGTTACCTAGACGAACAACTTCAAAATGCATTTGGATTTGGTGTAGGTGATCTTTCAGAAGAACAACTAAACACTCTTTTTGCTAATTTATTAGAATATAATGGACCAATGGTAAGAGCACTTATAATGGGTAAAGACGGTTTACCAAATATCGAGGCTGCCAAAACAAGAAAAAGAAGAATTGATAGTATACCTGATATAGTAGATTCTGAAAAAGGAACGAAACGGACTGCAGGAAAACGAGGACATTTAATAAGAATGAATAAATCATTTGATAGATTCCAGGCTGCATCAGATGCAGATGATGAAATAATAAAAGAATTAGGTTCAAGATAATTGATAGAAATATAAAAACAAACCCCACAGAAATGTGGGGTTTTTTCTTATGGATTTTGTTTTCTAATTCGTTCTGCTTTTCTTCTGATTGATTTCAGAGTGGCAGGATTTGCAGCATAGCGAAATCCATGCTCATATCCTCCTAATACTCTACTTTTTGTTCTCTTCAATGATTTGTGTTTAGTGATATCTTCTGTTCTGCCTATGTCAATTGAAACGTCATCATAATTTGCTTTTGCTTGTTTTTTGACATCTTCTATTGATGGAACAGATTTTCCTTGTTTTGCATTTCTGAATATATCTAAAAGATCATCTCTTGCTTGTTTTCTTCCTACAAGAGCAGCCTGCACAGATCTTGCATGAATTTCATTTGGACGATCACTATAAGGAATATCATGACGATCAGCATTATCAGGAAATTCTCCATTATTATCTGAAACAATTCCTGCTGCCTGA
>Ga0208019_1002192_pt1 | contig 9972 bp, 1 predicted proteins | sample CB_VirMetaG_5_FD_184540 | JGI IMG/M metagenome (GOLD analysis project Ga0208019, IMG submission 184540) | Freshwater to marine saline gradient viral communities from Chesapeake Bay - CB_1508_1D Viral MetaG (SPAdes) (version 4) | ecosystem: Environmental > Aquatic > Marine > Coastal | place: USA... | reverse complement strand
ACATTAAATACTGAGGTTACGTCTAGATCTAGTATTTCTTCAGTTTCTGTCGAAAGGCCAAAGTTAACTTTCCCATCGACACCAGGATACGAAGCAGTATCATACAGAGCAATCTCTCTAAATCTCAAATAATTGTCTTGAAATGGGGTTGATCCCTGCAGAATATAATGTGTTGAATCCTCAGTAAAATTTCCACCCTTCACTATGGAAGAAGTAGCGAAACTCTTTATTGCCATCATTTCTGACGCTGTTGGTGCAACAGTATTATATACGCTAGAATCAGAACCAGAGAAGGCCCATATTCTACTTAGCGGCTCACCTATCTTGTTAGCCTCATGAGGATCTTTGCCAGTAGTTGACATTCCATGATATTCAGCAGAACCTGCAGTTGGTTCTTTTTTATCACTGACATGAAGCCTTAAAAAATTATGTCCAACATTTGATATATTGTCTTCAAATACAAATCTTCTAAATCCTGTTGGCGCAAAGGATCCGGACTGAGTTGTTATAGGGTATCTTGGATGCTGAACTACATTTAGGTTTCTTCCGTCAGCATCTCCAAAATCTAAGCTTGCTGTATTTTTATAGAAAATTCCTAATACATCTGCGCCTTCATCATAGTGTCCAGCAGTGCCCCTTACATTTTTATCTGCCCAAGACCATTCTCTCTTGACCGCTTTTATTGAAGAAATAGCAGAATCAGAATTATTTTTTGTGAAGTCTGGCGGAACTGAATCATCTGATATGTAGCCCGACGGGATCAACTGTAATGATTGAATATCGATTGGCTCTCTTAGATGATAAAACTCTTTAGTATTTGAAGAACCCGAGATTCTTACTACATTTCCGAACTTGTCTATAACCAAGTCATTGGTAGCAGGAGATGATGGCGAAGACGTATCTATCAAAGGCAGATTATCTAGCTTGACTTTTAGTTCATCTTTAGATGAGCTAGCGTAAAAATCATAGCCAATACTAGAGCTAGCATAAGAACCACTTATCTCTCCAACGAAAACTTTACTTGCAAATAAAGAGTCTTTATCTAGGTTTACCCAATTCTGGTTTTGAGAAGGTCCGTAGTGCTCTTGTTCTGCCAGTGTTACTGTATATGTTTCTGAAGTGCTGGCGGATGTGAAAGTGTAAGCAATTGGAGCACTAAAATCATTTCCTGTCACACTAGATGTCTGTGGAGTCTGACCTATTTTTGCAGTATATCCTGTCTCTAGAGTGAAACTAGCAGTCAACTTAGTTACGTCAGAGCCATACGGATAAATTACTTTTATTTCTTTTTCCTGACCATCTATTGTTGAGTAGGCACTTGTGGAGATAGAATTTATTGAGTCGTCAAACATGAATTCAGTAACAATAGGACTGGAACTAGTTACCGTTTCTGTAGCCATTGGCGTTAGATTTCGATCAACTTCTCTAGAAACAAGTATTCCTTCCGGTACTTTTGATAATAAAGAACCAGAAGTCATTAACACATCTCTTGATTTTCCTACAGGAAAATAATCGCTTGTTGGTATTGGAGAATTAAATTTTATTGGGCTTTCGGATGAGCTTAATTCAAGTGCTGTTCCATTGTTCGCCGAAATTTCTACGCCAGATCCAGTTAAGTTAGAAATAACTGCTCCAGAACCACTGGTGTTAGTCACAGAAACACCAGAACCAGTGACGTGAGTTATGCTAATTCCATATTCTCTCTCAGAACTTATATTCAAGCCAGGGCCGTTTTCTGAAGAAAATCTTGCAACCAACTGATCATCTGTTATTGTTTTTATTGATAATTTCTCGTTTCCAACATCAGATGGCGATACTCCCAAAGAAACTTTATCATCATAACCAGGATGAGTACTTGAAGTTACATACCATAATTGTGGAGCATAATCTAGTTCTTGTTTGCCATAATAATATGGTATTGAGCCAGATGAAACAGCATATTGGATCGTTACTTCTTCATCTGCTGCTGGTGCTCTGGTTGGATCGCTTAGTTTTTGTTTTGAAACTTTTACTTTGCCACTTGCATCTAGTACGAGAACGAGAGGCTCATAGTTAGTACCATTAACAGGACCAGCTCTTCTTGATGGATCCATGTATGGGGGTAGTGACATATTCAATTCAAAGTCATCAACTACCAAAGAATAATCATTTTGAGCGTCTTCGGGCGCAACAGACAGCAGGGTTCCTATCCTTAGTTCTCCTTTTGTGTGTTCAACAGAGCCAGAGATATAGTTTGAGCCACTATTTCTAACAATAGTTGTATTTGGTATTATGACTTCTTGTTTGAGAGTAGTTGGGCCATCCAACAAAGTTGAACCAGTCAAGGAAGTTGAGCCAGACACTACTAAACCATCTTTACTCAATATTCCGTTGTATGCAGTAACAGAAGAAGATACATCTAATGTGCCTGAAACAAATGCATTGTCATTTACATATAAGTCTGCATCTTCTAGTCTAGCACTGCCGCTAAGAGTTATCTTGGCAGATTTTCCTGATACTTCTACGCCCTCGATAGAACCAGAATTTTCGATCTTGATTCCTAATTTAGAGTGTATAGAATATTTTTCTTGATCTGCAGTAAATTCTTGATCTACTCCGAGTCTTTCAGATACAACTACAGAACCAACTGAAGAGCTTTCATAGATTCGAGCTTTGTTGTCTCCAAATGAAATACCGTAATATTTTGGATCAAACGTATCTGGATATCTGTTAGTTATGGAATATCCACCCAAATGTAAGGCAGAGCCAGAAGCAATGTGGTTCAACTGATTGATGCCATCAGCCACTCCACCAATCATAAGAGCAGAAGAGTGCCTTAAATTATCAGTAGTTGCCTGTGTTGTTTTTACTGTATACTCTTCAGCGATCAGAACTCTAACACGATATTCTTCTTCTACGCTTCCAGAAACAAAAGTGTAATAAAGATCTTGTGTATAATCATTTGCAGTTACTTCGCTTACTTGAGATGCCTGTGACCTTATTCCGGAATCAAGATTGAAAACTGGCGATGCATTCTCAATACCTAGAGAATTGTATTTCACTCTTAAGGTTGCATCCCTTGATTCATTAATAGTTCTAATCGATATCTTTCCAGACTCTATACTGGAAGTTACATAAGAAGTGTCAAATTCATCATTAATAAGTGTAACGATCTCATCTTGAGTTACCTCTATGCTGTTCAAAACATTTCCGGAACCTTGTTGTATACCATAGCTGGATGAAATGTATCCATCTCTACCCGCAACTTTACTTTCTACAATCAAATTATCTCCGTCTATTCTAATTTGATTAGTTCGATTGTCTGAATAGTATGAAACATTTGCAGCAATCGATGCACTAACATTTGCTAATGTGTGAGAACTTGCGTCGAACAAAATTGTATTTTCATAACGACCTAATTTGATCTCGAAAGGTCCATCGATTGCTGGTTGTCCGTCGATATTAGGTGTGCCAATAATCGTCACTACAGCAGGCTCAGATGTGAATTCTATGTTATAGCCATCATCAGGATTCTGATCAGCATCCGAAGAAGAGCCTGTGATACTCAAAATACTGCCAGAAGGAATATAAAAAGTAGAAAGATTAGTCGGCTGAACAACTTCTACTGGTTGTCTAATGAAAGCCGACCATTCGGTATCGTCGCCACTCATTTCGTAGCTTGACACAATGTTTGCGAAATTCAACTCATTGTAGGGAACTAGGATAGATGCAGTGTTTTGAGATATTCTCGCATAATACGTATCAGTAAAGCCAGCATTTACAGCATCTGAAAACTTGAATGCAAGCAAAGATCCTTCCGCTGGCCCTGGAGAAGTTACCTGTAAACTAGGATAACCAGGTATTTCTGTATCACTAGGCACAACACCGCCAAGGCTAGCAGTTTGAATAATATAAGTGACGTCACCACTAAAGTCATGGCCCGTCACGCCTGATGTCTGGAGGGAACCACCTACCAGGACATCAAACCCAGAAGGTACCTCAAAAGAAGCAGTAAAGGTTGTGCTGCCAGCATTTGGAATAACCAAAGAAGCGGTATTATTTATAATGCTTGAGTAGTAGCTTCCACTAGAAAACTGCGTCAGCAAACCTGTTGAATCTGGTGGCCTGGCTGTTATAAAATCTGGTATATTATTAAGTTTTCTGAAAAACTGTATTTCCTGAGAATCTGCAGGGCGAACTTTGTTGGCAATATTTCCACTTGAATCTGCCGGAAATAAAGCCATTCTTGGTTGTTGCAGTAGCTCTTGTACGTCCCCATCGTTCTTAACATCTGCACCATCAAACTTAAGTGTTATAGTGTCAGTTAGTGAGTCACCAACGAGTCTTATTACATCGTTATCACTCTGTATTGTCAAAGTATCTATGGACTGTTCTGGTTCTATAGATACAAAAGATCCCCCAACACGACCAACATCGAAAGACTTAAAGTTGGCTATTACAGAGCCTCCTGCTGCGGCTCCGAACTCAGAAACAAAATCAGATACCTTAATAGCATAGATTTCCCCAACATCACCAGGAGGGACTGGGGTTTTGGGGTTGGCGAGATAGATCAGCTGTTGTCCAGAAATAAAATTATTAGAACTCATATAATCAGCAAATGCTGACGTGTCTTTATAATTGTTCTTGAATGTTTTGTAAGTTACTTTGGCATCGCCATGTTCATCTATGGAAATTTCATTATTTATTACCCTTGGGTAATAATTCATAGTAGGTCTGTTATTTTGATCGACGCTGCCAGAAGTTATGAGAAAAGATTTTGCTAGTGGTGCTCCAGCATCTAGATCCACCAAATCAGTGATTGATAAATCAGAAATTCTACTGACTGCGAATCTAATAAACATATATCTTGATTCTGCCTGCTGAGGGTAATAGCCTTTTGTGTATGGGGTATTATTTTGGCCATATACACCTGGTATTTCTTTTGTCTTGGCAAAAGCTGCAGAATAATCTATTTTGAAAGAAATCTCTGCTAAATCTTTGATTGATGGATTGACGACAAAATCTAATGCCTTAATTGCTTGTTGGTTATTTTTCCAAAAATCATCTACGCTAGGTAAGTCGTCGTCTGGGTCATTGAAAGCGTCACGTAAATTTTCAAAATCAATTGGTCCACCAATAATAAATGACGGATCTCCCATGCAGATATCTTTTATGGTCGTAATTCCATCAATTCTTTTATCTTGCTTTATACTATCTAATAGCGGAATATACCCAAAAGAATCATTAACCTGCCCCTTTACCGAGGTCCCAGTTCCTCTTTTGATTATTTTTACATATATATGTCTGGTCCAACCAGGATAATCAGTCGGACTCAGGGTTGGTTTCGTATTTTCTTCTGGGGCCCATTGGTTGATTACGTAGTGGGTCCACAATAGAGCATCAAGCTCGTCCATGACATCAGCAGATGGATTTGGAGCATTTTCAAAACTAAACGTATATCTTTTCCCAGAGTCAATATAAAATAAATTTTCAAAGGATGGAGTATCTAAGTTATTAAGATTCACCTGAGAAAACTTAATTGGGTCATTGTGGATATTGTAAATACTGGAGGAAGCTTCGTAGTGCGCCTTAAAATTATCAAAATTAGCGTATTTTATTTTAAGATAATCGTAGCTGGAGCTGGTGTTCGGATCAGTATGTAGGTTACTTTGCAAAGAAGCAGAGCCAGTTATCCAGGTATTATAAAGCTGCTCCTCATCTAGTTTTGCCGAGTATTGTGGTAAAATTTCTAAATCAGCAGATGAGGACGAATTTGCATCAAAAGAAGGCTGAAAATTTGGCTTAAATATAAAAATATTGTTCAAAGACTCATCAAGAACATTTTTTGTCAAAATTTCACTGTATGAATCTATATTCTCGGATGCATCAAAAAAACTCCAAGTGTTTTTGATGTGGTCTTGACCGCTGATTTCATATTCAAACAAAAAGGGATCTGAAAGTCTTGCAGAATAATCAATATTTTGATTATCAGTGCTTGATGTTATGGAAGTAATTGTATAAACTACATCTTCAGATCCAGAATTAAAGTTAATTTGCCTAACACTGAATGATGGACTAAGCGATACTTGATTATCTGACAAAGTTGGGGGCGTTGGGGGATATGACGCATTATCAAGAATATAATCGCTTGAAGTTTCATAAACCAATGTTTGAATACCAGTTGTTCCACTCGGGAACACCATGTAAATTTCTTTTTTGTCTTCGTCTATTCTGCCAAAATAAGTTTTATCTCCGATTGTGTGCGAGACATTCTTTACTACGCCATTATTTTCTTTTGGCTTATCAAGTCTTATATATGGTCGGTACTCGGCAGATGATGTCAGAGTTACATAGTCGTCTGTAATCGTGGTGTCCGAGTGAAATATTGAGCTTCCAACTATAGAATATGTATGAATAGGGCCACCATCTTGTTGGGCCTCTTCATTTGTTTTAACATACTGCTCATTTAGAGTAGGATTTCCGAAATCATAAATAGCTCGGCGGTCGAGCGATATAGGAAGGGCTCCGGCTAATCTCGAACCAGAAGCTGGTTGTCTTGTTAGTTTTGGATAACTAAAAAAGTTTTCATCAACATGTGGCTCTAATACTTGATAGAGAGAAGAGCTGCCACTCAATATCATAGGGAAATAAGTATCAAAATGTGAGCCACTGTCTGCTATAATATAAGGCTTTACTACGTTATACATTGGTTCTGGTCGAACACCAATAGTAGCTGCGCCTGCAGCACTTTCAAACCTATAAGAATAGCTTGCTGTGTTTCCAACAGAAGTCTCAGTAATATATAAAGGATAATCTATTTGCGAACCTGTAATGTTAGAAGAAGCTGTCAATACAATATCGCCATTAGTAAAGATAGCACTACCTTCTACTCTTAGGTCACCACCAACTCGCAAAAGAGTCCTAACGTTTCCCTTCTCGTCATAAACCAGAGATCCGTCGCTTAAATTTCTAACAAGCTCAAAAGATACACTGTTAGCCTCATTTTCGTTTATTTTTGTTAATACTTTTACGCCATAAGGAAACTCATGTTCTTGTAGACTGCTACTTAAAAAACTCATCTCTTAAATCCTAGTTTAGTTTATACTTCTTCTTTTTGGCAAAAACATTATAGTCAAGGTTGTAGGCAAATACAGGCCCATTATAATAACTTTTTATCTTTATTTGTCCATCGGAGTCATCTAGAAATAATTCTACAAAACCATTTATTTGTTGTGCAGGCTTATCTTCTATTCTACTTGTTTCTAACATTGTTGAATCTGCCAAGTTAGAAGACACAATTACTGTCGTAAAAATTTTATGAACCCCAGTATTATTCCCTGATGGATAAAACAGGAACTCATATTCATATATATGATTAGCGTCTAGTTTTTCTGAATCTAACTCAACTGAATTATTAGGATCTCCAGTCATATTATAATTATCTAAATAATAAAACTCTTCTGTCATTCTTTTTGTTCCGCCAAAAGAATAATCTCTATTAACTGAACCTAGTTGACTGTTTGACCCTGAATAAGTAACTGATCCTGAGAAGAAAGAGGTCCCGACAAAGCTGTGTGTATCATCTGGTGAGTCGCCAAGTCTAGTTGAGCCAGAAGCATCAAGGTGAGTGACAGATTTTGACGTAACCTGCAACTCTTCAACCAACATTTTTCCTAGTATTTTCAAATCTTCTGTAATCAGCAGAGAACCAGAGGCTATTATCTCGTTTATGTCAGAACCTCTTGGTTCTCCTACTGATCTAAGAGGGTATTGGCCAGGCTTTAAGATAATCTTGTCACTTGAAAGTATTTCAAAATTTTGATAATAATCGCTTCCAGTTACTTGTTTTATTATTCCTATTTCTGCCCTTCTTTTGTTGTCGCTATCTGCAGGTTTTAAGTCTGAAATACTGTTGGCGAAAACAATGGTGCCCTCATCTTTTCCAACAACAGCAACAGAAGAGGTATGATTTATTCTGTGATCTCCTACTGCTAATAAATATTTTTCTGAGTCATGAGTGTCATCCCAAAGACTTGAAGCAGTTAATCCGCCAATTGTTTTATAGTAACCATCTCCATAAGATACTATTGTTCTATGTCTGTCTGTTATAAAAGGATGTCTAAGAACACTCGTATTTGAGCTTCCGGTCAGCAAAGTCGAACTGAAGAATCCGTAATTTGGATCCTGATCATTCATAAAAGAGATAAAGCCTGCTGGATAATCAAACCTTTCGTTTTCGTTGCCGATTCCAATGATTGGCCTCTCATTAACAACACGAACCGAAAAGATATTATTCGTAGTTATGCCAGCATTGGTCTCAACCTCATTCGAATAAGACATCCTTTGTTTTGAAAAAGTAAGCAAAGAAGAATCATATCTGTAATCTCCCTGCGGAGAATTTGTTAAATTTTGCTTCACAACAGACACATAGTATGTTTGTTCGCCACCATTAGTGGTAGCAACATATTTTACAACTTGTGTAGAAAAATTGTTTGTAGTAACTCCAGAATTTTGCAGTTGCGAATTTACTCTCACAATTGGCGAATCAGTCGTAGATACATCAAAACTAATCGCAAAATTTGATAAATCGTCATCAAAATCATGTGGCAGAACTAGCGTAACATTAAATCCTGGCTCAAGAGATCTCGTCTTTAATGTAGCATAGTATCGTGTACCGTCGATATCATAGTAAAACTCTTTTATAAACCCATTATTTGAAGCAGTTACATGAGAAACAGCATTATCATAAAAAGAACCTGAAAAATTTGCTGATTGCAATTGAATTAAGTTTTGTCTATCCTTTAGAATAACAGATGCTGATGGATATGTGGATACTTCTCCTACGAATATTTTAGGATAAACTGTTTGTCCTGATAATGTGGTTGTTTCGCCTTTTATAGAGCCCTTCAGTAAAAGTGAGCCACTATTCGGAGAATCATTTTCATAAATATATGAAATAGTAGGAGCACCAGCAATATATACCTCATCTTCCATTGGCATAAAGTAAGCCATAGAACCTGTACTAACTGTCCCATACAACGGAAGACCTTGCCCTAAAGAGCCGCTCTCTCCGACGTAAAGGTAGCCATCCAAATATAGGTGTTCTTCTGTTCTTGCTGTGCCATCTAAGAAATGTAATACACCAGAAGAATAGTCAAAATAATAGTTAGTTTCCATCCCCAAGATTGAGTAGCCACTTGAGGATGATGAAAATACATTTACGGAATAAGATGTGCCGAACTTGGGTGATACCCATGCTTTTTCTAGGTTATTAAAGTCTCCTGATTCTTCTTTAGTAGCTAAATAAGCTTTTCCTCCAGATATTTTATGCAACTTAAATTTATCTTTAAATTGTATTATATCTGGCAAAGCTATGAGACTTGTCGGATCTGGTGGTATTTCTTCAGATTCTGTCCAAATTTGAGATGGTATTACTGAATCTACAGAAGGATATGACTCCTCAAATGGGTTAGCTTCAGCTGTAGTTCTTGATTTAGTGTATGCTATTTTTTTGAATAATAAATCTAATTTTTCTTCTTCCACTAATAAATCCTTTTAAAAGCTTTTTTATCTATTATCCAAAAACATGAAAAGCTAGTTTGTCTATGTAATCACCATCGGCTAGCTTGAAAACAAAAGCTATAGTTTGTTCGCCATTAACAAATCCTTCAGGATAAACTTGCGAATAATTTCCAAAAGAAAATTGATAGACTTTATTTATGTTACTGGAGCTTAAGGGAAACTGAGTTAGTGCTTCTAATTGCTGTCCATTTTGATCATAAGGAGTTACAACAAACGAGCCGTAAGGCTCTGGTATTTGTGGGTTTTGATTAAACTGACTCGATGTCAATATATGTTGTCGTCCACCAAGATGGTTATAAAACAATATGTTTAAGTCTGAAATTTGTCCAACATAGCTCATATTAACATTTGTCTTAGACTGAACCTTATAGGAAGCAATAAAATACTGCTCTGAAGCTTTTGTTGTATAGT
>Ga0208019_1002186_pt1 | contig 9984 bp, 24 predicted proteins | sample CB_VirMetaG_5_FD_184540 | JGI IMG/M metagenome (GOLD analysis project Ga0208019, IMG submission 184540) | Freshwater to marine saline gradient viral communities from Chesapeake Bay - CB_1508_1D Viral MetaG (SPAdes) (version 4) | ecosystem: Environmental > Aquatic > Marine > Coastal | place: USA... | reverse complement strand
TAATTTGCAAATATCAAACACTTTCTGAATCATTTATTGAACAATTTCAAACTCAAGTTAATTGGTCATTAGTTTCCATAAATCAAACCTTAAGTGAATCATTTATCGAACACTATCGAGACTGTGTTGATTGGGATTTTATTTCACGATATCAAACCTTATCTGAATCATTTATTGAACGGTATAATGATCAAGTTCATTGGGATTTTATTTCACGATATCAAACATTAAGTGAACCATTTATAGAACGGTATAAAGCGTGTGTTAATTGGAGTTTGATTTCACGATATCAAACTTTAAGTGAACCATTTATAGAACGACATAAAGATCAAGTTCATTGGGATTTTATTTCACGATATCAAACATTAAGTGAACCATTTATAGAACGGTATAAAGCGTGTGTTAATTGGAGTTGGATTTCAAAAAATCAAAAGTTAAGTGAACCATTTATAGAACGGTATAAAGATCAAGTAGTTTGGTCATGGATTTCCAGTAATCAAACTTTAAGTGAACCATTTATCGAACACAATCATGATTGTGTTGATTGGGAATTTATTTTTCAATATCAAACATTAAGTGAAAAATTTAAACAAAAACACTTGACACTCACACAGTAATCACATATAATATATTTACTGTTTAGTTAAACAGTTTCCATTTTAACTACATAAAGGGCAAACATTATGTACGACGAACAATTAGATGCATACACAAGATTATACGAAATACAATCTGAAATAGACAGTTTGATTAGCGAAGCGTCAAGCATTGTTAAAATTAATTTTCCATCTGAATTTCCAAGAGCCGACGCTTATTGGATTGCACATTTTAAACAAGCATTGGGAACATATGGATATATGAGTATGTGTTCCATGCAAGATACTATAACAGCCGCAGAAGCTGAAGCATACCAAGACGAATTAGCTTAATACTGGAGAACAACTATGAGAACTGGTTTCACAATCAATTTTAAACGCGAAGATTATTTTTTAATTAACAATAGACGCATGTATGTATCTATTAATAACGAAGGATGTAATGTTCGATTTAACGGTAAAGAATTTCAAGTTGAAGACGGTAGCTATGCTACTATTACGCCATTAGTTGATATTAGGTTTAATCGCAGTTTAAGAAATCGCTCTCGCGGTAATATTACTTTCTTTTGCGATGACGCTGTTCGTGTATTTAGATCAAATCATCCAGCTATTTCTTATGAATAAGTTATACAAAAAAGTAGGACGTAAATATGAACCAGTAGGTGTTGAATTTACAGGATGGCCACATGCAGGTTATTGGGTAGTGCTAGATGGTCGTTACAGTTTACTTGCTCCCATAGAACATCCTAGACCACTAGAACTGTGTCGCATTATGCAATATCGAGAATCAATTGTATCAAACTTTGATTGGAATAAACCCCGATCTCACTTTGAATTGGTTACCGATTTACTAACTACACTAGAAGAACTAATTGATAAGGACAACGGTAATGAGCACTAATTCATCAATCGCAATTCAATTAAAAGACGGAACTGTTAAATCAGTGTATTGCCACTGGGATGGCTATTTACAATATAACGGAGCAATTTTACAGGAATCATATAACTCATACGATCAAGCGTTAGAACTAATCGAAATGGGAGCAATTTCAGTTCTTACTCCCTCAATCGGTACTAAACACAACTTTAACGAGTCATACGGTCATTTAGAAGTTAAAGATCGCCCTTGCACATTTTATCATAGAGATAGAGGAGATAAATGGGAACAAGCTACTGCAACTGACCTAACTACTTGGTACGATTGTAATCAACAAGAATATAATTACTTGTTTAAAGACGATCAATGGTTTCTCGTAACTAAACTAACTTATACTCTTTTGTTAACTCCATTAACAGTATTATTGACACAGCCCACTTTATTATAGGAATAACAATCATGCGTTCATTAAACTATAGACCTTTAACTAATTGGATTATCGATTCATTTAATGGCAAAACTGTTTCCGCTGTTACAGCTAGAAGATTTGTAGGTGAAAAACATGCTGTACTTGGTAACTATACTATTGATCAATGCGATCGGTTAGAACGTAGACTTTTTAAAAAGTTTTCACTCTCACACAATTGATTTTGAAGTATATACGATTAACTTCTTAAAAAAGTTACTCCCTAGCTAGATGTAAGAATCTATGATGATACAAACATGTTATGGCTATATGTTAACGGACAGAATTGCAAGATGGTATACCTTTATTTCCTATAGACGAGAACATTATAATGTACCCCGCTGTTTATATGTGTATCCCTTCTTGAGAACTAAAAAGTGATCTTGAATAAAATGACTATAAAGTGATCTTGAATAAAATGACTAAAGTGATCTTAAATAAAATGACTAAAAAGTGATCTTGAGTATAATGAATAAAGACTAAAAAGATCTCGAGTATAAAGTGATCTTGAGTATAATGAATAAAGACTAAAGTGACTAAAATGACTAAAGACTAAAGTGACTAAAATGATCTTAAGTATAAAGTGATCTTAAGTATAAAGTGAGATTGAGTATAATGAATAAAGACTAAAGTGATCTTGAGTATAATGAATAAAGACTAAAGTGACTAAAATGACTAAAAAGATCTTGAGTATAAAGTGATCTTGAGTATAATGAATAAAGACTAAAGTGACTAAAATGACTAAAGTGACTAAAATGATCTTAAGTATAAAGTGATCTTGAGTATAATGAATAAAGACTAAAATGACTAAAATGATCTTGAGTATAATGAATAAAGACTAAAGTGACTAAAATGACTAAAAAGTATTTGAACTATGCCTGCCTCGCGTCAAGATATAAATTTTATTTTTGCTAATATATTTTCAGCAAAATCGTAAAAAATAATTTGCGATTTAGAAAAGTATCTAGTATAATAAGCACAGTAGCTCTATGTAGTAAAATAATCTAAAAATAATGCTTGCGCTGTATAAACAGTTCAGTTATAATATACACTTAGTTAAGCAACTATAAAGGCAATATTATGAAGCAAGTCAAAACAGAAAACAAAGCGGTATATACAGCAAAGGCCCCGCTAATTGATGAAGAAGCAATATTAGAGCAAGCTAGATCAATCATCAAGCAACGATTTAGTAGATTATCTGATGCAATATCACATCCTAGTGCAGTAGTTGATTACTTATCGCTCACCTTATCTAAGTATGATTCAGAAGTATTTGGTTTACTATTATTAGATTCTCAGCACCGTGTTATCAATGATAGTATATTGTTCAAAGGATCAATAGACAGTTGTTCTGTTTATCCTAGAGACATATTAAAAACGGTATTAGCCTATAATTCAGCAGCAGTAATAGTGTATCATAACCATCCTAGTGGAACAATTGAACCTAGCGCCAGTGACCATAATATCACTAAAGTAATCAAAGAAGCATTATATATAGTAGATGTTCGATTGTTGGATCATATTATCATAGGAGGATTACAGTCGTATTCATTTGTACAACATGGTTTAATATAAGGGGAATCACAATGAATGATACAATACTCATAAGAAAAATAGTTCAAAAGGCTAATTTCATGTTAGCATCGAGTTCAAATAGTGAAGTAGAGAAACGAAAGGGATGTATAGAGTTATTGGAATCAATATTACGAGACACTGGTAATTATAGAGGATTTCATCATTTAACAGTTGATGAGTTAGTATATACAGGATTAACGCCAGGCATCAATACGGATTATACTAATAGCCATAAAATATTGGAAGATATAGAATTAAGATATGCAAACACTGATGACACTCGACGAAAATATAATTTAAAATAAACCTTGCAATTTATAAAAGTATCTATTATACTATGTTTTCCAATGTAGTTAAACGTAAGGATCAATAATGAAAGTAGCCACTACCAAAGAAATTAGAAAATTAATCAGATCGATTCCTGATATTAAAGTACAGCAATCATGGACAGATAAAACGCCAAAGAACCCAAATGAAAGATTAGTAGCCTTTAAAGTAAGTAGAAACATTCCACCGGTAGTAATGGAATCGAGAATAAGTACCGCCTTACAGCAAAGTGGATATGATAATCGAGTAAAAGTACATGTATCCAAGCCTTTATTTTCTAGTAGAAGTTCATCTAAAATTTATATAAGAGCTCGTGCAATATTCTAAAAATAATGCTTGCATAGTATAATGTAATCAGTTATACTATGCACTTAGTTAAGCAATTAACTTTATTTTAAACTCACAGTAAGGAACCGTCATGCAATTCAAAAAAGTATATACACGATCCACATCAAAAAGACCTGCAGTTGAAACAGAATATGAATCAGCTATAATACCTGGGAAATGTATTGCTATACGTCGAGTAGACAACACTGCATCGACAAAGCCGACAGTATTTCATATAGGTGACATGGCCGAGTATGATTCGTATAATTTAAGTTATATAGGAGTCATAGAGTCGATCACAAATAAAACAATCACTATTAAGCCTGCACATAATGAACGAAAACGATTAGACTTATATACCTTTGCGTGGCGTAATCATAATTTTGATTTAGAAAAAGTTCGTGCTAATAATGCCGAAACGATGATGTATATTTAATTTAAAATAATGCTTGCATAGTATAGCTAACTCAGTTATACTATGCGCTGTGTTAAACAATAAACTTAGTTAAAGTAAGGAGATCAAATGTTAGAGTTAGTATATACATATAAAAATGCACTTCAAAACCGTATAACCAATACATATACAATAAACAATTCAACTAACTCATGGTCTTTATTATGTAAGGGAGATGGAGTTGACCCCACATTAAAAGATCAACTAGCATATGTCACTGATGTAATAATAGAGTTCACACGTCATCCAGACACAGATAATTTATTCATAGATAACATAGGAGTACTATATACTGGAGGCAAGGAGTTATGGGGAGATAGTGGAGTTCTTAAACATCTAGGAAATTTATTAGGGTTTCCAGTACAATATGGTGATATTAGACTTTCGAGTAAAAATTCATTATACTTATATTCAGCTAAGTTAATAGAAGTAAGTTCAACAGACTATGAATTTGGAGAAATAGCATGAGATTAGCATCAGCAAATGAAATCATAGCAATAGCAGAGTTTTTAGGTAATTCAATAACAGACGAGCAAACAACTGCAATATTTGATCATATCAAACAAATGCCACCACAAAAGCAACAATTTATTCAAAAAATGATACCAAGAGGTAGATTACATACACGGATGAGTATATATGAATTAGAGTCAACAATATGAACTCAAGTAATCAAATCACATATGAATATTTTTGTGTATTAGGAGGACTAGCAAATCCTAGATGTGGTAAACGATTAAGACAAAATGGATCATATATCTATTTCACCTATCATTTATTACCGTATACTGGTAAAAGAAAAGAAGGAAGTTATCCCCAAGAGTTATGTGTTTTATAATTAAAAACCACTTGCAACATTAATTATAATCAGTTATAATAGTTTTTTCACTTGTAAAAGTAAGGAGCTTATTAAATGTACGATGATACTGCTATTAATCAATTTAAACATGAATTGAAAGAACTATTAGTAAAGTATGATATGAAGTTGATCTTATCATGTTATGATATGACAGCATATCTTTCAATAGATACAACTAATTCGGTTGACAACTTAATTTGTACACAACCTGAAGAACAGTATAGTGAAACAATAGTAAACGAGTATTTATAATGTACGATATAAGCCAAGCATTCAAATATAATTCATATGGTGATTTTTATGAAATCGGTATAGTATTAACCATTGATCATAAAGATTATACTTCAGATATTGTAAGAGTCATTACAGTTAAAAAGGATGGATCTGATTTAGAAAGTTGTATTCAAGAGGAATTAGACTTTTATAAAAAGCGTTATTCCTCTATAAAGTTTATTAAAATAGTTTAAAAACCACTTGCAAAAGTATAGTGTATCAACTATAATATACACTTAGTTAAGCAATAAACACTTTATTTAAAGAGAGGAAAATGCTATGTCAACGAAAAGAGTAACATTTAAAGTTCGTACTATGCTTGATCATGCAAATCATATATTATCATCAAGCAAGGATTCGGACGTAGGAGTACGGGAAGGAGTTATAATAATGATAGAGGAAGTACTTCATCGCACTAACAATTATAATGGGTTTTGTTATCTCAATCGTACACATTTAACAGGGTCTAATCAAGTTCCAGGTATTAACATTAACGAAGATGGTTCATTTATAGAGGATTATAATTTACGATTTGTTAATACTGATTCAACTAGACGTCAATATTTTTAATAAAAATCACTTGCAAAAGTGCATAGTATCAGTTATACTATGCACTTAGTTAAGCAATAAAAACTTATTTAAAGAGAGGAAACAATGTTCGATACTTATACAATTACAGTATATGATGAGCAAGAAGTTGACGCATTAGTTGAATATGAATATGAAGCAGGTGATCCAGGATCACGATGGGAAGAACCAGTTCCAGAATCTCTTATAATTTATAGTGTATCATATACAGATAATAATGGTACTGAACAAGAATTAGTTGGTACTGATTATTATAAAATATTTTTAGAAGATTATTTAACTCGAGTAATTATGCAGGATGAGCGAGAAAGTCTTAAAGAAAGTTATTAAGATATTGGAGCAATAAAACACTAAAACCTTTGTTAACAGATAACTATCGGAACGGATAATTACATAAAGACCCCGCTGTTTATAATATTATACGCATACATATATGAACATCACACAATTAATTAACGAATTAGAACAAACAAGATTGACTACTGACACAGTATCAATTGATGCTATTATTAGCAAATTACAACAAGTTCGATTACTATCTATGCAAGAAGTAGTTAACGAATTAAAAAATAATATTGAAGGTATTGATTATAGTGTTTATCATGCAGAGTTTGAATTGTCAAACTCGTGTACAATAGCATTAAAAGAATTGGATCTTGATAGTATTATTGATTCATTAGTAGTATAACTCATGAAAAGAATAAGATCTCCAACAGGTTTACGACAAAAGACACCAAGTGGTGGTGATGACGTTATACTTATTGAACATCTTAGAAAGTCTGATATTGAAGTAATAACTCAATTAGGCTATACTATAGATAACTATGCTCCTTCAGGCTGGATATATGTTAAAGAGTCTATTAATAGTCATATAGATAGAAACGGTTATTGTTTAGTTTATTGTTCTTCAGGTATAGGTACATTAGTTATTGATGATGATGATGAGTTTGCTACATTATTACCTAATACCTACACAGTATTTGATGATAACAAATATCATTCCTTTAAATGTCATACTAGATATGTTAATTTAATGGTAGTTGGAGTTACTGAATCGAATCCAACTAAGGATCAAAAGGTATTAAGTTTACCTAAGATCGAACTTTCAAAAGGACAATTAGTGTTATGAAATTATTCATTGTAGATTTTTGGGAACCATTTCCCTCTTCCGAATACGGAGGAGTAGTAGTTGTTGCTGGAAACGATAAAGACGAAGTATATAATATATTACTTTCGCATTTTACATATCATAAGCGTGATCATAGTTTAACAGAATATAAATTTAGTGATCGATTACGAACAGAAGTTGATTCTGCTCGGGAGTTTGAATTAAAAGACGATATTTCTGCGGGAATTATCAAGATGTTTATTACTTAGGAGAATACAAATGGGATATCGAAGTGATGTATATATCGCAACATCAAAAGATGCAATAATCCATTATTGCAGTACAGTTGAAGATATTACTCCTCAACTTAACTATTTTTCTTGTAAAGAGAGATCAGATGTAGTATTATATTCGATCTATCAAACTAAATGTTATGATAGCGATCCAGTAGTTCAAGCAATCAATCGAATGATAGAATCATTTGAATCGACAGATACTAAATTTGCATATGTAAGACTAGGTGAAGAATGGGACGATATAGAATACCTCGGAAATGTTGATGAATTCGGTTTGTCATTAGTCAGAAAACTCGAATGGTGAACTTATGGTGAACAAGGATGTTCACTTTTTTAATCATCAAAGAAAATATACTTAATGCGTAATAACATTTAAAAAACTCTTGCAATTTAGTTTAACATCAACTATAATATGTGCTTAGTTAAACAACTACAAGGGCAAACATTATGAAATACAAATTATATATATGTGATCCACAAGATGTTATAGTTGCAGTAATTGAGAGTGATAGTAAATTAAAATGTCGTAATAAAGCAGACGAACTGTATAGTCATGAAGTCTACGGTAGTACATTTGAAGAAGTTGAGTTGGAAGTTTCAGATGACGTTGTTTATATTATAGCGTGAAAAAAAACTTGCATAGTATAGTTAAATCAGCTATACTATGCGCTTAGTTTAGCAATTAACTATTTTTTCCTGTAGCAATTATTTTATTGCTAATATTTTAAACTCACAGTAAGGATCTTATTATGTTATCATTAAGCACAAACCCTTTGTTATCATTAGTAGAAACTAAAGTTAACGGTAACAGTAAACACGAGTACTATGATATTAACACCCCGGAAATGTATCATCCAATTACATGCGATGGCTCAAGCATATGGGGAAATACAGAGGATCGGGTTGTATGGGTCAGTGGAGTAGAAGTAGTATACGATACTGATAACAATGAAATCACTAACATTGCAATAACCCATGATAGCGATAAGGATGTATACAGCGATTTTGGATTTGCAGAAGAAATTAGCAAAATATTAGGGTTTAAAGTTACGTTTACAGAGTATATGGATCAATACGATGGCGAAGCTAATATGTTTGTAACAGAGTAAACAGTTCAAGCACAAGGACGTGCATAGACCCCGCTGCTATATTATATACATATAATCAAAAATAAAACTTGCAAAGTACATATAACTCAGCTATAATATGTACTTAGTTAAGCAATTAACTAAAAACTTTAAACTCAACACACAGTAAGGAAAAAACTATGTCATTCGTTAAACAAATGAAATCATTGTATTCAACTCATACACCACAATTTAATAAGTATTGTTTAGAACATGGTATTAAAGGATCTACACAAAAGTGGGCATTACATGGATTTAACATTAAGAAGATGAGAGATGCAATGAATCAAACAAATTCAGCACAAGTTAAAATAGATTTATGTAGATGTATATCAATTGCACAAACTATGCAAACAAGATGCTACTCAGCACATAACTTTAATTCAAGTGAAGCATCATGCACATTCTTAGCATATGTTAAAGATTATATGGCTGCTGCTTAATATTACTCACTCACACTATAGGACTTAAATTATGAAAGCTCAAGAATTAATAAAATTATTAGAAGATACTCGTAAATTATCACCGGTTATATCAATTGATAGTATGTTAACCGAGTTAATTCAATTAGATGAGTTAAATGAATTAGAAGAGTTAAAAGAACTCGAAACTGTAAAATTAGACAAAGACGCAGTACTCGAGTTTGTTGAAAACAAATTAGATTTAAGTAATGTTTCAATTAACTATAACTCATATGATTGTGAGTTTGATATTTCCTACAAAAATACCCTCGAATTAACATATCTTGACTTACCAGCATTATTCCGTGATATATTAAGTTAATAGTTTACAAGCACATGGATGTGCTTAAAGTATTCATTGATTAACTTTAATCTTTAATCAATGAGTATTTAGATACAGATTTTTCCTGTGAGTAGTAAAGTGAGATGGATGATAGCTAGACATGGATGTTTTTTTTTGACTATACTCAATCTATTCAGAACCGAGCGACTATAATCGATCTATTCAGAACCGAGCGAAGTAATCATCATCGAAGAAGATGTATATTAAAGCAATCAAATCAGCTCAGGCCCCGCTGCATATGTATATAAAATAAATTAAAAAAATGCTTGCAAAGTGTATATAGCTCAGCTATAATATGTTTTTTAGT
>Ga0208019_1002184_pt1 | contig 9985 bp, 14 predicted proteins | sample CB_VirMetaG_5_FD_184540 | JGI IMG/M metagenome (GOLD analysis project Ga0208019, IMG submission 184540) | Freshwater to marine saline gradient viral communities from Chesapeake Bay - CB_1508_1D Viral MetaG (SPAdes) (version 4) | ecosystem: Environmental > Aquatic > Marine > Coastal | place: USA... | reverse complement strand
ACATTATGCCACCGTACTCGATGACAAGTACTTTATCGAGTGCAGACATCCAGATTTTCCCAAGTACGACAACATCACTAAAGATGTTACACACGGATACCCACGTCTCGCTAAGCTCAAGTATATCTATGACGATTGGAACACTGGTGAAATCATGGTGATAAAAACAGGTACGAACATAGACGAAAATAAGAGACGGGAAATTCTACGCGTCTTCAATAAGGATGGATATTGGAAAGGTGGTGGATGTTTAGGTCATTTCAATAAATCTCGAAAGATGATAGACGAGACTTCTCCATTTTTTTTATCGGTAGAAGATATACTGAAGCATTACAAAGATGCTCGGATTGGACACCTCAAAATTTAATCTTGCGGTGCTCATTTCTCTTTTCAGGTATGTGTATCTAGAACTCGTGCATGACCATGTATATACCGTCACGAATGGTTATATAAATGGTTATGTGTTGGTATCGGTACTTCTTTACCTTCTCAAAATACCTTGGTTTGTCATATTATTCGCACTCACGTCCCGTCTCGTGTATAGGAAGACACTCGGTGACGAAATTGTGAACACGAGTAACCATCGCTACAACGTGATTGCGTTTTTTTTCATGGTGCTCATAGCAATTTCTCTCGTATCCAGTCGCGGTCGGCCTTGAAAATCTTGGAGAGCTTGGGATCGGTACGCTTGAAGAGAATCATGAGAACATTGAGACGCCTGAAGAGGCCTAGAGGGGGTTCACCGGATCGCACGACACGCATGAGCGCACGGTGTCGTGCGAGTTCGGACTTATCCTTCACACCTTCGTAGCCGTGGGCGCTGAGGATACCAGAATTGCTGAGGGGGATGATGACCTTAGCCTTCATTTGTATTACAATGAGATTATAATTTTAGACTATCACTTCCTAACAAACTTCTCTCTAAAAAACCGCAGACGGGCATTGAGATTCTTTTCATCAAGACCGGCAATACGGGCATGATTACTTTCGGTATCATCCTTGACGGCGTCTGCCCATGGCTTTAACCAAATTGAGTTCTTCATGTGTACCGACTTCATGAAACGCTTGTAGCTGAGAAGTTCTTCGGGTGAATTCAGAATAAGCCATTGGGCTACGAGAAGATCATAGAATTTGAACTTGTGACACATTGGAACGTCGATTGCATCGAAAAGTAGTTTCAGATTCTTCTCCAGATCAGCTTTGGAGTTGACGGATAGTTCCTGAATCCAACTATATTTTTCAATTTCTGCGAGAACTTTGGTTCCAGGCTTCTCATAAACCTGAATCTTTCCGAGTATGAAGTTGATGCACAGGATGAACATATATGCCTTTTCCTCCATTCGGTCTTCTCCACAATTTGACATCCCAACCTTGTTGTCACACATGACACGCTTGTATTTCTCCGACATATCGTGAGTAATTTGACATATGGGAACTGACTTCATGGCATTGATAGTTTCACCTTGAGACAGGTTGAGATGGCGATTAATACGCATGAAAAGAAGGTCTTCTTGTTCATCTGTCAGGTTGCGGTATGTAACGACGGTGATAAGTCTGCCGTCAAAGTTCAACTTCATGTCATCACTGAATTTGGAGTACATGCGTCCATGAGCATCACAAAACATATGTTCTTTTCCGAGCTCACCACAAAAGCGTTTAATAGTGTCAATACGATGTCCTCCATCCAAAATATAAACATGTTCTTTTCCCATAACGTCAGTCTTAATCGACAAGGTAATTGTACTCGCTTGAGCGATGTTTTTTTCGATACTGTCAATGTAAAGCTTTCGATTCTCTTCACTCCATGTGTAATCATATCTCTGATGCCTGGGGTGAAGCTTCCAGGTTCTGTTTCGGTTTCGAGATGTGTTCAGAATGTGGGAGATTGGGAATGGGTTGATGTTAGGTGAAATCATTTCCCACTCATCTGCGACAAGGTTCATATTTTGTTCGACACTGGACATTTTATGATTTGAGTTGTACTTATATTTATTAAGTAGATGATACACTTAGGTTTCAAACGGTGGGAATAAATTCCCATCGGAGGTCGTGACAAATCTTTTTCCATATGACATCTTGTTGATATAACTTTTCCTTCGACTTGAGGAGTGGAAAGTATTGAAGGTAATCATCTTCACCCAAAAGTTCACAGAATTTGTAGAGAACATATGAGTAACTTAGGAAGTTCTTTCTCTCACTGGGGCAGTTGTCGTCGAAAGGTTTCTGAATGTCTTTGAACATTATACGCAGATACTCCTCCAATTCTTGGGGCATACTTGGGGGTTTGATTCCATTCAGAAGATTTGTGATGTATGGAACGTGTTCATAATACTTGTTGAGTCTCAACTTTTTTAAAAGTCCTCTAATCTTTGCATGCGTGATGTCTTCCAACTTTTTGATTTTCATCTTCTTGAGTTCCACTCTCAATTGTTCGATGACCTCGTTGGGTATCGTCGTGAGTTCTTGAGCTTGAAACTGACTCAACCATTCGTTGAAGTGATTCTCACGCTTGTACGAATAGTTCACAACCTTTTCCGACGTTTCTTGTTCTTCTCGGTAAGTGAGTTCTTCACTGATAAGAGTTGCTACGATTGCACCACACGAGTCACACACGAGATCACTCGTGTCGTGAAAATGGAGTAGATTACTATCGGGACATGTTTGACATTGTTCGATCACATGTTCTCTAGGTCTAGTTATGTTTTGATTTTCGACTTCTACAAGATAATCTGTAAAAATATCCTTCCTTTTCAAACCGACAGTTTCTTTGACGTTAAAGATATTGTCCGTGTTCGACACCTCTTCACTCTCATCGGTATATTGATTCATATATGGCATACACTTCATTATATAGTTGGCCATTTCGGATTCATACTTATTCTTATTGGCAGGATCTTTCTTTATCAAATCGTTCCACTCTTGTACTCGATTGTTATATCTACTTAAAAAATTACCTTCCATTCTTATAAAGAAATGCTGACCAAACTTTTAAGTACCATTTTCTTCTTTTACAAATATCTAACTACACCTAGAGACTACTCGATCGTTTCGGAGGAAATCGAGTACGCGGTGGATCATGATATGAAGTATAAAATTGAAGATGACTTTTGGTTCAATGAGAGCAAAGATTGGGAGGATCGCATTCTCGAAGAATATTACGTGAATGCGACGGGTAAGAACTTCAGGCACACCATGATTCCCCAGAATGTAAAGTGGATCATCTTACGAGTGCGATACTATTTCAATGGTAAACAATACACAGCCATATCTAATGATATCAACTTCAAACCGGGAGAAAGTGAGGACAGTGCGATGCACTTCAGTATCCCTTTGAGTAGTGCTTGGATCGTTGATCATGATGATAAACCGATGCGAAACATTACTGAAAAGGTGAAACGATACTCTGGTCCACGAAATGATTTCCATGGGCAAAAGGTTTCACTCGAACACTTTTTGTATTACGACCGTGATGTACTCGAAGATAGATTTCCCAAAATTATTTTAGCGAACACCTTGGGCATGAAGAAAACACTCTCAACACTCGATGACTTTACTACTGATCTTCAGATACCTTAGTCGCGAGGTAAAATTTGAGCTCACCCAAATTGGCCACATTGTATTTCAGAATTAAGAACCTGTTTCCAATTTCCTGTATAATTTGCACAGACGCACACATACTCGTCGCCTTTGTAAAGATATTCAGGTACTTCAGACTGTAGAGACCTGATATTGTTGGACTTTCATCTGGACATTCAATGGTCGTCTCTTGATTTGCAAAATCTCCGTCACACTTTAGATGGATATTCTTACCCTCGCGGCGAATTTCAATGTCTGTACCAATATTGGACATGTCTCTGCAAAGTCGCTGAAAGTCTGCGGATGGGAGAGTTGTTACCGTAGTCATCTCGACGTCGGGTACTTCGATGCGACTCTCGTTGATATCTAAGAGTTTAAGCTGAAACTTTGAGTTGGTCTTCTTCGTTTCACTGATAATCTCAATGTCCATGTACTCCTTGGAGGTGATGGAAATCTTGAGTACATCATTGTTTGTGATTGTCTTTAGGAGTTTGAAAGTGTTTGAAATATTTATACCAGCAATAATCTCTTCTTGATCACATTGGTACTCTTCAAAGTTATCGGCCGCGAGAAACATATCAATGAGAGAAGTTCTCGCCGTGTCCAGGGTCACGATGTACAACCCATTTGGTCTAAAATAAATATTCACGTCATTGAGTATGTCTTTGAGTACTTCAAAAGTCGACTTAAAAGCGGAAGCCTGTATCGTGACAAGTTTCATGATTTATTCAAAACAAGCGTTACATCTTTAAATCTGTATAGGCGACACCCTTCGACACTTCACGATTAATCTTCTCTTCGAGTTCTTTGGTCATGGCTGGTTGCAGAGATTTACCATAGTCGTCGAGACTGAACATACTCGTGTTATCATTTCCATCTAGACTGGTCATAGAACATCCGAACGCACCAATTCCAGAGTGTTCAACTTCCTTCTTAGGCAACAGTGAATCAAGCCAGTTCTTAATCTCGTTGCCCACGAGGATCTTACCATTCTTCGTGAGCATAGTGGGTACACGGTTGATTTTGTTCCTATAGTTTGGAGGAATACCCTGTGTATTGATGTTGTGATAATGTACGAGCTGCTTCAGCTGAGGAACTTTGTTAATGTACTCAATCACATCCATAGAATGTTTGCATCTTGGGCTGTAAATCAGGAGCGACATCTATTATCTATAGGGTATTTTGTAAAAAAAAATTAACGCATTATAGTAAATATGAATTACTTGGTTGTGATCATCCTCCTAGTGGTGGTAATTTTTCTCACGACCTCACGTGAATCTTTCACAGAGGCGTTCGGTCTCTCAGGATACACGAAGCCTACTGGCACCGTGAAGCTTAGCGATCCCAGACCAGATCTTTCCAAATACACCAAGGTCGAGGTCAGTGTCGATAACGACATGGTCGAAGAGTTTGTTCTCCAAGCGAACAAGGAGATTTCTAAGCGTACTGGTCTGTGCACCTACATCATCGAGACGACCGCGATTAACCAATACAAAGGTGAGGAGAAGGATATCTTCGAGTGTATGTTCATGACCATCAAGAAGGATGGGTTTTCCTTTGGCTTCTCGGTTGTCGCCTCATATGAGGTTGAGAATGGTAAGGTTCGTCTTGTGTCCCTCCGATCTCAACCCCTCGGTGTCGATGCACCCAGTGATGTCACGGCTTTCACGGATGGTGCTCCTGGTAAGGAATTCCTCGACTACAAGCTTGTCAAGGAGGTGGCTTTCCCCACCAAAGCTGAGTTGGATTCGGTAAAAAATAAATTAGAGTAATTGTAATGATCAGCATCGATGATGTCACCAAGATTGATGAGAAGAGAAAACAAATTCGAAAAGAAATTTACACAAAAATCTATGAACAGTTCTCTTCTAAAATTAAACAATCCGTAGAACTTGGTCACAAACAACTTTTCATGACGGTGCCACCATTTCTCATAGGATATCCAGTGTTCGATAGGTCTGCGGCTGCGAGATACATCGCGAGACAGTTTGTGCTAGGTGGATTTACGGTAAAACTCGTGAGCGATCACGATATATACGTCTCATGGGTGATTCCAAAAAAGAAGAAGGAGAAGAGGGAGAGCGAGGAGGATGGTGATTTCCCAAATCTCATGAATCTCAAGAAGATGGCGAACAAGTACAGGAGGAGTGCGTAGTAAATGTTAATTTAAAACCCACTTTAATCATAAATGGACAACCTCAATATATTGGTCGAGGCCAAACGGGAATATTTAGGACAGATGTGCCTCATTATGTGCCCAGCTATGATTGAAGTGTTTCAGGATATGTACAACGAAGCCGTGAAGCTTTCCAAGGGTCGCAAGGTTCTCATCATGTACCAGAAACTTCTCAAGGAGGTTCCCAACTGGTCCAACGCGATGTCTAAGAACCACTGCGACAACATCACCAACCGATGTGCTTGGTTCAGTGATCTGTTGGCAGCTGTGTTTGTTGCCTGTACGAAGATTCTCTCCGCGGTTCGTCTCAAGGCGGACAACAAGAAGATTTCCCTCAAGCTTCCCACCGAGGAGGTCTTCATTCAGACTTGCTACAACAACGTTGCCAGGGACCTCTACAAGGATCCCTACGTCTTCGGTGAAGAGCAGAGTGAATATTTGAGGGACGAGAAGCTCACTGAGCGTTTCTCTCTTTGCATCGAGAGTACCGTGAAGGAGCTCATTCCGGTGCAACAGATCCTTCAGACGTACATGTCTCAGGAGACCCGCGACATTTCTCTCGACGGTGAAATTCATGATGGTACCGATCCCGATGTGGTTGACGACACTTTCCCAGAGCCAGAGCCAGAGCCCGAGTCGGAGCCTTTCCCAGAGCCAGAGCCCCTTGCAGAGCTTCCCGCGGAAGGCTCTGGTCCCGATCCAGAGCCTACTGGCCTAGAGAACGAGTTTAAGACGGTTCCAGGTGTCCAGGCTCCCGATATGGAACCAGACCCTGAACCCCAGCCCCAGCCCCAGCCCCAGCCCCGACCTCAGCCTCAGTCAGACGACGATGTGTTCTTTGGAGACGCACCTGAACAGCGTACAAAAAAAGTTGGTTATAATTAAATGGAACTCTCCGACTATCTGCGTGACCCCGTGAGTGCGGCTCTCATCGCAGGAGGCATCACAGCGGCTTACATTCATCTCAAGGCTCACCTCAACAACGAGGGTAAACTTGAACTCAACAAGTACACGAAACCCGCTGCCCTCAACGCGATCCTCGTGTTTTTCATAGTGTCTGGTGGTATTGGCCAAAAGGAGGCTATTTCTACCGAACCTTTTTAGACTTAAAGATTAAACCATTAGAATAAGAAAATGGCGTCCGTTACCGCGTTTAACGACATGCTCAGTCAATTTCTTGTGGAATTGCACAAGACTTTTCCAGATGAAAAAGGCATCAAGAAGATGTTGACTTCTTTCGATGTGTTGAAGTCCACTAACCCCCGACTCGTCGTAGACACTTTCATGAAGGGTGTCACTCCATACGCAGATAAGATTTCTGCGAAGGATGAGACGTTCCTCCTCAATGAGATTGAGACTATTGACTTTCTTAAGGATCTCAACATCAAGTCGTATTGGGAGCGAATGACTACCAATACCAAATCTGCAACTTGGCAGTATCTTCAGACCCTCTACATGCTTGGTACGACTATCACTTCCATCCCTGATGACACTCTAAAGATGATTGAGAACATCGCGAAGGATTGTGCAGACAAGCTTCAGGATGGGGGTGGTGAGCTCAACCAGGATGCTCTAATGAAGATGATGGGCAACATGCTTAGTAGTCTTCCTAAAAAATAAACCTCCGTCTATACTAAATGAAAGTTTGGTTTGATGATCCCCAGCAGCTCATCCGAGCTGACAGGGTTTCGCAATTCTGGCCAACTAGTGAGCAAACACCAGAAGATCGTATCAATGCCGCCTCTCGTTTCGTAATTTATGCGACTTGTCTCATTTATCTCATTCGTCGTGATCCTCGTATTTTCATATTGGGTGCGACAGTTCTCTCGGTCATTTTCGTTCTTTATAGATCTAAGATGGTGAAAGAAACATACGGTCAAACCTTCGAGGGTGCGATGTGTCAGATGCCCACAGAGGATAACCCTTTGGGTAATGTGCTTATCACTGATTATACCGATGCTCCCAACCGTTTGGAGGCTTGTTATTATCCCACTGTGAAGCCTTTCGTGCAGAGCTACACGAGTGACCGAATTCCCATGGATGGTGGTCGTTCTCGTTCCCCTCTTCCCAAATATATGAGGAATGCTGTGGATCGCCAGTTTGTTACTAACCCCGTGTCCAAGATTCCAGGCGACCAGACGGCGTTCGCTGAGTGGCTCTACGGTCCCAAGAGTGGCCCGATGTGCAAGAGTGACACCCGCTTTTGCGACCCCAACGCTCGAGGTGTTCAGCTCGAGGCGTTCGCGGGTCTCGGTGGTGATGGGGACATCAGGGGTCCCCGAGGCGGAGGAAGTGTGCGAGGTGGTGGTGGAACGTACAGTTAGATAAATATTCTTATGTAATAGTAAATGGCGTATCAGCTTCAACCTGGCCTTTCTAGAGTTCAAAACAAGGGTGCTATTCCTCCCGTCAATGCGACCGATGAGGTGTTCGTCTATCCCCAGCCCAGTAGTATAAATTGTGGTAGCTGCCGTCCAAACACTATGTTGTACGGTACCGCCCCTTACATGGCGGGTAAGGGTTCCCCAGCCCAATACATAGATACGAGTGATCAACTCCGTCCCCAATCAACGTCCCGTTTCAATAAGAACATCGTCCAAACGTATGAGCGCAACCTCTTCCCACTTTCTAACATGGAGTGCAAGCTCCCTCTGCGTACCATGAGATACGAGCCCTCTAGCACCCGTGCTGAGCTCCAGAATGGTCTATTTCAGCAAAGGTACGCTAATAAAAATGTCGGTAAGAAGTAAGAATGGCTGATCCCATTTCGCTCATGGCTGTGGCCGGTCTCGTTTATGCTGGTCGAACTTTGAGTACTAAGTCTAAACCGCCTCCTCCATCTGTGAAAGAGGCTGAAACACCAGTAGTCAAAGCTCCTGTCGAAGTACAAAATAATAATTTTGAACCCGCGATCGAATATTCCCAAAAGAGGGAGATGGAGAGTTTTGCCGATATCGCTATTCAACAGAGAAGTGGTGGTCAGGAAATCCTGAATATGCGCAATCGTATGTATGATCAGGGTCGCATGAACAATCTTTCGCCCATCGAGAAGCAACTCGTGGGTCCAGGTCTCGGTGTGGGTGCTGATACTCCTGCAGTCGGTGGTTTCCAACAAATGTTCCGTGTCAATCCCATTAACGTTGGTGAATATAGGCTCACCACTCTCCCTGGTCGCTCGGGTCCAGCCAAGGATATTACCGGTGGTCGATCCGCAAAGGTTGGTGAACTCACCCACAATAAACCTGAGACGACTGCTTTCCTCCCCTCCCGCTTACCCGTGATGCCTGGTCGTGCCCAGGGTATGTCTGGCGTGGTTCCCCGCAACGAACATGAGAAGACGAAGCGCACCACCAACCGCTCCGAAACTGGCCTCCGCAACGACGGTCTCGGTTTCAACGGCGCGAAGCGTTTCGTTTCTGCTCAGACTGTGTCACAGGATCCTACCCGTTTCAAGAGTGATCGCAACGATTCACAATACAACTACTACAATCAGCCCGCCCCCGGTATCACCAACTTCCGTGGTGCATACACGAACAGTGCGGCTGCTCAGATCACCGCGAAGACCAACGAGGAGCTCATGAAGTATGGTTTCCGCCCTGAGGACCGTCGCGGTAAACCTAACCGTATGGGTAATGCGGGTCGTATGAATGTCAGGGAGAGCGCCCTCAAGCAGGGTGGTCGCCTCACGTCTGTGCGTTCTGACACCACACGTGTCGATGGTCGCATGAACGCCGCCAATGGTGGTTGGACCCAACAATATCAACAGAAGGCGTTCCACCAATTCAACGCCTACAAGGGTAACGCAAACCCCCACACACAGGATCTCGACATCGCTAAGCGTCAGCTCCAGAATAATCCTCTCGCACACAGTCTCTATCAGTAATTGTTTTAGGTATTAGACAAAAACAGTCATTAAAATATTGTGCCTATATTTTAATGAAGGTGTATAACCTATCTATCGACAGTAGTCAGCGGGATGCGAACGTGTACCTACATGCAAATAACTACGTCATCACTCTCGAAAATCCAATTTATGACGTTTCTGAAATTAAATTGGTCTCTGCTCGCATACCCACACCACAGTTGACTATATGTTCGACGAATAACACGTTTAGTGTCGATGGTCAGACAATTTCATTGGAGAATGCCGATTATCCAACTGGTGGTGACCTCGCGACGCATCTAGAAAATGAACTCGCGCCACCAACTTCAAATGTAGATACAGTATCTTTC
>Ga0208019_1002177_pt1 | contig 10011 bp, 12 predicted proteins | sample CB_VirMetaG_5_FD_184540 | JGI IMG/M metagenome (GOLD analysis project Ga0208019, IMG submission 184540) | Freshwater to marine saline gradient viral communities from Chesapeake Bay - CB_1508_1D Viral MetaG (SPAdes) (version 4) | ecosystem: Environmental > Aquatic > Marine > Coastal | place: USA... | reverse complement strand
TCAACAGTCCCAGCAGTGAACTGGCGAACACCAGCACCACTACCGACTGCTTGATACGAGACCATGTGTCCGCCTTCGTTTGCATAATCTTGGAACCAACGATTGTAAAGAGGTGCGGGGAAAGTAGCCCCCGCAGCAGTCAACCTTTGTGGAGTAAAAGTAGATGCAGATTCAGGTGCTGAACCACAAGCAACTAGGGTGCCGCCAGCGGCGACAGCAGCGAGAGTAGCAAGAACTTTTTTCATTGTTATCTCCTTTCTTCTTTATCAGAAACGATACTTGGTACCGATCTCAACTTTCCAATCGGTCTTAGAACTGAGGCTGATTGCCTCAACCTTTGCCTTAGCGGAAAGTTTTTCAGTCAGTTTGATACCAGTACCGACTTCAGCGGCAACGAAACCTTTGGAGTCACCACCATCGGGGGTCTTGGCACCACCGCCAAGTTCAACATAAGGTTTGGCGATACCAACCTTCCAGTCATAACCAAGACGTGCCTGGTTTACTGCTTCCTTGTAGTTCTCATCGGAGAACTTAAATTCTGATTTGGTCGAAACATAGGGACCAGCAAGGGCAGGTGCCGTCATCATGGGAATTGCCAGAGCGGCAAGAGCGATTGCTTTCATGAGTAATTTCCTTTTAGTAAACGTCGTTGTCTATCAAAGACAAATGTATTTTAACATTGTCTTAGGGTTTTGTCGTTAAAGGTTGGTTAACCTTATTTTTTGACAAAACCTTCGTATATAGAGTGACTTAACTTATTTTTAATGTTCATTCAGACACAAAAAAAGGACCCTTGTTAGGGGGTCCTGATTTTTATCTGATTAGATTATCAGAAAGTATACTTCAGACCAGCTTTGGTGCCGTAAGAACGGTCAACACCAGCAACGCCAGAACCAACGAAGGAGACTTCACCGTAAGCGGAGAGATCTTCGGTCAGAGCAACGCCCAGACCTGCCTTACCAGAGGGCACCCAGTCAGAAGTACCACCATCGGGCAGTTGAACAGTAGCACCTGCTTGAACATAGAAGGATGCATCAGTACCCAGAGCACCTTCGTAACCAACGTGGTTGTCAATCGAAGTGCCGGAGTAGTTCGAACCAGCGAAACCACTGTTTGCTTCTACATTAACGTAGGGTCCTGCCATTGCAGCACCAGCGAAAAGGGGAGCAGCAGCAAGTACTGCGAATGCGGATTTAATCATTTTAGATACCTCGTTATTTTCTCGCAGAGTTTTATACCTGCGGATGGAAAGAGACTCGACAAGTCTCTGTTAACACAAAACATAGGCGAGTAATTGAGGCTTCTGTTTTGTTACAGTTCATGAAGTTTGTACCTCATGAATGTTTATTTATACTAACACAGAGTCTTTACCCTGTCAACCCTCTTGTGGGGGTTGTACGTTAGAGGGATCGGATACCCGACCCAGATAAGGATTGAAGTCCATCAATTCCTCAATACTCATTTGAGCTCCAGACTGTGACCAGAAGTTAAACTGAGCAGTATAATTACTCTTGTGGAATACCTCCACATGGTCTTGGTGAATACTAGAGCCCAAATCAGTTTTATATAACAAAAGTGGAATGGCGTAAGTGTTACCTGAATTGTAGATAAGATCATCTGCAACAGGACGTGGTCTTACATCATTATCAAGTTTGTACTGGTCACCTCTACAGTGAAGTCGAATGAGTTTCTCTGCGTGATGACGAGTGATAATATAACATGCGGTAGAGAATTCATTCACAAAACGTTTATGAATCTTGATGTTAATATCACCAGTACAAATGATTGAGATCTGAGTTACATCCCAGTCATATGGAATCTTACTAAAAAAGTCCTTCCATGTAAAGTTCCAGAATCTAACCAGATCAAGTTCACAATCATCTTCCATCATGATTGCATATGGTTCACCACTATCATAGAACTCTTTGATAGCCTTGAGGTGAGATGTGACACAACCGATCTCCCCAGGAGAACACATGTCAGGGTATCTCCCCTTCAGAATGTGTCCCAGATCGTCATCACGACCGTCGTAAGCAGACACACGAGTATAGTTCTCGATCTCCCAGTACTTGAACTGGTTTTCCATATACTTCCATCTCTCTGGTTGACCATCGAGATTAATACAATAGATCTTCGGAAGACCTTTAAGTTTGAATACTGATTTGTTTCTATCCATTATATGATCTCCCAATTACTGGGGTATAAATCTTTCGTATTTAAGTGAGCGTTGTTTGGTCCGAACCACTTAGAAGGAGCGATAACTCTACCTGTGTTTGCTAACCATGCACCCCACCATGAGAAGGTGGAGTTAGCGATAATGAAATCACTACATTGTGTCATCAAATATAGATCATGATAGGAACTATTTCCCTCTGAGAGAAGGAACCTATCAGGTTTAAAGAGATCTTGAGAACAAGCCCAGAATGGATCATCAGTAAATAAAACCACTTCCCTGTCTGGATCAAACTTACTCAAAGCCTCTTCGTACCACTCAAGAGAAAGATTGTGGTGATTACCACTGTTGATCAGAAAGTCACCCCTACGAACATGTAAAGCGATGGGACTTTGATCAAACACCTCTTCAACGATTGATTTACACTCACTCTGGATCTTAGAGTTGAATGTGAATTCCTTTCGAATAGTATCTTCAATATGTTTGAAGTACTTTTCCGATTGGAAGAATCCATACAGACTTACATTGTCAGGACAATGGTTGAATAGATTATCGTCGAAGTGAAATCCTTCTTCTTGAATGACCTTACCCCTAATCATACCCCGTGTGGAATTGATTGTAAAGGGTTTGTCCAATTCAATATGAAGAAGATTCCCCAGACCATCGTTGAATACATCATCGTGATCAGGGATACACATATCATAACCCAAGTTTGCTGCGATTCCTTTGGTCGCAGCATACTGAAACATTTGGTTTCCTAATTGACCAGCCTTACCAAGATAATCAAATCCAATCATTCTTCATCTCATCAAATACTTTATGGATACCTGCTTCTATTCCAGTTTTAGGTAACCACCAACCCATGATATATGAGTCGGCTTCGTTTCTTTTGTCAAGTTGAACACTGTCTTTTGCAAGACCAGGTTTAATCTTAACATCATACCTTTCAATTCTATTGAAACATCCCTGAATAATTTCAGCAACTTCTTTAATTGAAGTAGATCTGAATGAAGTGATGTGAAGAGGATCTTCTGGTTTGAAGTCTGTGTAGTTCTCCATGATAGTCTCAAGAGCCTCACAACAATCTTCTGCATACAGGAACTGACGTTCTTCTGTACCATCGGTCATCATCTCAAACTCACCTTCCTCAAATCCTCTACGAATAAAGTCCGTGATAACGTGAGACTTTTCGTGATCTTTCTCAATACCATATACATTCCAGAACTTAACCGTAAGTCCTTTCAATGCCGTGGTGTAAAGTTCACCGACTCTCTTCATCACACCATAAGGAGAGTAACTCATGTTACTCATCTGAGATGATGCGAAGACAAATCTCTTATTATACTTCTCAAGAAGACCAAAAACATTGGCCATCAAACGAGTATTGTTATTGATGAAGTCAAAGGTGTGTTGGTACTTCTTTAGGTAACGTGATCCACCCACATCAAATGCAAGGAAGAAAACAAAGTCTGCAGTCTCAATTGCATTCTCAAGATATTGATTTGGGATTACGCTCAAATCATGATTAGGTGTTTCAACCTTATCAAAATCAATAACTACATGACCCTTCTTACGAAGATACTCTGAAAGGTAGGCACCTATCTGCCCACTAGAACCAAGGTTAAGAACCTTCATAATATTTCCTCAAATAATTTTGACCTGAATAGTATTCGATAAGTTGTTCTTTATTCATTCTCTGGATCTTTTCCCATTCCTGCATGTTGGATTGCATGTGGGGATTATTGAACCAAGAGTTCTCTCCACGAGAGTGTTCAAGGTGATAAATGTAATCGGTTATCCTTCCTACTTTATAACCAAGTGTAGTGTATCTATAATACCTTTCTTTATCCTCTGGAGCATATGCTTTGAAATTTTCATTCTCCATTCCTCCATTGATATAAACAGATTTCTTAAAGAACTGAACCCATCCATACTCCGAGTCATGGATCTTTGAGTGAGATCTCAAGACACCATAGTCATTTTCTTCAAGGAAATCGGAGACAATTTCATCAGTCGCATTGACCTGATATTGATACATACCCTGACCATAGGGATATACAACATCGTAGGTACCATTTCTTATACCTTTATATGCAATTTCATACGAGTCAATCGGGAGAATGACATCACAATCGTAGTTGATGACAATCTCCGTTTTAGTCTCCATGATCATTTCATTGAGAACTTTCTGTCTATGAAACAGTGGTTCATCACTCTGAACAAAAATATGTTTGACATCAATAGGTACTTCACATATTTCTTTCAAAATAGGAAGAGCATCTCTTCTGAAGACAGACTCCGAATCAACCTCTTTGATGATGATGTTAGTGTCAAAGTTCTCCAGAAGAAATGCTACAGTGGTAATTACATTTCTAAGTCTATCAGAAGATTCAATTCTAATAGGAATAATGAATGTTGCCTGTCCAAGATCTCTCATAGTTGAGTTTTAATCCAATCGAGAATATTTACTTTGGGTTTCCAAGTCAGTTCAGACTTTGCCTTTCTAATATCAGCAAGAGTTTCTCTCATCTCACCAGGTCTACCAGACAAGAACAGTTGATTGTCATCAATTGCATCTGCGATCTGTTTGATACTCCAGTTTTCACCGTATCCAATATTATAGACCTCACCCCAAGTATCAAGTTCAGTAAAACTAATCAAACAATTAGCTGCAACAACATCAGATACGTGAATAAAATCACGACGTTGATGACCATCACCGTAGATAGTGAGTGGTTGACCATCCTTTTTCATCTTTAAAAACTTACTGACGGCAGGAGCATATGTTCCTACGTGTCTTGCTCTTTCACCATATACATTGGTGTATCTGAATGCAACAGTCTTCATACCATAGAGACCATAGTATGACTTGACTAACTGTTCTCCAGATAGTTTTCCAATAGCATATGCATTGAGAGGGTCTTCTCTCATGATCTCATTATTGGGAAGAGGATTGTTATTACCGTATGCTGCAGAAGTGGAAGAATAGATAAACCTTTCTACACCATGTTTACGTGCAGCCTCAAGACAGTTAATAGTTCCCATAACCTGAGTCTCAATAGTAGGAATGGGATTATCTACAGATGCTTGGACACTTGCCTTTGCGGCCAAGTGGTAAACGTAATCTACATTCTCAAAGACTTTTTCAATCTCACTGTATCTTCTTATATCGAGATGATAATTTCTAGTCCTTGAATTCCAATAATATTTGTCATGACCATCGGACGATTCATTGTCGATCACAATAACTTGATGACCCAACTTAAGTAGACCGTCAACTAGATGACTACCAATAAATCCAGCTCCACCAGTAACAAGTGATGTTTTCATAACTTTTCAAAAATTCTATTCTTAAAAGACTCTTCCACGTTTGGAGGTTCTGGAATAATGATCCTAGGTTTACAATCACCCAACCACCATGCCACCTCAGCAAATGTTGAGGCATACGTACCTACAATTGTACCACACCGTGACAATAACATCAAGTCAATCATTGCATCTACATTTGCTTGTAAGGAGTTATTATGTCCAGACTCTGCTTGATGTGGATGATTGAACTTATCTTGAGTATGAGTGATAATACGATCACCAAACTCATCCTCAATTTGTTTCAATACATCTTTATTATCACCACACAAGAAGATCTTTTGACTCTCGTCCAGTCTATCAATCGCATCAATGAATAATTGATTGTCATGCCAACGATGTCTATCACAATACCATGATCTAATGTGGAGTCCTATGGTATCTCCCCAATCTTTGGTGAAGTCATCAACGTAATCAACGATGTCTTGATTTATCTTCAGGTAAGAAAAAGCCTTTTTATATTTGTCAATGAAATACTGTGGAGTCTTTTCATAGAGTAAGTCAATATATTTGTACTCCTTACAGTGAGTCCTTTCAAAATTTTGAATATCAAATCTCCAGTGATCATATCCAGGATATGTTCTCACCTGTTCCTCAGTTGCTAAATCAATACTATCGAAGATATAAGTATCTGCTTCCTTGACAGTCAAAGCTTGTTTATATGTGGTCAAAATAGACACATAAGTTTTAATTCTATTTGCAAGACCAGGTGAACCTACATTTACAGCAACTTCAATCATGCTTCAATGACCTCCCAAGACTCAGGATACAAACCATCCGTACTGATATGTTGAAGTCCAGGACCATACCAAGGAGTAGGAGCAATAACTCTCTTTACAGGGTTCTGTGAAAGATATGCACCCCACCATGAGAAGGTGGAGTTGGAGACAATAAAATCAGCACAACTAGAGATAAGACACAAATCAAAATGAGACTTCTCTACACGAGTAGAGATGTCATTGAAATGGAAGTTTTTACCTTTAAAGATCTTTTGTTTCTTACATAATTCAATATTATTTGAACAGATGATGTACTGACGATGTTCACCCATCATCTCAATTGCCTTCTCAAAATAATTCCATGGGAGATTTCGATGATTATTATGACTTCCAGGATAGTCAAAGTGATCATTAAACTCTCTAACTACGATAGAGACAGGCATCTGATCTAGGAGACTTCCATAAATCTGATTTACCTCAGAGACAATTTCATCCTTGAACTTAAAGTCCCACTTCAATGCTCTCCAAGCATGTTTGAAGTATTTGTCATTTTGAAAGTAACCATTTAGATGGATGTGATTTGGACATTCATCAAATAATTCCTGACAGAACTCATGAGAGTCATGAAGTTCTACTTCATCACCTTGAATGGTTCCGTATCTACCACCACAGTGAAGCATCTTAAAACACTTACTGAGTTCTTGATTCTCGGGGATTACAAAATCATATCCCTTATTCTTTGCAATACCTACAAGTGCTGCATACTGAAAGAGTTGGTTACCAATTCTACCATTTCTTCCAAGGTTGTTCATTCCAATAGTCATAATTCAATCTCCTTGTTTTGTTCAGCCAGTACAGTGTCAGTGATATCTCCTACGTCAAGAGAATAGTAAGTATGCCAACCTCTTGCATTTGCTGCGTACCAGTTATTTAACGCACCTCGTGTCATCTTGACTTTCTCCCAGAACTCACGAGATTGGATCTGATAATGGTTGTTTAGAATCTCGGGGTCATCTGGTCTACCTACAAATGAAAGGTTGATTGTAGGTCCACCTGTGGGGATCTTGTGAATGTTGAAAGACTGAACACCAAACTTGGTATTAGCAATCTGTTTAGGAGCCCAAAGGTTAAACCACTCTGGTTCTTCCTGACCACTGGTTGCACTCTTGGATCTATGAGTCATCCAGACCCTATCCCCGAATTCTGCACGAGATGTAAAATTCTGAACCAAACCACCGTAAGGGTGATAAAGATGATCATTACTATTAAACCATACCCAGTTGGTTTCGACGGCTCCATAATTCTCATACTTACGAAGAATTTCCTTAAGATCTATACACTTAGGACTGTAGAGAAATTCATCGAGATCAACTTGAGCAATCCATTGTGTCTCACTACAGATTGGTAAGAAGAATCGATTATTCACATCAGTCTGTCTACCAGTATACCTCTCAGTGATATTATTTTGGAAGAGTGTAACGAAACCTTCATTAATAAAAGGTTCAAGGATTGGAAGATACTCATCATCACTAAAGTCATTGACCAAATAGATATGGTCAACACCATGATGTTTGTAATGAAGAACCCATTCCTTTAGATTCCAACTCTCATTTTTAAATACCGATGCAACTGATAGGTAGTGTTTCATAATGTAATACCGTGTTTCTTCCTACAATACTCAAACTCTTTCTGTACGTCTTCATCACTGATTGTGGATGACAATGCATCTTTGTTTACTCTTTGAGTCATTAGACACTCATTGAGATACAAACAATCACCATACTTAGACCTTAATGAATAATAAAAATCAACATCTAATAACATACATGTTTTGGGGTCCCATCTTACATCCATATTTTTATTTTTGTAAGAAATGACAGTAACACCACTCATGGTGTTGTTACCTCTTGCTCTCAACATGTTATCATTCCATCTAGGCATCAAGAATGTGTCATATGTTCTACCATCATCTCTAGTGTGATTAGTCCCACAAACTAACCACATCTTATCAGAGTTGATCAATGCATTATATGTTTTCTCTAGTGCATCTTTTGTATAGAAGTAGTCATCCATGAACATCATCTTTACAATCTCACCCTTTGCAAGGTTCATACCAACATTCATGTTGGTTGCAACATCTCCTCGATGATGTACTTCCCTTTTGTAAACAATATTAAGATCAAAGATATTGTCATGACAGAAATCCATAATCTCTGTATCAACACTGTGATCAGTAACTATTACTTCTACTTCTTTCAATGTTTGTTGTGAAATGGTACGGAACATGTCAGAAAGATATCTGACACCCTTACCACCATACTCATAACAAGGGATGACTACAGATACCTTTACTTCCATACCTTGACACCAGCACTGATACCATCTTCAAAAATTTCAAACTTGTATCCGTGTTTAGTCAACCATTCTCGGAACGCCTTTCTTTCATGGTGATCGTAATCGGGTTCATGTCCATGCCAGTCATCAAATCGGAAGTAGAGTTCATCCCACTCACACTTATCAATGAATTTGAATGCTGATACCGTGGGTTCATAGATGTCCAGGTCAATGTGAACTGCACCAATCTTACCGATACCAAAATCAGATGGTTCTTTCTCTACCATCTCATGGACATCTTCAACAAAGATCTTGATATTAGGAGATGCCGCACACTTTCTCTTTACATCTTCTACGGTTTTAGGAATCCAAACATACTGGGGATCGCCAATTCGAAATGCACCTTCAGCCCAACCAGCATAAGCAGGAGTGGGTTGTTGTGTAACTTCTAAACCTTTAAAGTGATCGAAACCAAAAACTTTACGTGATGGATTTTTCTGTCCGATGGGTAGGATTGTACCACCACTACACACACCGAATTCTAGAATATCTCCTTCTCCACCCATCTCTTCAATACGTTCTGCAAAGGTAACGTGATTGAGGGTGTATGATGCTGTGTTATTGTCAGTTCTTTTTGGACCTTCAGGAAACACATTATCGACCTCCACAAAGGAAGGTGCATTATAAACAAATGACATAGTAATAATGAATCTGGAATATTTATCTGGGGTTGTAACCCTCTACCTCCACACCTGGTGGGAGATTATTGTGGAACCCGAAAGGAATTATACCACGATTCTCAGGAACTGGGGACTCATATGAGAAGAACTTTGCAACTTCAACACCAGCAATTTTACACCCAGCTGCTTCATATAGGTGTTTGTTATGTACAGTGATGTTACCGTCTTCATTTGTATTGTTTCCTCCAAACATCTTGTAGAAGTCAGGTGCAACTTCTGCAACCCTAAAAGGAATCCAAGTGTGTTTAGGAACCTCTAACAGTTTCTTTGACCTAAATGAAAATCCACCATTACCTACTCTTTGATGTTCTCCAAAAGGGGTAATGTATGCTCTTTCTCGAATGGGCCATGGGGCACCAATATAATCATAGTCATAAAAGTTATCCATCCAAGCATCTGGATTTATAATAAAAGCGTGATCTTGGATGAGAAGAACATAATCAGTATCGATATGTTTGTGAAGGTGATACAAGATATAATAATTGTACTCATCAATATTGGTCAGTGATCTGACTTGTTCTTCTACTAAAATACCATCAGAGGACAGTTCGTCCTTGTATTTGGTAACATACTGAGGGGTGGTAACTAACTTGACCTCCCCAAAGTTTGCAACACTCTTACAAGTATGAAGTGCCTTGATGGTCTCTTCTATTCTATTTGTATTATCAATCGCAAAGCA
>Ga0208019_1002174_pt1 | contig 10017 bp, 10 predicted proteins | sample CB_VirMetaG_5_FD_184540 | JGI IMG/M metagenome (GOLD analysis project Ga0208019, IMG submission 184540) | Freshwater to marine saline gradient viral communities from Chesapeake Bay - CB_1508_1D Viral MetaG (SPAdes) (version 4) | ecosystem: Environmental > Aquatic > Marine > Coastal | place: USA... | reverse complement strand
TTTCATTGGAGTTGCAACACAAATTGATTTCCGTTCAGGAGTTGGTGCAACAATTACCAGTGAATATGATAGTTCAAGTGGAATTGGAACCATCATTGTTGATGCAAGTCCACTGAATGTTGGAGTTTCTACTGGTTTAGGACTCAGTAAGACCTTTGTTGGAGTTGCAACTGAGATTAACTTTGTTGGTTATGGAGTTACTATTTCAGCAATCTACAATGCAGGAATCGCAAGTGTAACTTTTGATGCAACTGCTGGTGGAACTGGTTCACCTGGTCTTCCATTGAATTCACTTCAATATAATAATGGTGGATTCTTTGCAGGTTCTTCAAACTTAACCTTTGATGGAACTAATCTTTATGCTGCAAACTCTATTGGAATCACAAGTTCTTTACCAACCGCAAAACTTGAAATTATTTCTACTTCCACAGAAGCACTTAGAATTAAATCTTCAAGTGGTTCTGGAAACATTGTAAGAGTTGATAATTTTGGTCAAGATACTACACCATTTATCATTGATGTAAATGGTAATGTTGGTATTAACACCATCAATACACTTGCAGCACTTGATGTTACTGGAAATGCTGCAGTCACTGGTTCAGTAAGACTCTATAATAATAGAAGAAGTTTCTATGTTGGACTTCAACCACCAACACTAACTTCAAATGTAAACCTTACTCTCCCACCAGTTGTAGGTGCTGCAAACAGTGTTCTTTACACAACTGGAAGTGGAATTCTTAACTGGATTTCACCATCTTCTATCGTTGCATTAGGACTTACGAGCACTGATGGATTACCTGAAGGTGCCACTAATAAGTACTATACAGATGAGAGAGCACAAGATGCTGTAGGTGCTGCGATTAATGCTGGTATTCAAACTGGTATTACCGTAACTTATGATGATGCAAATAATCGCATTAACTTCAATAATGCTTCTGCAACACCTTATCCATTCACAACAAAAGGATTTAGTATTCCTTTTTGATTAACCTGCTTCGGGGATAACTACGATATTATATGCACCACAAGTCGCACTGAAAGTTTGACCCGAAGCAATCATAATCTCTGTTGGAAAAGCAAAGTTTGCCAATTCATTAGACTCTTGCGATGTTGCATTATTTGAAGAAACTGCAAGTGATGTTCCATTGTTGAAAGCAAGATTTCTACCAATTGCCAAAGGTACTGATGATGCTGCTTTTGTAACTCCTGCCCAACTCATACTGTTGGGAGTATCCATATAATTAATCACAATTCTCACATTTTGACCAGTGTTGTTTGTATAAGAAACATTACTGGAACCACTTAATACTTGCGATGCCATATTTACCTAAAATACTTTCTTGTATTTATAAATAAGTAAAAAGGTTGGCGCTCTCCACCAATGGCAGTAAATAAGAATTTTGTCGTCAAGAATGGATTAGAGGTAAATACAAACCTCATTCTTGCCGATGTAACATCAAATTCCGTAGGTATTGGCACATCAGTAACCAATTATAAACTCCATGTCAATGGAGGTATTGGTGCAACTGATATTACAGTTACTGGTTTTGGTACAATCAGTGACTTATCTGGTGACACCATAAACTACACAACTGCAACATTTAGTGTAGGAACTGCAACAACTCTATCAGGTTCTACATTAAACTACTCTGGAATTGCAACAGTTGGTTCACTTAGTGTTGGTGCAGATGAAGTTATAAGTTCTGCAAAACAACTTAAGAATATTGCTTCACTCGACTCCACAACAACTGCAACGATTGAAGCAGCAATTGCAAATGCACCAAATACCTTTACAAACTTAGTAGTTACTGGTGTATCAACTCTTGGTGTCACAGGAATCACCACTCTTAATGTTACCGACACATCAACTCTTGGTGTCACAGGAATCACCACTCTTAATGTCAGTGGTATCACAACATTAGGAACTGTTGAGATTTCATCAGGTATTGTAACTGCAACATCAGGTATTGTAACTTATTATGGTGATGGTACTAATTTATCTCTTGCAGGAAACTCAGATTTACTGAGTTCCACTGGTATTGGTATTGGAACCACTGGTGGATTAGTTGGTTATGGAATTACTTTTGTTAACTTCTATGGTGCAGGAGTTTCAACTTCACTTTATGATTCTTCTGTTGGTATTGCAACTATCTTCTTTGAAGGTGGTGGAGGTGGTGGAGGAGCAATTGGTATTGGTTCTACCTTCCCTGGAACTCTATTATCATTAGATCCAGAACCATCAAATGGAGATTTATTCTTCCATATTGATTATGGTAGAACCTTTATCTATTATGATGAGGTTACTCTTGGTGTAGGTTCTTCTGCATTCTGGATTGATTCTTCACCGTTTAATCAAGGATTAAATGCCGTACTTGCTGGGGTTGCATTTTCTACTGGTTCTGCAAGTTCACCATCAGCATACTTTGAAGGATATTCAAATACTGGTTGGTTCTCACCAGCACCAAATGAATTTGGAGTTGTATCATCAGGATCAACAATTTTAACAGTTAATTCAAGTGGCGTTACAGTAACTGGTGTCACAACTTCTACATCAGCAGTTATTGGTGCAGCAACTACGTTCACTGAGGATCTTGTAGTTCAAGGTGATGCAAGAGTTACTGGTATTCTTACTGTTGGAACTTCATCAGTTACTATTGATGGTACAAATAATCAGATTAATGTTGGTAGTGGACTAACTTTAAGTTCTTCGGGTATTATTGCGGGTGTTGTAACTGCTATAAGTTTCTCAGGAGATGGTTCAGGACTAACTGGAGTTGGTGTTGGAACCGGTGATAATATTAATACAACAGGTATCATTACAGCATCCGGATTTTTTGGATCTGGAGATAAATTAATTTTCAGTCCAACTCCAACATCATTTAGTCCGACTGATGGATCAACTGGTGTGACTGTTATTGGTTCTTCGGATATAAGTATCACATATGACCAACCAATTCTTGCTGGAGTTGGTACAATTACTTTGAGAGAAGATAGTGCTTCTGGATCTATTGTAGAATCCTTTGAAGTTGGAGTAAGTACACGGGCAACGATAAGTAATCAAACATTAACTATAGACCCAACAAATGACTATAGTAAATATAGTCAAGAATATTATCTCGTAGTTCCACAAGGTTCTGTGGTAAACTATGTGGATGGTAATAATAGTTTATTGGATACATATAATTTCACAACGGAAGCAGGACCAACAGTTTCATCTTTTAGTCCTGCTGATGATTCTACGGGTGTTTCTATAACTACTAACATTGTAATTACATTTGACAAAACTATAAGGGCAGGAATTGGTACAATTACTTTGAGAACAGGAAGTGCAACTGGTACAATTGTAGAATCTTATGATGTAACTTCAAGTGCTCGTTTAACTTTTAGTACGAATACTCTTACCATCGATCCAACAAGTGATTTGAGTGCTAATACATTGTATTACTTAGTTATTCCATCAGGATCAATTGATGGATATGCGGGAACAGACACTTACAATTTTACTAGTAGCAACACGGTAAATACTTTCTCTCCATCTAATGGGTCAACTAATGTCAATGTTAATACCGATATAACATTAACTTTTGCAGGAACTCCAACAAGAGGAACTGGAACTATTACATTGAGGAGAGATAGTGCAACTGGCACGATTTTAGCATCTTATGATGCTGCAACTGCAAGTGAAATTAGTATTTCTGGAAATAACTGGATATTAAATCCAAGTCAAGAACTTGCATATGAAAGAAACATATATCTAGTTATTCCATCCGAAGCAGTTATTGGTTATTCTGGATTAAATGTCTCTGGCGGACAAACTTATTCCTTTTCTACTCCAACAGTTCCTGCATTAGGATCATCTTTTGCGGGAGGATATCTTATTGCTAAAACTTCAGGAACTATTGGTTGGATTGTGTCGCCAAGAAGTTCAGAAATATCGAGAAGTTTTTATGGTGCTCCTGGAGCTGTGAGTACCGCAGCTGGGGTTTCGGGATGTAGTGGATGGTTTTTGCCTACCTTTTCTCAACTACAAAATCTAGGATATGCATGTAGATCTTATTGGGACTGTTATTCATCTTGGTATTATTGGAGCAGTACACCTGCTGGCGTACCAAATGCTGGTGGAGTAGTACGGTTTAGTGATGGATTTACAAGTGCAAATTGGCCAGCTACTTCTGTTTACTGTGCTCGTGCTTTTAGGTGTATTACATATTGATATCTCTCTAAATAATATGAACTTGCTTGAAGACATTATGAATCTAATGCCAATTTATTCTGTCCCTCTGTGGCAATCAGAATATCCCGAATTTGAAGAACATAAGGAAATCTTCCTGAATGCAATTAAGACTTATAAAGAACAAAACCCAACAAAAGAAACTCCAAGATCAAATGTTTTTGGTTATCAGTCACCAAGTACTCTCCAAGGTGTTCCAGAACTAAGACCACTTTTTGAATACATCTGCCAATTGGGATTCAAGTCAGTTGCTGACCTTGATTTTGTCGATTGTGATATTGCCCTCACTGAGGCATGGTTGAATATCAATGATAGTCGTCAGTGTATGAATTCCGAACATGTGCATGGTGAAGTGTTCTCTGGAGTTTTCTATCTACAAGCACCTGATGAAAGTGGAAAACTGGTTCTTCAAAATCCAGCAATTAATAAAATGTGGAAAGGTTGTTCACTGACTTCAAATAAAAATCAATTCACTGGAGAAAGTATTCGTATTGAACCTGTAGAAGGTAACATTCTTCTGTTTCCTTCTTATCTTCCACATTCAGTAGAAACGAATAATCATGACGAAGAAAGAATTTCAATTTCTTTCAATCTGATTGCACTTCCAAAAGGTAGTATTGAATATCCTCAAAGTGACTCATAAAATTTTTATTGGAACTCCATGCTTTGAATATAAGGTCAATGCAAATTATGTAAAATCACTTTTAGAATTCTCAAAAACTGGAATTGATTTTGAACCTTTTTTTCTTCACGATAGTTTGATTACTCGTGCAAGAAATGAGTTAATCACACAGTTTTATGAAAACAAAGAGAACTTCACTCATTTATTATGGTTGGATGGTGATGTATCCATTCCTGCAAGTGGATTAAAAGATCTTCTGAATGAAAATGTTAATATAATTGCAGCACCAGTTCCAATTAAAGACTTAAATCGAGGATCACATCAGTCAGTCAGAAGAACTTATGAAGAAGTGAGACCTTATGTTTATAAAGCAGAAGCAGCAGCAACCGGGTGTTTTTTGATGAGTAAAAAATCAGTCATTGATTTAGTGAAAAGTTCAAAATATTATTTTTCTGATAATAACAGTAGAAGAAAAATCTATAATGTCTTTGAGAGTAGAATCCGAGACAATGAATTGATGAGTGAGGATTGGGATATTTGTTATAAATTAAGAGATTTAGGTTATGAAATTTATGTAAATAGTTCATTTCCAGTATCTCATTTTGGATTCCTTAATTACTCCAGAGGTCCAATGTTAAACAAAGAAGTTACAGTAAATCAATTTACTTATTCATAAAAATGAAATCTTATTACTTTATAAGTGGACTTCCAAGATCTGGTTCTACATTACTTTCTTCTATTCTTCGTCAGAATCCAGAGTTTTATGCGGACATTGCATCACCAGTAGAAGCACTCACTGGTTCTTCAATTGATATTATGACTGGTTCTGAAAGTAATTTAACAATTACGAAAGACCAAAGAAAAAATCTAATGTATGGAATCTTTGAAGGTTACTATAAACACATAGAGAAACCAGTCATTTTTGATAGTTCAAGAGGTTGGACAAAAAAAACTAATTTTCTTAAAGCACTTTTTCCTTACACTAAAATTTTATGTCCTGTAAGAGATATTGTTTCTATTTTGAATTCTTTTGAAGTCATTTCTTCCAAGAATCCATTTCATACCAAAACACTTACAGAACATAAGGATAATGTATTTGCAAGATGTGATGGAATGATGAATAAAAATGGTGGAATTGTTGCTGTTCCTTGGATTTTACTTCAAGAGGGTTATGCATTAAATCCAGAGATGATTTACTTTATTGAATATGAGAACTTATGTAAAGAACCAGAAAAAACAATGAGAGGTGTCTATGAGTTTCTAAAAAAACCTTACTATTCTCATGACTTTGATAACCTTGAGTATTCCAACGAAAACTTTGATAAAGCATGTAATCTTAAGGATTTACATACAGTGAAAAGAAGAGTAGAATATAAACCACCAAGAATTGTTCTCCCACCAGAAATTGTAAAAAAATATAAGGAAATGAATATGGAGTTCTGGAGAGAAAACTATAAACCAGATGCAGATATTATTGAAAAATTAGATAAAAAATTTATTGAGTATCAATGACTTCACTATTTCTCGTAACTTCTGCAATTTATACTTCTTACGGTAAGTGTTCAACGGAAGAACGAATAGAACAAACAAAAGAAACCATCAAATCCATTGAGACTTATGCACCCGATTCTAGAATTGTTCTATTAGATGCCGGAGAAAAGTCAGTAGATATTGATTTTGGAGTTGAGTTAATTGACTATACTCAAAAAGAAATCGTAAGAGACCCATTAGATTATTATCTTTCAAACAATAGGGACCTTGAACCTGATATTATCATCAAGTCAATGTTGGAAATTATAATGTTTGAAGATTACCTAAAAACTCATTCAGTGAATTCTTATGAAAGAGTATTCAAATTAAGTGGAAGATATAGATTAAATTCAAAGTTCAATTACAATAAACATCTAGAAGCAAAAAATAAGGTTCTTATTTTACCTCCATATCACAGTCAACACTTATACAATAATAGAGTATCTTCAAGTATGTTCCAATACATGACTCGTTGTTGGAGTTTTGATTCTAGTTTAACTTCAAATATCTTAAAAACTTATGATAAAATGAAGAATGATATACTACTTGCATCAAGAACAGAAAAACAGGGTGATATTGAGCACTTACTTTACAAACATCTAGATAAGAGATTGGTAGAACATATAAATCTTATGGGAGTTGAAGGATACTGGGCACCAATGAGACTTTGGATACAAGAATGAGACTTGAAATCATTTTAAGAATTCATGACGGACAAAATATTCATGGAAATAAACCAAGATATATTGATATACCTAAAAAGGACTTGATACTTGGTTGCCTATCTTCTTTGATTAATTCTGCAAATATTGTAACAGATGTAGAAATTTCTTTGGTTATTCTCAATGACCATTGCACGAAAGATTGTATTTCCAAAGTTCATAACATTCTTCAACATTCAAAACATTCTTATGAACTCATCGATTTGGAAATTCCTGGATTTAATTATAGTGGATTAAAACAATTTGAGTATTGTAAGAACTCAACATCGGATCTAGTGTATTCTGTAGAAGATGATTATTTGCATTGTGAAGAATCAATTCAAGAAATGTTATTCTCTTATCAGTATCTAAAGTCTTATTATCATTTACAAAAAGAACTTTGTATTTTTCCCTTTGATAACAAAGAAGACTATGAATATGGTTATGTTGTTCCTGGAAGAGTCTTTAGGACTCCTATAAGACATTGGAAGGAAGGAATCTGGACTACTTTTACAATGATGACAACACCAAAAGTCTTTCAAGACCACTGGGAAGTCTTTGAGAAACTTGCTTCTCAATATACTCCTTGGAATGGTGTAGATCCAATTCAAGAACTGGTTCATGAAGGAAATACAATCAGTGATATCTGGGAACATCATGTTATAAGAGTTAATCCAATTCCTTCTCTTGCACTTCATGTTCAATTTGAAAAACAAAGAGATCCTCATATTAATCATCTGGACTGGTGGAATAAATATTCAATAATTCATAAATTTGAGTTGAAGTATGACTAAAAAACCATTAAGAAGATTTGAGTTATGTACAGAAAGATTAGAAACTATTGAGGATATAAAAAAAGTTCTCAAGGCAATGCATATTAGAATTGATACTGATAATCCATATTACGAAGAACTTGAATATTATTTTTCAACTGAAGTAGTGCCAAGAGGATATATAAAAGTATTAGAAAAAGTCGGATATGAAAAAATTAATAAAATGACACTAGAAGAAATTGAAAAGATGGGACTTGAACTTTTAAATACTGATGAAAAATGATAAAAAAATTCGATAATGTCTTAAGTGATGAATTGATTAAAAATATTATGGAGTATTTTAAATCAATATTGAGAAGAGATGTGTGGAGTTCTAGTTCTGGATGGGATCAAAATTTAAGTTTGATTTCTACAAATATACTCACACATGAAATAACTAATAAAATTTTAAAAAAAGAAATTAAGAAAAATATTGAAACTGCACTTAATATAAATTTTGAAGAAAAAGAATTAGATTTTATACCTTCAATTTATATTTGGAGTGGCGGTTCTTATATTACATGGCATCCAGATAATTGTTATCCATATAATGGCACAATATATCTAAATGAAGAGTGGGATAGTAATGATGGTGGAGTGTTTTTATATAAAGAAAATGAGACAAATGAAATCAAAGGGATTAAACCAGAATATAACACAATGGTGGTAAACTACGCAACAGAAACAAGTCAACATAATGATCATTGTGTAACTTGTATTGTTCCCGGTACAATTAAAAAAAGAGTTACTATTCAATGGAGAACCTCTCCAAAAAAGAAAACATCATTAACATACCAATGAAGAAACCAATTGAAGTTTTTCTAAGACATTGTTATTATTCAAAACTACAAGAATTGCCAGATAGAACTCGTCCAAAGTGGTTTAATAAAATTAAAGTATTTGAGAATTTTAAAAATACTCTCAATCCAGAACTTGTAAACTATACGATCATTTACGACGAATTTTATGGAAGTATTGATAAGACCTTTCTTGCAAAGGAAGAAAATGTAGAAGTCATTAAGTGTGGAAGTGAGACTGATAGTTTTCTAAAAACATTAGATATTATTCAGTCACGAAACTTTGATGATGATCAAATAATTTATTTTTTAGAGGATGACTATTTGCATCGTCCTGGTTGGTGTGATATAATGTTGGAGGGATTTGATATTGGTTCTCATTATGTAACTCTTTATGACTTTGATTTCTTCATTGCAAAAGGATACTTATGTGAAATCTTTACAACACCAAGTTCTCATTGGAGAGCAGTTCCTGTAACAACAAATACTTTTGCTTGTAAATATAAGACACTTTTAGAGGATTTAGAAGTCCATAAGAAACACTCTATTCATGGTATAAAGGAAGAAGAGGGATTTCATTTTTCTAAAGATTATGATAAATTCTGGGAACTTCAACAAAAACAAAGATATTTAATTTCCCCAATGCCTGGTTGGAGTACTCATTGTGATGCAAATCATATTAGTCCTGTGATAGACTGGGAACAATATCTCACAATAGAAGAACTAAAAGAACCAAAGAAATTACAAAAACTCTTATATCAATGACTACAATAATCTCATTAGATGGTGGACTTGGAAGAATCATCACAGCAATTCCAGCACTACTTAAATATCATAAGAATCATCCAGATGAAGAGTGGTATATCATGATTCCTGGGTGGGATTTTATCACTTGGGGATTTCCAGAACTTCAAGAAAGAACCTTTAATCCTGATGCTCGTGGTTCTTTTGATTTATTTTGGAAAGCAGATCAAGTAATCAATCCAGAACCTTATCGTGTTCCTGCATATTATCGTAATGAGATTTCTTTAAGAGAAGCATTTGATGTCTGCATCAATAACTCAACAGATCATAGTGACTTACCTCCAATGCAACTTAAACTTTCTATTCCAGAAAAAAGAGTTGCTAGTGAAATTATAGAACAGGCAAAATCTCAACATAAAAAATCAAAGACAATTGTATTACAACCTTATGGTTCTACTGCAACACCCCATCCTTCTGGAATTTTTGATGATAGTTTAAGATCGATTCCAAAACCAATGTTGGATTACTTTATTAATGAACTCTCAAAGGATTATAATTTGATCTTTATGGGAGCAAAAGA
>Ga0208019_1002169_pt1 | contig 10023 bp, 6 predicted proteins | sample CB_VirMetaG_5_FD_184540 | JGI IMG/M metagenome (GOLD analysis project Ga0208019, IMG submission 184540) | Freshwater to marine saline gradient viral communities from Chesapeake Bay - CB_1508_1D Viral MetaG (SPAdes) (version 4) | ecosystem: Environmental > Aquatic > Marine > Coastal | place: USA... | reverse complement strand
GTCTCATTTATAAGATCAAGAAAATCAATAATATCTACATCTAGATTATAACTCATGATTAGGGTAATGTTTATATATAATATAGAGCTATGAGAGGTTTTTCAAAAGAAATCAAGAGTTTTCTTACCCAGGTAGGAGTTAATGATGGTATAAGGATAGCCATGGTCCCTAAGAGCGACTCATGTGGGGGTCCAGGAGATATTTTATTCTTTAGGTATAAGTTAGGCAGTGGTAGGGGGAGTAGGGACTTTAGAATCCTATTATTGACTGAGCCAATAACCAAGGATGCTAAGACGGGCAACCAGCTTCTTACAGGGTTTAAAGTCCCTCCAAACGGCTCTTATTCTCCAGATTCTCTTGAAACGCTATATAACAATAGCGAACTTCCTGAGGACGGATACAGGACATATATTATGAAAAATATATTTGGACCTCTTCGCAAAATTAATAAAATAAATCCAGATGAGGAAAAATAATGATAAGTGACATTGCACTCGCAGGACTAACAAAGTCTATGGATGCTCTAAAGGGCTCTATCGAATCTGCTTTTAGTTTTGCCCAGAGAGCGGAGAAGTCCTCGCTTGCTCTAGGTATGTCCTTTGGACAGGCGAGTGATCAGTTAGGGGGCCAGATGAGGGGCCTGCGCGGAGATCTGAATGAGAGGTTCGCAGGGGCGATTGCTGGCCTTGAGGCGGGTCTACAGGGGAACACAGCAGGGATTGGCAGACTAATTAACCAGCAAAGGCTAACGGGCACAGCTTCAGCGCAGACTGCTGCCGCTTTTGCCAAAATGGAAATGACTATGGGCCTTAGTCGGGAAGCTACGAATAAGTTGGCTAGTGACATGGTTGAGATGGGTGCTGAGTTTCAGATCAGCACGGATAACTTAGTGGGAGCCATCAATATGATGGCTGAATCCTTCCCTGCTCAGAAACTGGCGGGTATGGGTGCTGAGGTAAACGCCGCTGTGGCTGGATTACAGGCTGAGTTAGGCCCCGCGATGTCAGGACCTCTCAACAATGTTATGAAGATGATCATGGATACCAGCATGGAGGGTTACGAGAATCTAACCAAGCTAGGTATCGGTGGAGTTCGGGAACAATTAGCAGCGGCTAAGTCTCAAGAAGAAGCTCAGATGATTCTCAAGAATGCAATCGCAACGGCTTCTGATAATTTTAAAAGTGTGGTTGGTGATGCAAGTCAGGGATACTACAAAGTTGGTGTCGCCGCTGATACATTTGGTAAGTCTGCTATACATCTAACAACAATTCAAGATGCCTTCGGCCAAAGGGTAAAGGTAGAAGGTGAACAGACGGCAGACTTCGGAAATCAGCTTTCGGTTATGAAGGATGAGATCTTGCTGCCACTTCAAGAAGCATTCTCAGAGTTCTTCCCTGTCATTAAACAAGTTGCAACAATATTCATGGAGTTTGGAAAGGGGGTATTAACTGACCTCGTTGACAAGGGAAAAGCCTTTCTTGAAACTTTTGGATCAACAGATGAAGCGGTAGCTAAATTAAAAGAAAAATTTGAAGAATTTAGACCAAAGGTTGTTGAAGTAATTACATCAATAACCGATAATTTTGGTACGCTAAAAGTAGTGCTTGGTGTTCTAGCGGTGGCTGCTCTTGCTCCACTGATCACCGTTTTCATGGCTATGAAAGCAGCAGTCATGGGTATAGTTACGTTTTTTGGTATAACATTTAGCCCAGTAATCGCAGCGGTAACTTTAGCGATAGCTGGTGTAGTCGCTATAGTGACAGTGCTACACAAAAAGTTTGGAATACTAGATCCCCTAATTGCGGCTGTAAGTAATGCATTCATTGAGACAAAGAATGCTATAGGAAAAATGTTGATTGGTATAGCTGAAAAACTAGACTTTATTCCAGGAGCAGGTAAGCTAAAAGAGTTTGGGGAGGGTTTACAAAGTTCGATTGATGCTACTAATGAAGCTGTAACCACCACTAGAATGGCGACTAGGCAGGAGGTAATTGAATACAATAAAAAGAAAATCGCTGAGGCAGAGGCTGAGAGAGAGAAAATTGCAAAAGAACGCAAAGAAACAGGGGATCCACAACATGGGAGAATAAGAGATGAGATTGCTAGAAAATCAATTGAACTAAGACTGAAGGTATTAGAAAAAATAGAAAATCAAACCGATGCTGAGTACGAGGCAGAACAAAGAAAAAGAGAAAAAGACCGAAAACAAGATGAAAAATTAGCGGAAATCAAAGAAGCAACAAAAGATACTGCTAAACAAACTAAAGAGATTAACGAAAAAACAGTTGGAGAAATAAAAACTCAAGCACTATTCTTAGATGAAACTGCCAACATGTTAGGCAGAAGTATTGAAGGCATTCTTGGTATTGGTCAAGATGACACAATGGCACGCATTGCTGACGGTATAGAAACACAGAACGCCCTAACAGAACAGCAAACAAACGAACTGAAAGGTGTGGGAGGAGCCATTGAAACAGGATCATGACTAATCGCCATATAGTAGACAGGCATTTGCCTGAGAGAACTAAGCTAATGTTCTATTTCCCAATGCCAACAGCGGGGGATAGTTACTACACTGTGGAGATGCCTTTCTTTGAAAACGTCTCCATAAAGGAATCTAAAAAAGCACGTTATCAAAAGTATTCTCTCATTTCCAGGTCCAGTAACTTGTACAGTTACCTTGGAGCGGATTCCAGAGTGCTAAACCTGACCTTCAACATAAGCCTTCCCCACATCCTTGAGGAGCATCCAGATATTAACTTAGATAAGTATGTAAGTTATATGCAGGACAAGGATAACACAGAGTTAGAAAAACAAAAGTTCAAAGAGCCATATAAACAGAAATCTATTCCAGAAGGAATGGCTTTTAAACTTGGAACTGATTACACTCAAAAATTAGCCTCTGATTCAGCAAAGCAGGTAATTAACAGCCTTACAGCTTCAGGGACTGGGATCACTGTTGAGGAGAAGGCTAGGCTTGCCGCAAGATATAATTTAGAGGGTTTGCTGGGTCAAGATATCTCAAATCAATATTTAGAAAAACAAGTAAAAACAACTCCCCAATTAGGTGTATTTAATACTGGAGTAGCAGCAGCTAGTTTTAAGCAAGCCACAAAAGGGTATCAGCAAGATCAGCAACTAAAGTATAGAATTATTGATCTAATTATTTATTGGACAAACATTATTAGATCTAGTGTGGTAAACTACTCTAAAAATCCAATCTATGGACCTCCTATCATAAGATTGAATCATGGAATATTGTATCAAAACATTCCCTGTATTTGTAACGACTACTCCATTGATTATAATGAAGCAGCAGGGTATGACATTGATACACTACTTCCTAGACAGTTAAAAGTTAACCTGAAACTAGAAGAAATTAGAACGGGTGATTTCGGTGAGTTCGCTCCCAAAGGAAACCCAATTGAACGTGACAACTTGGCTGGTTGGGAAGCCGTTGTTCTAGGGGAAACTAACAGCATGGATCCAGGGTATTAACATGGCAAAGCAAGATAAAGGACCATACAGTCTTGATGAAGTGCGTGTTCAGTATAAGAATATAACTACTAATACCATCGTAAATGCGGAAAAGTTTGATACTTTACTGGCTAAATTAGACACCGCGTTTGAGTATGAAGTGGGCTACATCCCAGAAGGCTACGAGCATAGACCTGATTTAATTTCTAATCTATTTTACGGATCTCCAAAAAACTGGTGGCTCCTAATGTTAGTTAACAGTGTCGAAGATCCATTCGAAGGCTTTAATGTAGGAGACTCAATTCTTATTCCAAAGATTCAATGAAGATACCTACAGCGAACATAGTGGTAGCCTTTAACAAGGAAACCATGGAAAGACTCTTCTCATCAGGAGCTACCTACAAGAGTTTGGTGGCTGAGTTATCTGATGGTAACGAGGATGCTTTGCTATTCAATAATGTTGCTAACCCTAATTTTATCTCATTTGAGCACTCTCTAGGATTAGGTGGTGGGATGAAGATGGTTCTTACCTTTATTGATCCAAAAGGAGAGTTTGAATCTAGATTTGTTACCCTAAATCCAGCAAAGATAATTAAAGAATTTTCTAATCCAGAAGCTCAAAGCACAAAGGCTTTTATTACAGATAAACCTGACGACGTAAAGCAAAGCCAGGAGAAGTATTCTAAAGAGTATGTGGCTCAGTTTAAAGCTGAGTTAGAAAAAAGTATAGGCCAAAGAGAGATTTATGTGGCTTATGGAACAGGAAACAATTTGAATCTTTGGTCAGGCCCCCATAGGACAATACTAACTAATGCTAATATTGATATAAAAGGGGCTAGACAGATAACAATTACACTAACTCCAACCGAAAACGCTTTCGATATTGGACAGAGAAGAGGATCGTATAACGAAAAGGTTAATTTAAATCTTCAAGGGTTAAAAGTTAGATACGCAGGTGAATCTCAAGAAATAAAATTTTTAAATAATATAGCATATGACCCTACAGAATACCTGGATATCCCAGATAAAAATAAAATTTCAATATACGAAAATGAAATTAATGAGGCTTTAGTTGAATTAGGTTATGAAGAACTGTCTAGTAAGTTAGAGAGATTTGATTTTCATACAATAATTGTTGACGCCATACGCAGTTATGTTCAAAAAGCCACGGGTAACAAAAATGTAATTGTGTTACTTCCTAATATAAATTTGATCTGTCGTCAAGCAATTAGTGACGAAGCTAGAAAATATGATTTGATTCAATCAGCGGTGGATGCGGGTGCTTCTGTGGCTTCTAACTTGGTTAGTAAAATTCCTGTGTTTGGTGGATTTTTATCTGATAAAGTTAATGATTTACATGCTCAATCACAAACTATTCTAGGTAAAGAAGAAATGTTCCTTGAGGGAACTCTAAAATCTTTTGGACTTAGGCTTCATACGGCAGATAAAGGAAAAGCAGAAAAACTACAAAAGCAAGCAGAGCCAAATGGAATGCTCGCACCGCAGGCTGCTCATGAGCGACACCCAACCTCAAAGGATGCAGTTCAAAGCTTTTATGAAAAAAGGTATTTTACTGCTGTAATTGATAAAACTGATAGACAAGTCCCTGACCATGTGGGAGTTTTACAAACTATTTTTGATAAGATAAAAGCACTATCACAAGAGTCCTATAAAATGTCTAGTTTAGCGATTATAAATGAAACTGACATTAATGTTCTAAAACTATGGGGATCATCAAGCGGTAAAAATCCATGGAGTAAATTTTACACTTTAGCAGGGTACGATGAATTTACTGAAAACAGTTCCCCTGTTATTGTAGGAGACTTAGCTTTAATCAAAGAGTATTTATATGGTGGAGTTGATTTAGATCAAAAAGCAGCAAATATAAATCAACTCAAGAGCAAAGCAAAACAAGTAAAATTAAATACTGCTAGTTTATTAGTACTTAGTATTACCCAACCAGGCGTCAGTCCCACAGATGCGTCTCAACCAACATCAGGGGATTACTTAATCGCAGCAGCCTCTCAAGTTCCACTTCATCCATTAGATAAAATTTTATTAGACAAAAAAGAGTACAATAAAAGTATAAGGGAAATAGTAAATCCTGTTATTAAAGGTTCTGGTGCTTTTGGAGATATCTCCTACTTACCAGATGATTTTGCTTATCAGGACGCATCTTTTACTGATGAGGAAAAACAATATATTGACGAGAATGGTATTCCTACTTTTAGGTACAATACTCAAAATCCAAACATATTAGACATGAAGTTCAAGTTTGGAGGCGTGTATTTCGCCGCTTTGAAAACTTTAGGATATCAAAAAGAGATCAAACGTCTAACGTCCGCAGTAGCTGAGGGGGTTCTTCCTACAGGTATTGGAACTTTTCCTATTAGAAGTAGAGGAGCAGCCATAGCTTACATGCGGACTAAGGGCTTTTCCATGGGCCTTGGAGATGACAACAAAAAACAAATTATCAACTTATTAGCTGCAAAAATCTCCCCAGAACTAGCAAAAGAAATGGAAGTTGATTCTTCTGAAGCTGCGGCAGATAGTATTGCGGCACTCCTTGAAGATGAGGAGAAGACTAACTTGAAAGGATTAATATTAGTAGATCAAGAGCTTCCAGGGAATCCAAATAGTATTTTAGCAGATCTTAGTGAAGATTTATATCGCAAAGCTTTACAAATGAGCATCACCACTCTACCTACTTTTCATATTTCAAGACCAGCTTCTCTAAGTAGCCCATGTATTGTTTTTGCCCAAGACCAACCAATCACTCAATCTGTTCGTCTAGAGAGAAATCTTATGAACAAGTTTTTTAGTGGGCTCTATAAAATAATGGGATTCAAACATACAATCACAACTAGCGCCGCGTCATCAGAGTTTAAGCTGGTAAAAAATGCGCCAAGTTTTAAAGTAGAGGAATAAAATGCAAGAGTGTAGAAATGAAGGAGCGATCTCCTTAGCTGAAGTAAGGAGTAGAGTAGACCCAGGTAGGAGTGGTGCATTCAGGGCTAAGGTGGACGCTGAAGGCAATGACGAGCAGACTGTGTACTATGTCAGCCCTTATGGGTCAAACGGTGAGGGCGCATTCGTAGCAATCCCTGAGGTTGGAACTCAAGTGTTGGTTTGTAAGCCCACTGGATCTCCTAGTTGGTATTACATGGGAACAACCTTCGCTTCTGAGCCTAAGGAGGTTGTGGGGGGTCAGATTAAGGACGCATCCTTGATGCCTTTAGAGCGTGTAGACCCAGAGATGTATAAGGCTAGGGGCGTCCCATTGAAGTATGTATTTAAGAGCCCCTTCGGAGCGGGTATAACCTTGTGTGATGAGTACAATCCAGAATACTTCAATAGAAAAACAGAAATTACTTCAACACAAAACAAAAAAATCATGTTACATGATGGTCCTGCAATAGACTCCATCACAATTGATAGTGGGAATGGAAGTAAAATAACTCTGACTGATGATCCTAAATCAGGCACCATAGCGTCCCGTGCTATTGAGGTAGATTCTGTAGGTCCACAAAAATATATTTGTAGAGAGTCTCAAACTGACATTGTAGTTGGTGCTGCTGGCAGGGAGCTACAGCTTATTAACAACGCTAATGGAGTTCCTTACGGAGACACTAATGTTAACTCTGGAAATGTTAATATTCAAAGTAAATGGAAAGACATCAATGTTTTTACTCAAGCAGAGCAGGGTAGGATATTTATTGAGTGCTTAAATGAGACTGGAGCCAATCAGCAGATAGTTATAGAAACTAACGGAACTGGTGGTGGGATCATTGTTAAAACAAAAGGGACCATTAGTATGGAGGCTGCCACTTCAATTAATCTAAACTCTCCAAACGTAAACATATCATGTAGCAAATTTAGTGTAGATGCTGGAGGAAGTGTAGATATTAAGGCTGGAGGAAACGTAAATATTGATGGTAGTCAGATTTATCTTGCGAGTGATAAAGCCTCCCCAACGCCTGCAACTATAGCAGACGCACAAAGTACCTATAATAATATTGGGGTAACTACATACTAATATGGCTTCATTTGATTTAGAAACATTTGCCAAGGTTCAAGGGCAAACAGGAGCAGGGATCCTTCCATCTTTAGGGATGGCTTTTGGATTGCCTAGTTGTATATTAAATTTGGGAGCACAAGCTTTAAATTTACTTCCCACTTCTGTTCTCGCTAATATTCAGTCAGAGGTTCAGTCTGGAAAAGCTAAAGCCAATGAGGTAACAAAAGAGGTTTTTAAGAAGCTAAGTTTAAACACAGGGATTACGGAGTTTGACACAGAGACAGGAACTTTTAAGTTTCAGTCTGACTCAGCTTGGCTAGGCATTGATAATGATGACAAACAAAAAAAGAGTAATCTAGCTGGCTTACTAGGAGCACTCCAGTACGCATCATCTTTTGGGGCTCAGATTTATCAAAATGTTACAAGCGCAAAGAATGAAATTGATGCCATACTAAATTGTATTGATAAGCTAAGCACTCTTCAAAACTTTAAATCAGGTAACTCTTCTGAAGAAAAAGCAGCACTGCCTCCAGAACCCGACGGGGCATATGAAGCGGAGAAAGCTAAACTACAAGAGGCGGGAGACTTCATTCAAGCGGCTAACGAAACCATTGCGATAATCAATGACATCTTAGCTGCGCGTGCGGCTGACCCCTCCCTAGAGCCAAAGTTCTTAGACTCAGCAGAGCTAGATCAATTCTTAAATGACACCACATTTGATAGGACTACATTAGAAGATCCTGGTTTGGAGGAGGATGAGGATGTTTTCAGATTAACTTATGGACCTCCTATTACTACTGCTGGTTTTTACGTCCTTACAAATGATGGATTGTATTACGACTCCTACGAAGGGGGGTTAGATCCTGTCTACTTAGCTATTTCTGGAGTCGTACCTGTGGGAGATGCTTGGAAATATGATTACGATCCAAACTTAGGAGGTAAGGGTCAGGCTATCTCTTTAGAAGCATTAGACAAATTTACTGATAACATTTTTGATCCAAATAAAGTTGATGATAGTGTTGGAATTCAACATTACTATGATGAGGATCACTTCTTAGCTGTTCTAAAACAACAAAGGGACAAGCACGTTTATGACCTTTCTTCAGACCTAACTGGTTTCATTTCAGAGTTTGGTGAGGGCACCTCAATTGTAACTAATCAGCGAAACTTGATTATATCCGAGATTGCTAATCATAACACTAAAATAAACAGAAGAAAAAAACAAATTGAGGTAGCAATAAAAGCTGGTCAAATTTATGGGGGATTGACCGCTCCAGAGTTCCCTCCTGGGGAAGTCCCAATTAACGATTTTTCTTACCTACAAAAGTATAACTTGTCTGTAGACTTAGAAAAGCAAAAAGCCCTAGTATTCGAGCAGGCAGAAATTGAAGGTATTGTGCTTCCTCTAGAGACTAAGTTTGTGAAGCCCGCCCAGCCCAAACCACCATCTCTAAGTTTTAACCAATTAAAAGTTCCTACTGTTGGAAAGGGTGGAATTATATACACACCTTCTTCTACTAATGCTGGAACTGTTTTGTCTCTAACAGATCAAGTGGTTTCTAACGGATTGTTTGCCATCTACAACTTCTTGGATACTTCTTTGGAGCTGCCCTCCTCAGTTAACTTCAATGTCACAAACTGTGCTACGGAAGACATGTACAACAATGCACAGCTTGTGGGAACATCAAAGCAGTCTATCTTCTTTTCAGGATTAGCCATCCCATACTTAGAAGGTATAGTGAAGAACAAGAGCACAGACCCAGCAGGAGCTTCCGCTCTAGGATCATTCATCAAACTACCAGACACCCCAGAGTTTAGAGATCTAACTTATTCGTCAACTGGATTTACTGTTGAATGTTGGGTTCATGTTCCAAATATTACGGATGGCGCTTTAGGTTGGGCTAGTGGATCTTCCCCAGGAACACCTTCTCCTTCTTCTTTAACAAAAGTCTTGTTTGGATGTGAAAATACTGGAAAAAATCCTAACGTGTCTGCGGTTGATCACACTGGTCAGATTACAGATTTAGATTTCTTAAAGAATAAAAGGGGCGGTGAGTTTGTTCGTGGTATGCTTTGTGGATTTACTAGAGACCGAAGGATAACTCAAAATACTGCTCCGTTTAGTAATAATAATTACGACAACGATCCAGTGTCTTCTTTGAGTTTCTTCATAGCGCCAACTCAAGCTAGAGACTCCTCATCAGCTTCATTTATTAATAATGAAAAATGCCCAGAGAGTGAAACTTTCTATAAAATGAAAGTAGATTTAGAAGATACTCCTTTTGGAGATGTGTCTTCTCAGTTTGTTCTAATTGATATTGCTTGCGAACCTGAAAAAGATGAAATAAGAATGTATGCTGATGGTTCTCTTGTAGCTACATCGTCTATAACTTCTGTATTCGGAGTAGATAAAGGTATTGGCCCATCACTACCTTCATTCAAGAAAGATAACAGTTTCCAATACTCTTCAACAACCGTGGACGGACCTTCGACTGTAAAGCAAGGTCCGCTACTAAACCCCTTCTATA
>Ga0208019_1002164_pt1 | contig 10035 bp, 10 predicted proteins | sample CB_VirMetaG_5_FD_184540 | JGI IMG/M metagenome (GOLD analysis project Ga0208019, IMG submission 184540) | Freshwater to marine saline gradient viral communities from Chesapeake Bay - CB_1508_1D Viral MetaG (SPAdes) (version 4) | ecosystem: Environmental > Aquatic > Marine > Coastal | place: USA... | reverse complement strand
ACTTGCTTATGAAAATTTACCTAAATGGTTGCAACAAGGTATCATCAATTGGAACAAAGGTAATATAGAGTTAGAAAATAAATCAACCATTGTCGCAGCGGCTACTTCAAGTTCAGCCATTCGAGGAGGTTCATTTAATATTATATTCCTTGACGAGTTTGCTTTCGTACCAGCGAATATCGCAGAGATGTTTTTTAGTTCAGTTTATCCTACAATATCATCTGGTAAAAATACAAAGATGATAATTGTATCTACACCACACGGTATGAATCAATATTACAAATTATGGATAGATGCAATTAATAAAAGAAATGATTATGTTCCCATAGAAGTACATTGGTCAGAAGTTCCAGGACGAGATCAAGCTTGGAAAGAAATGACGATAAGAAACACCAGCGAAGAACAATTCCAACAAGAGTTTGAGTGTGAGTTTTTAGGTTCAGTAGATACTCTTATATCACCAGCGAAAATTAAAAATACTCCATACTTTGATCCAATACAATCTAAAAATGGATTAAAGATGTTTAAGAAACCTGTCAAAGGAAATATGTATGTATGTTGTGTTGACGTGGCGAGAGGAACAAATAAAGATTATTCAGCGTTTACAATTATTGATGTGACTAAAGATGAAAGTCGAAAGATACCATATGAGGTTGTTTGTACTTACAAAAATAATGAAGTTAAACCATTCATCTTTCCAAATATCATTACACAAACTTGTAAGGCATATAATGAAGCGCATATCTTAACTGAAGTCAATGACTTAGGTCAATCAATCGCTGAAGCGATGCATTTTGAATTAGAATATCCAAATATAATGATGACAACTCAAAAGGGTAGGGCGGGTCAAATACTTGGCGCTATGTTTTCTGGTCGAGGTACTTCATTAGGAGTACGTATGACAAAACAGATTAAAAAGGTCGGTTGTGCGAATTTTAAGACGCTTATAGAGGGTGATAAACTACAAGTCAATGACTTTAGTATCATAGAAGAAATATCCACATTTTCACGTAGAGGAAACAGTTGGATGGCTGAAGAAGGCTGTAATGATGACTTAGTTATGTGTTTAGTCATATTTGGATGGCTCTCAAATCAACCTTATTTCAAAGAATTATCTGATTCTAACATAAGAAATCAGATGTATATGGAACAACAAAATCTAATCGAACAAGATATGGCACCATTTGGGTTTGTAGATGATGGTGTTAATAGTGACCCTATGAATGAAGAAACTGTTGATGAGTACGGTACACGATGGTTTCCAGCAGTTAGAAAAGGTCAATAACTCTACTTTTGGGTTATTATAAATATCTACAAATGATAAAGTTTGACTATGGTCATAAGAAAACTTATGGATTTTGAAAAATTAAAAATGTTAATTAGCTAATTAAAAGGAGAAATAACCTATGGCATTTCAAGTATCACCAGGTGTTCTCGTACAAGAAAAAGATTTAACTAGAATAATCCCTGCAGTATCAACTTCAATTGGTGCAGTTGCTGGACAATTTAATCAAGGACCTTTAGAAGAGGTTGTGTCTATTTCTAGTGAACAAGAGCTTGTAGATACATTCGGTAAACCAGATTCAAATAACTTTGAATACTTTTTTACCGCTGCTAACTTTCTACAATACTCTAATGCTTTAAGAGTAGTGCGAGCAACCCAAACAAGTGCCACCAACGCAAACGACTCTGGCTCTAGTTTGTTAGTCAAAAATAATGATGACTATACAACAAACTATTCTGCTGGACAAGTGACAGGTGGAATGAACTACATCGCAAGAACTGCTGGAACTTGGGGAAACAATTTATTAGTTTCCACTTGTGCAACAGCAGCTGCGTTTGAACAAACAACAGGAAACGACTCTATATCATCTGTAGATCAAGCAGATCTAGCAGTAGGTGACACGACTGTGACTGTTGATGATGGAACTGACTTTAATGTTGGTGACATTATATCGTTTTCAACAACTGCTGTGACTGCAGATTTTGATGACGGACAAGAATATAGAATAACAAACATTGCAACTAACGACTTAACAATCGTTCAACACCCAAGAGGTGCTGGCGGATTAACAAGAGTAGTAGTAGATAACTCACATATTAGAAGAAGATGGAGATATTATGATTCAGTTGATGGTGCTCCAGGTACTTCTGATTATGTATCAAATAGATCAGGTTCAAATGACGAAATGCACGTAGTAGTCGTTGACGAAGATGGTGGAATATCAGGAACAGTTGGAGAAGTTTTGGAAGTGTTTTCTAAAGTTTCAAAAGCGGCTGATGCTAAAACACCTCAAGGCGACACTAACTATTTGCCTGACGTAATCTATAATAAATCATCATACATCTATTGGATGGACTGGCCAACTGCTGGAACAAATTGGGGTAGCAATGCTTCTTCAACTTCATTTACAGCAATTGACACTCCAGTATTATCATCACTTTCTGGTGGTGCTAATGGTACGGCAGTGACAACTGCTCAACTAAAGACAGCATACGAAAGATTTTCAGATGCTGAAACAGTTGATGTTGGATTAATTATTGCTGGTAAGGGTGATTCAACTCACGTTGACAACTTAATCAATATTGCTGAAAATAGAAAAGACGCAGTAGTCTTTGTTTCACCTGAAAGAGCAGACGTGGTAGGTATCACAAACTCTGAAACACAAACGAATAATGTTATTGATTTTTTCAACAACATAAGATCATCTTCATATGTGTTTATGGATAGTGGATACAAATATCAATACGACAGATACAATGACGTATATAGATTTGTTCCATTAAATGGAGATACTGCTGGTGTTGCTGCTAGAACAGATATAATTGCAGACTCTTGGTACTCACCTGCTGGTTTCAACAGAGGTATCATCAGAGGCGCAGTTAAACTAGCTTACAATCCAACTAAAGCACAAAGAGATAGACTATATCCTAAGAGAGTTAACCCAGTGGCTACTTTCCCAGGACAAGGTACAATTCTTTTTGGTGACAGAACTGGTTTGAAATCACCATCTGCGTTTGATAGAATCAACGTAAGAAGATTGTTTATCACTTTAGAGAAAGCAATTTCTACAGCTTCTAAATTCCAATTGTTTGAATTCAATGATGAATTTACAAGAGCGAATTTTAGAAACATTGTAGAACCTTTCTTACGAGAGGTACAAGGTAGACGAGGTATCACAGACTTTTTAGTAGTATGTGATGAAACTAACAACACAAGCGATGTAATTGATAGAAATGAGTTTAAGGCAGAAATTTTTGTAAAACCTGCTAGAGCAATTAACTTCATTACACTTCAATTCATTGCTACACGAACAGGGGTTTCCTTCGAGGAAGTCGCTGGCGGTTAATAGTAGAGGAGAATAAAAAATGGCAAACATTAACGACTTCAAAGCTAAACTTGCTGGCGGTGGCGCTAGAGCCAATCAGTTTAAGGTAGTAATGCCTTTTCCTGGTTATGCCCAAGTTGGTGGAGAAATAGAAGACCTGGCATTCTTATGCAGATCAACAACTATTCCAACAATGACTGTAGGAACTGTACTTGTTCCTTTCAGAGGTAGAAATATCAAAATTGCTGGTGATAGAACTGTAGCAGAATGGTCATTAACTGTTTATAATGATACTAACTTTAAGTTAAGAAATGCTTTCGAAAGATGGCAGAATGGTATCAACAATATGACTGACAACGAAGGATTAACAAATCCTGTTGACTATCAAGTTGATGCGTTCATTGATCATTTAGACAGAAATGGTAATACAATCAAATCATATACTTTAAGAGGTGCTTTTCCAACTGAAGTAGGTGAGATTGAATTATCTTATGATGAACAAACGACTATTGAACAGTTCCCTGTGACTTTTCAATACCAATACTTTGAAACAAATACTACAACTTAATATTTAATTAAAGGGGCGCTTCGGCGCCCTTTTAAAACTAGTATAAGTATAGTAGTAAAGGAGATACATAATGGCAGAATTATTCGGCTTTTCGATAACACGACTTAAAAAACAAGCTGATCCAAAACAAAGTTTTACAACTGCTCAAGCAGATGACGGTACACAAACGGTCAATGCTGGAGGTCATTTTGGTTCATACTTGGATATGGAAGGTACTGCGAGAACAGAGCAGGACCTTATTCGTAGATATAGAGAAATAGCATTACACCCTGAATGTGATATGGCAATAGAAGATATTGTCAATGAAGCAATTGTCGCAAATGAATTGAAAGATGCAGTAAGAGTTAATTTAATAGATTTACCTTATGGAAAAGAAGTAAGACAAAAAATAGAAGACGAATTTAAAGAAGTTTTAAGACTAATGAACTTCAATACCAAAGGACACGACATCTTTAGAAGATGGTACGTAGATGGTAGAATATTTTATCAAAAAATTATTGATAGAGAAAGTCCTAAAAAAGGAATTACTGAATTAAAATATATTGATCCTAGAAAAATTAAAAAGATTAGAGAAGTTAGAAAGAAAAGACCTGACGTTCCTAGTCCATCAGCTTTAAATACATTGGCTGTTGTTGATGAATATGTTGAATACTTTTTATATAATGAAAGAGGTTTATCAGGAACAACTGGACAATCTGGTTTAAAAATAGCACCAGATACAATTGCTTTTTGTGCTTCAGGTTTAATTGATCAAAATAAAAATATGGTATTGTCTTATTTACATAAGGCGATTAAACCTGTCAATCAATTAAGAATGATTGAAGACTCTGCTGTTATTTACAGAATAGCTAGAGCACCTGAAAGAAGAATATTTAAAATTGATGTTGGTAATCTACCAAAAGTAAAAGCGGAACAATATCTACGTGATGTAATGGCAAGATATAGAAACAAACTTGTTTATGACGCTTCTACTGGTGAAATTAGAGATGATAGAAACTATATGTCAATGTTAGAAGATTTTTGGCTACCAAGTAGAGAAGGCGGTAGAGGTACAGATATTTCTACATTACCTGGCGGACAAAATTTGGGTGAAATTGCTGATATTGAATATTTTAGAGCAAAACTATATCGTTCTTTAAATGTTCCAACAAGCAGATTAGAAGCATCACAAGGATTTAATTTAGGAAGAGCTTCTGAAATAACAAGAGATGAATTAAAGTTTACTAAATTTGTTCAAAGATTAAGAAAAAAATTTACTGAACTTTTCAATGATATATTAAGAACCCAATTAGTATTAAAAGGTATCATTGCTGAATCTGATTGGTATATTGTTAGAGATACTTTACAATATGATTTTTTACAAGATGGACATTTTGCTGAATTAAAACAAACTGAATTGATGAGAGAGAGATTAGCTCTTGCTAATGAGATGAGAGAATATATTGGTAAATTTTATTCAGTAAATTATATTAGAAAAAATGTATTAAAACAAAGTGATAGAGAAATTGAAGAAATGGATAAACAAATTAAAAAAGAAATTAGAGATAATGTTATTCAGGACCCAATGGCTCAGGTCACAAATAATGATGATACTATAACATAGGAGTATAAAAAATGAGTGATGAAGTAAAAAACTTTATAGACAAAATCGCAAGTGGTGATAACGCTGGTGCAGGCGATGCATTTAAAGATGCGTTAAGAATGAAAGTTGGAGATGCATTGGATGCACATAGACAAGAAGTTGCTGGTAATATGTTTAATGGAACAGTTGAAGCGCAACCTCACAGCGATCCAAAACCTGTAATTGCTGATCCTGGAACTTTCAATCCAGATGGTTCTGTTTCACCCACATTAAATCAGGACGGTCAAGCACAAATAGATTTGAGCGTAGGAACTGATAATGCTGGTGAGTAGAGTTATAAAAGAGAATCGTTTAATCGATTCTAAAAGTTTTAATGAATTACCACCTTTAATGAAAGAGGCAATAAGTGATCTTTTTAAACTTGTTGAAAAAGAAACTGGTAATATCATTGAAAAATTTGAAAACGCTATAGAAAAAGTAGCAAAGTTTCATAATATTAATAGAGAAAAAATTTATGAATATATTGATAAAGAAACATTAGAACAATTAGGAGAAAAATAAAATGGCCGATAGTTGCGTTAAAATAAAAGGAACCTCTACTACTGCTGGCGCTCTAATAAGTGCTAGTAATTTTAATAGAGCTCACTTTGTAAGAATACAAACACAAGCTGCTGCGAATACAATTACATTAAAAAACTCTGGTGGTGCAACACTAGGAACTTTAATATTAGTAGCTGCGAATGATAGTATTATAATTGAAAAAGAAGAATCAGATACTTTAGAAACATCTGGTAATGCTGTGGGTGTTGCTGTAAGTTCACCGAGATAATTATGGCAGATACAGTCACATCACAAACTATAGCAGACACTTCAGGTGTAAAATTTGTCACTAAATTAACAAATTTTTCTGATGGTACAGGTGAAACATTAGTAAGAAAAGTTGACGCTTCAGAATTAACTTTTATGACTGAAGATGGTAATAGAAAAATATCAAAAGTTTGGTATTCAATCAATACAAATAATGGTAAATCTGGTGTAGAAATAATATGGGCAGGTGCAACAAATGCAACCGCTTTATTCTTATCTGGCAATGGTTATTGGGATTTAAGAACAGCTGGAGATGAAATATCTAATAATGCAACGACACCTACGGGTGATGTATTATTATCTACTAAAAATTTTTCAAATGGTGATAATTATACAATTATTATAGAGTTTAGGTAAAAAAGTTTATAAATATTACACAAGAGAGAGAATTAATGAAACTTATTTCAGAAGAAGTCACATCAGCCGAATATCTTATAGAAGAAAAGAACGGCAAAAAAGAATACAAAATTAGAGGTGTATTCTTACAATCAAATATCAAAAATAGAAATGGAAGAGTCTATCCTAGAGAAATCCTAGTTAGAGAAGTGAACAGATATAATAAAGAATTTGTCAATAAAAATAGAGCTTTTGGTGAGTTAGGGCATCCTGACGGACCAACTGTCAATTTAGAGAGAGTATCACATATGGTAAAATCTCTAAAAGAAGATGGCGATAATTTTATTGGTGAAGCAAAAATAATGGATACTCCATACGGAAAGATCGTAAAAGGTCTTATAGATGAGGGGGCACAATTGGGTGTTTCAAGTCGAGGTATGGGTTCTATTATGAATAGAAACGGAATTAACTTTGTAAAAGACGACTTTTATCTTGCTACAGCAGCAGATATTGTCGCTGATCCATCGGCTCCTGACGCCTTCGTAGAGGGTATTATGGAGAGTAGAGAGTGGGTTTGGGACAATGGTGTTCTTAAACAAGTTGATATTGAATCTTGGAAAAAACAAATCCAAGAGGCAAAAAGAACAGTTTTAGAAGAAAAGAAACTAAAAGTGTTTAAATCGTTTCTTACAAAACTGTAATCTTATAAATATCCAATACAAAGGAAATTTATAAACGTTTATAAAATAAAAAGGAGATTTCTAATGGCCGAAACAGAAAAGAAAATTGAGGCGGTAGAAGCAGAAGTTGTGAGAGAAGCTATGGCTAATCCACAGGCAGACGCTCCTAAAAAGAATGCTGTAGCGGCTGAGCCTTCGCACCTAAAAGGTGATTTTGAAGATTTAGGCGCAGCTGTTGTTAAACCAACAGATAGCAATCCTGACGCCACAAAAAAAGTAAATCAAGTTTCTGGTGATCCTCAACAAAAAGCTCAAGGTAGTGCTGACGCAATGCCTAAGTTAAAAGAGGAAGACGAAACTGAGGCAGATGAGAAGAAATCAGAAGTTAAAGAAGGCGAAATGCCAAAAGCAGCGCTAGACGCTCTTAAAAAATCGCAAGATAAAAAAGAGATGTCACACGAAGACGAAAAGAAAAAAGATATGAAAGAAGAATCTGAAGAAGATTTAATTGATGTATCTGCTGACGTTGAAGCTTTAACTAAAGATGAAGACTTATCGGAAGACTTCAAAGCAAAAGCTGCGACTATATTTGAAGCTGCTGTTAACTCAAAAGTTAAAGAAGCAAAAATGAAGTTGAAAGCTGGTTACGAAGAAAAATTAAAAGAAGAAATCGAAGTTAAGAAAGCTGAACTCGTTGAAAAAGTTGATTCATACTTAAACTACGTAGTTGAAGAATGGATGAAAGAGAACTCTATCGCTATCGAAAGAGGAATCAAAGGCGAGATCGCTGAAGACTTTATTTCTGGCTTAAAGAAATTGTTTGAAGACCATTACATTGATGTTCCAGATGAGAAATACAATGTATTGGAAGACCAAGCAAACAAAATTGAAGAGCTTGAGAAAAAACTTAACGAACAAGTTGAGAAAAATGTTGAACTAAACAAAGCAAACGGCGAAATGAAAAGACAAGACATCATTGATGAGGCGTCTTCAGATTTAGCTGACACTGCTAAGGAGAAGTTTAACAAATTGGCTGAAGAAGTTGAGTTTTCAAATGAAAAAGACTTTAGAACAAAAGTAGCTACTATTAAAGAAAGTTACTTTGGTAAAAAAGTTGAAGCTAGTGGTAATGAGATAGATAATGTAGCGGCAGGCGAATCTTCACAACCTGAAGATTTATCTAATGCTATGGCTGCTTATACCGCCGCTATAAGTAAAACAAAAGACATTAAGTTGTCTATAAAATAATACGGGAGAGAAAAAGATATGTACTTATCTGAAACTTACGAAAAAAAATGGCAGCCAGTCCTAGAACACGCTGATCTTCCAAAGATCACGGATTCATACAGACGTGCCGTTACTGCTACTATCTTGGAAAACCAAGAAAGAGCAATTAAAGAAGACAATGCTTTTTTAAGTGAAGCAGCTCCTACTAACTCTACTGGTGCATCAATCAGTAATTGGGATCCAATCCTAATTTCGTTAGTAAGAAGAGCAATGCCAAACTTAATAGCATACGATATCTGCGGAGTTCAACCAATGACTGGACCAACTGGTCTAATCTTTGCAATGAGAAGCAGATACACTAACCAATCTGGAAATGAAGCTCTATTTGACGAAGCTGATACAGATTTCACAAGCAGAAACGCTGCTGGTGATTCAACTGCATCTTCAGGCGCAAGTCAAACAGGAACTAACCCAGGTCTATTAAATGACGATCCTTCGACAGCTTACACAAGAGGTCAAGGTATGGCAACATCTACTGCTGAAGCTCTAGGTGATTCTGCTAATAACGCTTTTGCACAAATGGCATTCTCAATTGAGAAATCAACTGTGACTGCTAAGTCAAGAGCTCTTAAAGCGGAATACACTATGGAACTAGCACAAGACTTGAAAGCTATCCACGGGTTAGACGCTGAAACTGAACTAGCAAACATTCTATCTGCTGAAATCTTAGCTGAGATCAACAGAGAAGTTGTTAGAACAATTTACATTAACGCTGAGATCGGTGCTTCAAATAACTCATCAACACACATTGGTGCTGTAAGCGCTGTCAACACAACTAACGCAGGAATCTTTGATTTAGATACAGATTCTAACGGTAGATGGTCTGTTGAGAGATTTAAAGGCTTAATGTTCCAAGTTGAGAGAGAAGCAAACGTAATCGCACAAAGAACAAGAAGAGGAAAAGGTAATATGATTATCTGTTCTTCTGATGTTGCATCTGCACTTCAAATGGCAGGTGTTTTAGATTACACTCCAGCTCTTAATAATAACCTAAGCGTTGACGACACAGGTAATACTTTTGCAGGTGTTTTAAACGGTAGATATAAAGTGTACATTGATCCATATTCAGCAAATAATGCTGCGAAGCAATACTTTGTTGTAGGATACAAAGGTACATCACCATATGATGCAGGCTTATTTTACTGCCCATATGTACCTCTACAAATGGTTAGAGCTGTTGGACAAGACACATTCCAACCAAAAATTGGATTTAAAACTAGATATGGTTTACAAGCAAACCCATTCGCTGAAGCTTCTGCTTCTTCAAATGCTGTTATCAACGGTGCAGGTAATGCAAACGCTAACAGATACTACAGAAGAGTCCAAGTTGCGAACATAATGTAATTCAGTTTTATACTGAAATTTAAAAAGGCGGGGCATCAAAAC
>Ga0208019_1002160_pt1 | contig 10045 bp, 13 predicted proteins | sample CB_VirMetaG_5_FD_184540 | JGI IMG/M metagenome (GOLD analysis project Ga0208019, IMG submission 184540) | Freshwater to marine saline gradient viral communities from Chesapeake Bay - CB_1508_1D Viral MetaG (SPAdes) (version 4) | ecosystem: Environmental > Aquatic > Marine > Coastal | place: USA... | reverse complement strand
GCCTTTAGTTTTTATCTTAAAAAAAATACAAAAAGGCTGCACATTGCAGCAATACCATTACCCCTGTAACGGTATTTTGGAGATCTAAATTTTACCACCAGTAAAGTCTGGGGTCAAATTCGGGGTCTTCTTCTTCTGGTATATGTAGCAATATGGTTTCAGGAGAAATATTTTTTTCTTTCTTCTTCCGTCATTTGACGGGTAGTTATTTCAGAGCTAGGGTTACCTACAATGAGTTTACCTTCTTTTATTTTATCATCTATTTGTTTAGACAGTTTTTTATCTGCTTTCCATTTTTGATCTTTTGGGTGTGCTTCAAAAGGTGTTAGTGCCATGTAGAGTCTCCTTATTTTTCTTGGGATTTCCCCCACTTTGCTATTAGAAAAGCATCGCATCTACCATGATGTTTTAGAAATTTACATAACTCTATCATGTCAGGATGCTCTCTTCTAACATAGAATACTGATTTATGTTTTTCACTTTTTCCTTGGGTTTTATCTTCTTTACTGAAAAGACCTTGTTGCCATTTTAAAGGTCTAACTGTAGTAACTGGGATATTTAATACTGCCCAAGCATGTTTCCAACCATGATAACTTCCGCCAAGTACAAAGTTTGTTTTAGCGGGCCACTTAGGTTGAGGTGTTAAATGCTCAATAAATACTCGCTCTATTGAGTACTTGTCATGCATGTCCCTCATCCATGCAGCTGCGGTGAAGTCATCTTCGTAATCATAATACTCGTATTTTTTGCCGTTTGTAATAAGCACTGCGCTGCCCGTCTTTCCTGGGTCAATGCCTATCCAAGCCTTTATTTTTTTCATTGTTGCCTTTTAGTTGTTCATATAGTTTGAACTGATCCGATATCTTGAGAGGTACTTTGCAGAAGGTACCACCTGCATTAGATATGAATATCAAACCTGATGGATTTAATACCATCATACCATTAACATGAACTTGATTCGACTTCATGGGCCCTGCATTTTCTTTGCTAGGTGAATAACCTAGTTTTAGAAGAGTGTCAAAAGTACGTCGAACATAGATGTTTTTGTTAGTACCGTAGCTGCTATTGCTAATGATAGAGCCATTGTCTAATAAGGCTGAAATTATAGCGTCGATATTTTTTATTCCGAATACTCTAGTATCTATTTGTTGATAGCCCGTCCTCCTGTGCTTTATATCGAGCCATTCTAAGCTGAATTCAGGCACATTGTCGGGGTCGAAGGCTAACCACTCATAATTTTTTGAAGGTGGTATGAGCACATACGACTTGTCAGCTTTTAAGTCTGCATTCTTGTGCTCGTCGAATTTGAGCATAGTTGGAGTGGGTCGGATCCAGCGGTAGTACCTATGGAACCCTTTTTTGGATTTAGCCATGATACCTGTCGGAGGAACTTGTTTGGATATAAGTGCTTCTGACTCAGGTGAGTCTGTGTCTACTACAATATACCCAGTGGTGTTACCCATGATAGCTGCATATGAGCATCCGTCAGGGAATTTGCCATCCCAATGTTTGTCTTGATTTGCTTTCCAACGAGTCATTGGAGTTTTGTTTGTCGGGTGAATTGGAATAATATTCCAACCTAGTTGTTGAAGCTCGTTAACCGAGGGCTGGTACGTCATTGAAATCCCTTGCCTTACAATTTTTTACTGCACAGTAACCACACATCCATCCGTTATTTGTATGAGGATTTGATTCACCATCCAGTAGTGATTTGATACCTTTTGCTTGATTTGACATCCAGTTCAACACTGTTTGTGCTAAACCTTCATTCATAATCAATGCATAGAAAAGTGTTTTTGGAGTTTTTGTTCTAACAAATTGATGTATTTCAGCCATAGGAAGTTCTTCTGCTAACATATATGGGATCATTTGGTACCCCCATTGTGGCTTCCACCCACTACGTTTTGAAGTTTTAAGATCCATGATAGCTGTATCTTTTTTCATAAAATCTATGTACCCAATAAATGGGAGCGGAATACTTCCTTTTACACCAAACTTATCAGCAAGCCATTTGAAATGCTCTGGAGTTATTTCTATTTTTTTCTGGTAGTCTGTAGCAGACTTCCAAGCTTTTTCATGGTTGAGATATATCCCAACGTTTTTTTCCATGTCTGAGTTGAAAGTTTTTTCTATAATTTCTAACTCACCTGTTTCTGGATTTTCTTCTGTTTCTTGTACATCAAACCCAATTTGTTGGGCTAACGCAGATTCAAAGTCGATACCGAATTGTGCTTCAGGTGAAGTAGGTTCTCGTAGCTGTTCTATATACCTACCATACCAAGATTGGGGGCAGTTTGCGTATAGATTCATGGATGAGAAAGACAGGTGTTTGATAGGGTAATCTGACATTTTAATCCTTTTGGTTGTAATATTTTTTGATTGAGGCCAACTCTTTAGATGTTGGTTCGATATTTGTTAAGTGTTTTTCTTTGTTGTATTTGGGTTTGTGTAATTTTATAAATATTTTTTCTAGTCCTTCGACAGAATCTTCTCCTTGGGGTTGTAGGAAGAACACTCTGTCAAAGATTTTGTCTTGGGATGAAACGTGTTCTCGTATCCGAGGATACAAGTTTGAACTTTTTCCAACATATACGACTGTATCGTCTGAGCATAAGAAATACACCACATTACCATAAGATATATGGCTGTAAGAATGAAGGTGGGAATGCATATTATTGAGACTAGGAGGAAGGTCAAGATCTTTTGAATTTGATCTTCTTTCGATAGCTGGTGGTTTACTTGTTGAGATTGCTCGAAGTTTAGTTTTGTATCCTTGGATTTCTTCATCTTTTTTATTAAGCTGTATTTGTAACTGCTCAATCTCCTTTTCTTTCTCTGCTATTTTCATGTCAAAAGATTTATACAGATCGTATATGTCGATTTTCACCGTTCTCCCCAATTGTCGATTTTTTTAAAATCCATTCCTAGAAACGGGAACATAAGCTTCCATTCAGAAATCCAGTTTTGAACTGTTGCGTGGATTTTTTCATAATCGGCATTGGGGTGTCGCGCTACAATAATTTCATCATGCACGTTAAGCATTGGGACTCCGTGGTTGTCCCAAATTCTTGCCATTAATCTTTTAGTTAGTTGGGCTCCTGCAGACTGTACTATGCTGTTTATTGCTGTACGTGCTACGGATTTTTGTATTGTTAAAGCGGAACCTAACAGTGCAGACATGACTGCACCTCGGTATGTTTGGTTTCCTTTTTCTTTATTTCTTATTATTTTATCATTTTTGTAGTCTTCGAAAATAGCATTAAATTCTTCGCAGTTAGATTTGGACAGTCTCCAAAAGTAATCTGCGGTTTGGGATTCGAATTCCCAAGTGCGTGTGTAGTCTAGTTTATCTTCGATAGTGCTAGACATATTTGACACAGATTTGAGGCACCAATTTTCTGTATCTCCTGTGGTGAACTGTTCTTCAATATTCTTTTTAAATTCTTTGATACCCGAGTATCGAGTATAGAATCCTGCTAGTAGTTCTTCGGCAAGTATTTCTGTTACACCTATTGTTTCTGCAATTTTTGGTGCTTCTGCACCGTAGGCAGATCCGAATACTACACCTTTTGTTTCTCCTCGGTAAGTTTCGATTAGCTCGAAATCTTCTTTGGGGTATTCTTCTGCTCTGATCTTTGCAGCTTCTTCGTAAGTATATTTACCTTTTAGTTTTGGGTGTATGTCTATGGCAGTGGCTAAGTGAATATCTTTACCTTCTCGAAGATCTGCTTGCATTTGTTCGTCTTCGTAGATGATTGCCATTAGACCTATTTCTAATCCTGAGAAGTCTCCTCCGCAGGAACTGAGGACTGCTTTTCTAACTGGTGATTTTTTTCCAATACCCTGCCAATTGAAGCCTCCACTCCCAGCCATTCGTTGTGTTGCTGTTCCGATGACTCTGAAGTTGGGGTGCCCTTTTTTATCAGTTGTCTCATGTAGTTTGATGCACTGGTCATACATTTGTTTAGTAGCACCGTAATCCATGAGTTGTTGTGCATCCGTATCTCCTTTGCTTGCTAGTTTTTTGAGTACATATTTGTCGCAGTTTTTGAGAGACATTTTTGGATGTTTCTCTTTGAAGTAAGCTAGTTTCTGTACAGATGAGTTTATATTGAATGGCATGTTTTCGCACTCTTTCATAAACTCTTCGCAATCTTTTTTCATCTTATTTAATATATCGGTATCTAATTCGAAACCATAATGGTAGGTGAAACCAACTATGTGTGAGACTGAATCGTTGTAATCAGGTTCTGGGCTGCCTAGTTTTAAGTATAATTCTTGTATGTACTTTACATCATCAGTTGCATACTTCCAAAAGTTTTCTGCTCTAGGGTCATCGTAATTTAGTATTGCGGTACACTGCTTCATAACCTCTTCGTGAGCTTCTTTTTGGAAGCTGGGATCATGTGTTTTTTCTGTACCTTTTTTTGGTATGGGCCATACATCTTCTATTTGCTGTACTTCGTGCCCGTAATATTTCATTAGTGTTTTTAGTCTGAAGTTTGCAGTGATACTGAACGATAGGTTTTTGAACTGAGGTAAAAGTTTATTTTTTTTGTCAGTGCATTTATGGATAGACCCTTTGACGGTGACTTCTTTGGGAACTTGTTTTTGTAATTGTTTTGTAATGTAGTCGGATATATCTTCAGCTATTTCTGCAGGTATTCTTTTTAGTGATGCAATAGCTCGTTCACCAGTACGTTGGAAAGTAAACTTACCAAGTGGGTGTTTTAGCTTCGCATGGTTTTGTAGGCAGAGTACATTGCATTTGAGTCGCTCAGTTCTGTTTGTGAATGTTCGATACAGTACTGCAATATCGAATGGTGCGTTGTATGCACATACAGTTATATTTGGGTCGTCGATAAGAGTTTCGAATTCTTTTACTTTGTCCAACTCTTGTTGAGCTTTGATATATTTTATTTCTCCGTTGGTACCTTCTGCATATTGGATTAGCATACATGGCCCTGCTAACCCGACAGTCTCGGTATCTACAAAGATAAGTTTTGACATTAGAACCCCTCCTCTTTTTTGACTAGTAACTCTAGTATTTGTTTTTCACTAAAGTCGATATGTTTTTCTAGTAAGTCTAATAATTTTTCATCGAATGTATCTTCACAACATAGGTCGTAGATAGTTACTCCAGACCAAGCGGAGTTGGGTCTTTCTATTCTACCTATAGCTTGTTTACGCATGACTGGTGAAAGACCATTTGATTCGAAGATAGCAGTCCTGCAAACTTTGTGTAGGTTCATACCTTCTGTGAGTTGGGCGGAACAAATCATTACTTTTGTCAGACCATCTTGGAATCTTTTTAACTCGGGCCCTGTTTTTCTACCATCACCTACGATTACAGCAGGGTTAAACTCCGCTAATTGTTTTTCTAGATTTCTTTGTGACCCGATATGTGTACTGAATATCACAATAGTTTCTTCAGGGTTGTCTTCCATGAATTGTCGGATCCAATCTAGTTTGATGCTGTTGTCGTTTATAATTTCGTCATCATCATTGGTAAAGAAACCTGATGTAAGTTGCCTACATTGCGCGATACATTTGCTGAAAGTTCTTTCTGTGTAGAAACCTTCTAGAACATCTTCGTATTCGCTAGGTTTATTTAGTAGTATTTTAACGTAGTTAACTGAAGGCATTGATTGCTCTAGTTCTTTTTGGTCAATCATATGTACATATGGTGAAATGAACTCTGCGATTGCTTCATCATCCCATCCATCGACTACCCAAGTTTTTTGTCTACTTGCTGGGACATAATCTAATCTAACGTTTTTACCCCATATTAATTTGATGGCAGTTTCTTCGTCAGGTAATGCATTTGGATGACATGTATTTATGTGTCTCCAGTCGGCAGCACCTTTCGAGCTGTTGGGCGTTGCGGTCATACCTATTGCTAGTTTGCAGTTAGCAGCTAAAGCTTTACATGCTTTGGATCGGTTAGCAGCAGGATTTTTTGTTCGTAGATTTTCATCGAAGATTACTGCGTCAATATCTTGGTATTGATATTTGTGCGCTGATTCGTAAGTAATAATGAGCGGAACTTCGAACCCAAAGGTTATTGCCTCACGCTTCCATTGATCGTGTAGATATTTGGGCGCGACTACAATACCTTTTCCCCCTGCGAGTTCGATAGCTCCTAGCCCCATTAGAGTTTTGCCCGAACCTAATGGGGCAATTAGACTTTTGGTATATCTTTGATTTGAAGATAGTAAGGTTTTTACATCGGACAAAAACTTTTCTTGGTATTTTCTATATTTTAATTTTCCTTCTGCGTATATTTTAGGTAAGTCTTTTTCGAGGTTGAACTTTTTCTTTTTGATACCAGCCCAAGGATTGGCAGCTATTTTTTCTTTTAGTCTTATTCGCCATTCTGTTACAGGTGCTACCCATCCGAAGTGTTTACCGTTTATGTACTTGGCATATTTAGCGTCCATTTTAAGAAGATCTTCTTTAGGTTCTTTGTCCGTTGTGAAGTAGTAATGTCCTTCTGGGTAGAACTCATTTCCTGAGTATTTTTTTAGTTGCTCAGGTTTTATGTTTACTATTTTCCATTTGTTTGGTTGTTTTAACATGGCTAGATCTTTTGAAAAAAGGCCCCACAAGAAGTGAGGCCTGATGTTAATACAATTGGATATTAGATATCCCAGTTACCGAATGCTTCTTTACCTGTCCAATCGGTTTCAATAATCTTTTCGGATTTATTGAGTGCGTGGACAATAGCAGCTCCGCCTTCTGGACTGAAGGTATCGAAAGTCACTTGTTTGAATTTTTTCGGATCGAGATATTTGTTTCCTGACCCTGACACTTGATGGTTTTCTGCATGGTTAGTAATTTCTATTGCAGCTAGTCGTTGCTGGGTTAAGCTAGTTTGCTGCAAAAATTTCCAGTAATCTTTTTGTATTCCTGTACACTCGAATGTACAAATAACTGGTGCGTTTCTATCTTCGTCTATCAAGGCTACTAAGTAGGCTACACCTTCTTTGACAGATCTATCTCCGTCATTTAGTAAAGTTTGTAATACTTGAAACTCCCCTGCTGATGCTTCGTTATCATACGCTTTTCGGTACTGGCGTTTACCTGTTGAGTCTTCTGCACTGTGAGTGTACATTGCCATAACGTCTATCATTACTAGTTTGTAACCTGCTTCTAATTTTTCTGCGTTACCGTCGATATGAAGGTGTACATGATTAGGGTGCATAGTTTCTGACATTGAGTGATGTAGCTTAAGATACGGTAAGCCTGTAGAGAAACTAGATAGATCTTTACTGGCTCCCATTAGTTTTGCTATAGCAGGTGATAGTGCTACACCTGAATACTCAACTAGTTCTGTTTGTACATCAATTGCATCTTTAAGGTTTTCTTTTACTTTTCCCATGTTTATTTCCTTTACGTTGTCAGGACAAAAATTTCTTTGCCTGTATTATTGGTTATTTTACATATGTGACAGGGATCTCCTGTATTTAAGAACGGAAGATCACTGGGCCTATGTAACTTTACATATATGAATCCTCGGTGATCTATTTGTTGTGCTAGATCTTGAGGTATTTTGTATGGTGGGTTTAGTCTGACTTTGGCAGCGACTAGGTCAGCTGAAGCAATTGCTCCGTGGTCTAGTTGTTGCTCTAGTGAAGATGTGAGTCTGGATAGACTTTTTTCATCTGTAGGAATAGGCTCGAAGAATGGGATTAGTTTGTCGCTCTCCCACTTAAAGCCTAGTATAGCTGGTTCATGGAAGATCGCATTGGCAATCTTTTGAATCATTTTGTTTCCTTTAATGTTTATTTTTTTCTTACTGTTTTTCTTTTCTTTCCACTTGCAGTGGTAGACCACTTTACTCTAGCTGGCCCTGTTTTCTTTTTTGCTTCTTGTTTTGTTATCTTACTTGCTACTTTTTTAGGTCTACATGCTGGATAAGGTCTTTTTGAACTTCCTTTAGCGGATTTACGTCCACAAGTTTTACCTGTTTTTACGTCTGTCCACTCTTCGGAAAACCATTTACCTAGTCCACCTTTTTTAGTTTTACCTTTTTTTGGCACGTTTTGCAACCTTGTTGTTTCCGCCTTTCCAAGTACCACCTTTTTCTTTGTACCATTTGGCTGCCCATGCATTTGCATATGCCGAAGGGTAAACTTTGAATTTCTTTTTTGCTTCTGCTTTAGCTCTTGACCAAAGTGAGGAATTAGTTGGTACTGCTTTACTCATTACCATTTAACCTTGTGTGACCAATATCGTGCTGATAGTTTTGAAGGTTTACTGTCTTGTGCATTGTGTCGTGCGTAATAACTTTTCTTTCTGGCTTTGTCTTTGGCAGTCTTTGGATTTTTTCCTGCCCCTCTTACACCTTGCTGTCCAAAACGAATGAGTTTGTACTGCTCACCTTCTTTAGCCATTACAATGTGTGATTTTTTTGCATGAGAAGGAGTTCGTTTAGCTTTATTCACACCTTTTAGGTTGTGTTTTTTCATTAAGTTTTTAACTCTTGGTGGCGTTGGCATGTCTTTCTCCTTACTTGGTTCTTTGTAAACCTTTGACTGCTATTGTTTTACCTGCATTGTTTTTGATAGCCATACCTTTTGAGGTATTTGGTGCTATCAAATCTTTACGGTCTGGACATGCGTCTAGAACCATAGAAGATACTAGTAGTAAAACTCCTTCTTGCTCTGGTGGCAAAAGGGTTGATAGTAAGTCAGTTCTTTTGTACTCACAAGGGATACCATTAATGTCTTCAGCTGGCTCCATAGGGATCTTACATCGCACACTTAATCCTGATTTAGGGATGACTTGAGTCTTACCATCGAATTTGATGGTAACATCATGCATTGTTAGGTTAAGTATTTCGTATTTTTTGTCGTTCATCTTCTAGGAAAAAGTATGATTTCATCATTACTAGTACTACACAATCTACAGTTGTTACAGTCTACTTTACTAGTATAATACATACATACTTTTCCTACAAGATTATCGTACGTTTGGGTAAAAATACCTTGACTTTGAACTTCGTCTACTGTCTTGTCACTGATAATCACAGGTTTCCAACCCATTGATATAGCTCGTTTAGCTTGTTCCCATGTCTCACATGACGCTCTGAGATATTTTTTCAAAGGCTGTGCGTGGGACATTCTCCAATAGTGCGTATATCCTACGATTTTGAAGCCTTTTTCTATCCAGAACTCTAAATCATCTAGTACTTGTTCTTGATCCGCAGAAGGGTGCCCTACGTCACCGAGAGCGGTAACTCTGACGATGTTAGCTGTCCTGACAGAACGTCCATATGCGGTAGCTCGGTCATACCTCTTTGGGTTAGCTCGGTTAGCTCGGTGGATAGAGTGGATAGCTAGTTTGGTTGGCCCGTTATGAGCGTAACAATCTCCTCTCATTGGGCAAGCTGAGCATGTTTCTTCAGTTTCTTCTACTACTTCTCCTACCCAAGCTGTTGGTACGTTACCCGTTTTGGGGTTTGATGATGTTGCTGTCCACAGTGTACGGTTCATACTTTTTTGAACTCGCACAGTATTTGTATTTTTGTCCTGTGAATTTATCAATAATAATTTGTCCGTTTTTTGGTTCTCGAGGTTCATAATTACTGCCTTTATTTTTCATACGTTTCCTTTGATAGAGGGTTAACACTATCGCAGAGCAAAAAACCTGCGAGTTTGTAACGGGGAAACTCCATTATACTCGCAGGTTTTGTAAACTGGCAACGTCTTGACATTATTGACTTTCTAAAACTGGTTCTCGTCGATACAGTCTTTTGAAAGTTTCAACAGCTTCTTTGAAGTAAAGATTGTTGTTTATAGTACTTTCTCTTCTGTAGAAGTCGAGACCTCCACTTTCTGAGAGTAAGTTATGCTCTGCTTGTGTTTTTACACTTGCTTTATTTATTGCCATGACTAAAGATGAATCTCCAGCCACTTTACGAACTGCAGCTAGTTTCTTTTCTAACTGTTGGATTGTTCGGATAGCTTCGAAGTCGGTTAGGGCTACTGTCGTTCTGATAGATAGCGTTAATACTGGTTCGTGTTCTACTGTAGTAGTAGTA
>Ga0208019_1002155_pt1 | contig 10053 bp, 13 predicted proteins | sample CB_VirMetaG_5_FD_184540 | JGI IMG/M metagenome (GOLD analysis project Ga0208019, IMG submission 184540) | Freshwater to marine saline gradient viral communities from Chesapeake Bay - CB_1508_1D Viral MetaG (SPAdes) (version 4) | ecosystem: Environmental > Aquatic > Marine > Coastal | place: USA... | reverse complement strand
AATAGTTCAGTATCCATAAATAGTGTAAAGGGCTCTCTTTGTATGTATTCAACTTTAGCATATTTATACCAGCAAACTCAGGTGGTGTTGTTATTGGACAACACCGGAGCCGTTCACAATGTGAGGTGGGAACCAGTGTATAGTAAAAATTTAAAAGCGTCAAAAGGCGTAGACAACGTTATCCTTTTTAGATTTCTAAACCAGGATCAAAAGCCTGTGGACATTACAGGATTAACATTTACTTGCCGCGTAATGAGTAGGGATGGTACAGAGCTGTTGTTTACAAGAGATTTAGAAACAGTCAGCGCCACTAAAGGACAAGCAAAACTTACAATTACGTCTAACACACTGGATAACGTACAGTCACAACTAGCAAACTATTCAATCACAGTTGATCGTGGTAGCCTAACTGAACCTGTGTATGTGGACGATCATGCAGGTGCACGCGGTGTACTATATATTGCTGATGCCGCCCATCCAGAATACACGGAAAGCACCGCCGTAACTGTTGCTGCTAATCCAGGCGACAGCACAGTGGTATACAGCTCAGAATGGGCACCAGAACACTACCTACAAACGATTCAGTATAACTTAAACCAGTTTGAAGGTACTATTACTGTTGAATCTAGCCTAAACGGCGAAGCACCCTGGTATGAATTGGAATCAATTCAATACGATTCAGGTGCAGTAACAGCAGCAAAATACATGAACGTAGAAGGATTGTACGGGAAAATGCGTCTAACTGTTGAGTACACACAAGGCAGCATTGACCAAATATTAGTACGATAAATATAGAATATGGCACAAATTACATCACAACTACTAGCATCACAACAAGTTCACCCCAGTGATAGCTCTACACAAACCTATACTGGCGACGCCGTAAAAGCTAACGGATATTACGGTAACGCAGATGGCAAGCACACCGTACAGTTTAGTTTAACTGGCTTTATTGGCAAAGTACGTATTGAAGCAACACTAGCAACCGCACCTACAGCAAGTGATTGGTGTACAGTTGAATTTGGTAACTCGTCAACCAACATTACATATTTAGAATACAATGAAGTAACTACTACAAACATTAGCTACAATTTTACCGGTAACTTTGTGTGGGTTAGAGCACACGTATATGATTGGACAGATGGCACAGTCAACAGCATTCGGGTTAACTACTAAATCAATCTACGGAGTGTAATCCAGTATAATTACACATATGATTAAGAAACTTGTAGCATTTGGCTGCTCGTGGACGTTTGGTGACGAGTTAAATGATCCACAGCTAGCGCACGAAAAAGACAATCCTCGTTATTGGGATATGAATACTCCTTATAGGCTAGCACATGCTTGGCCTGGATTGATCGCTAAACACTACGGACTAGAATACGAAAATCATGCATTTCCAGGTCACAGTCTAGTGAGCATGCGTGAAGTAGCAACGTGGTACGTTAAAAACCACGATGTTGCAGACACTTTATTTTTAGTTGGTCTAACAGAATCTTGGCGTTGGAGTTGGCATAACAACAAACACTATTCGGGCAAAGGCGATCCAGACTGGAATAGACACGTGAATAGTTCTTGGCTGTTGCACGGACAAGGAAATTACAGTTCGTCCTGGAAAGAAACATTCCGTTCCTATATGGAAGATCAGCTCTGCGAAGAATTGCAGATCAAAAACAAAGACCAAACACTCTTGTTTTTTGATGGCATTGCTGCACGCTATCAGATTCCAGTTGTGCAATACAGCATGCTAGAAACAATGCCAAATGAAATTTCGGTGCCCACACACGTGTATCCAACAGAAAATGCAAATCAAATGATCATCGACACTGGATTGCGGCCACGAGATGTGTTTGCTCCCGGTAAACATCCAAATGAACAAGGACACGAAATCATTGCAAATCGGTTGATTAATTACATTGATTCTGCTAAAATACTAGAGTGTTAAATGTCTTATCTTACATAAACGGCAAACGAAAAACCAACAGCTCTGGCTGGACGAGTTTTGACGCGCCATGCTGTGTACACAACGGCGAAACACCAGATCGCAAACAACGCGGTGGATTTAAATTCCCAAACGATACCGATTGGTCGTATCATTGTTTTAATTGTGGATATACAGCTAGTTTTACGCTTGGTTATCCAGTAAGTTATAAAGCGCAGCGTCTATTAAAATGGATGGGCGTCCCAGAAATTGAAGTACAAAGACTAACACTAGAAAGTCTTAAACACAAAGATGTTAACCAGTTGTTACGCGAGCGCCGTAACGAAGAAATACACATTAATTTCCCAACGGTTCAGCTACCACAAACAGCACGGTTAATTGAAGAAACGGACACCCTAGAGTTTGTGTATTTGTGCAACAGAGGTGTTGATCCTTGGTCATATCCGTACATGATTGACACTGCGCAAACACGACCCGGCATTCTCATACCGTATACATATGATAACAAGGTTGTTGGTTGGACTACGAGATTTTTAGATGATCGCAAACCAAAATACCTAAACAACTGTGCAGCCTCGGGATATGTGTTTGGCACAGATTTACAACACGACGATTGGCAGATTGTTGTTGCTGTCGAAGGACAATTTGATGCATTAAGTATAGATGGTGTTGCAATTACAACAAACAGAATCAGTGACACACAAGCCGCAGTGTTAAGAAGACTTAACAGGGAAATTGTTGTTGTGCCAGATCAGGATCGTGCAGGTGTAGAACTTGTGAACGACGCAGTTAAATACGGTTTCAGTGTTAGCATCCCAGATTGGGATGTAGATGTTAAAGATGTTAACGATGCTGTACAACGTTATGGTAAACTAGCAACACTTATCGGTATTATCAAGAACAAAAATTCAAGCAAGATTAAAATTGAATTAGCTAAGAAGGCACTAGAAAGACGACTATGAAATATAATAGTTTATATGTTTTCGGTGATAGTTTTACTACACCGCATAATTGTGTGACACCTCAAGAAAGTTTTTGGGGATTAACTGCAACATATGCTGGTATTCAACAAGTAATTAATTATAGTAGACTTGGACATCCTTGGGACGGCGTTAAACAAACATTAATTTCTGAATCAGAGTCAATTAATTGGAAAGATAGTTTGTTACTAATTGGGATTCCTCCATTGGAAAGATTATTAGTGTTTGATGATTTTAAAGATTCTACATGGAATTATTATATTTTTGATAATAACTGGAAAGAAGAACAACACATTGTTGAATCAGAAAGAGGCTTAGTATCGAGAAGAACATACGAAAACCCAGCAGATGTTGCAATTTTTTCAGATAGAAGTTGGGTAGAAACATATACACTAAGAGATTTATTTTTAATAGACAAGTGGCTACATAGCGTCGGCGCAAACTATTTGTTCATTAATCTTTGTGGGAAAGACTTCGATAAGGAAAATATTTGGGGACCGTCTAAGTTTGTTCTGCCATACTTCTTAGAACATCAACGAAGTATCTTATTCGAGAATGGTTATCATAGTATAAATGAAAAAGATCAAATTATGCCACCCGATGGTTATACTGGTTTAGGTTATATGGGACATCACGGGGCAGAGGGTAATCGCAATTTTTTTGAAAAATCTTTGTTGCCAAAATTAAAAGAAACTAAATTGTTACAATGAAAGAATATACATTAGACGTACAACGATTATTTTTGGAAATGATGCTAGCAGATGCACAGAGTTATGTGCGTGTGCAGAACATTTATAATGTGGATAACTTTGATGCAAGTTTGCGCGAAGCAGCAACGTTTATCAAAGAGCACAGTGACAAATACAAAACCATGCCCGAACTAGAGCAGCTTAATGCTGTTACTGGTGCAAAACTAAAACCAATTCCCGCAGAAATACGCGATGGGCATTATGATTGGTTCATGGAGGAGTTTGAAAAGTTTACCAAACGTCAAGAACTTGAGCGTGCAATTCTCAAATCGGCAGACATGCTTGAAAAGGGCGACTTTGATCCAGTTGAAAAACTAATCAAAGATGCTGTACAGATCAGCTTGCACAAAGACATGGGCACAGACTATTTTGATGATCCACGTACACGCCTAATGAATATTAAAAGTAACAACGGACAAGTAAGCACAGGTTGGCTTAATTTGGATCGTGCATTATATGGAGGATTCAACAGAGGCGAACTACAGATTTTTGCAGGTGGTTCGGGTTCGGGTAAGTCTCTTTTTATGCAAAATCTAAGTGTAAACTGGGTGACTGCTGGACTTAATGGTGTATACATTTCGCTAGAACTCTCAGAAGATTTGTGTTCAATGCGTATTGATAGTATGATGACAAATACATCGAGTAAAGAAGTGTTTAAAGATATTGACAACGTTGAAATGAAAGTTAAGATGATGCAGAAAAAATCCGGCAAGTTCCGCATCAAGTATATGCCAGCACAAAGCACAGTCAACGACATCCGCAGTTATATTAAAGAGTTGCAGATTCAGACTGGTGTCGTGGTAGATTTTTTGTGCATTGACTATTTGGATTTGTTGATGCCAGTTAGTGCTAAGGTTTCGCCAAGTGATTTGTTTGTCAAGGACAAGTATGTTTCAGAAGAAATTCGTAACTTGGCAAAAGAATTAAATGTTGTGCTTGTAACAGCATCGCAGTTAAACAGATCGGCAGTAGAGGAAATTGAATTTGACCATTCACATATTTCGGGCGGTATTTCAAAGATCAACACGGCAGACAATGTGTTCGGTATTTTTACAAGCCGTGCAATGCGTGAACGTGGTCGTTATCAAATTCAGCTAATGAAAACACGTTCAAGCTCAGGTGTGGGTAGCAAAGTAGACTTAGAGTTTGACATTAATACACTGCGCATTTCTGATTGCGAGCAAAGTGAGGATAATGCTATTCCGGGAACAGGAGGATTTAGCATGAATAATATTAAGCCTGTGAGCAAAATGAATAGCACCGAAGATACTCCAAAGATTCAAGGCGGAGTCGATAGCACCATGCTCAATAGTTTGTTAAATAAGATGAAGGGTTAAAATGTACTCAGTTTATAACCATTGGAATAAGTTAAAAACTTGTATTGTTGGAAAAACTTATCCGGCTGAGTTTTATGCTTGGATTAAAGATACACGTACTCGCTGCCGATTTGAGAAACTTTCGGAAGAAACCGAAGAGGATTATCAAGCATTAATTAATTTGTTAACTAAATTTCATGTTGATATTCGCCGCCCAGAATTTCCCGACGATCTAAACGAACTCTGGCTGGAAAATAAATGGGTACAACCACCTACTGCACCACGCGATTATTTTTTAATGATACACGATAAATTTTGGGTGCCTAATGTTCCAAACTTGCAACATGCACAAAGTTTATTTGAAAGAAAATACAAAGATCTGATAGGAACAAATCGTAATCGTGCCTGGCAGAAATTTCAAGTCGCAGATCAATTGCATTTGGATAAAAAATTAAGTTTTTATAATCACATATTTGACGAAATTCAAAAATCTGGCACTGAGATTGTATATACAGATCAAGATTATATCAATGGTTGCTTTGTAAGTCGGTTAGGTGATAGATTATATTTTGCAACACAATCCGCGCATGATTCAGAAGAACATATACTAGAAACTGTTAACAAATTGTTCCCCCACACACAAAATAAGGTTGTTCCGGCTGAAGGTCATGGGGATGCGGTGTATTGTCCTGTAACAGAAGGGTTGATTATTAGCATCAATGATATGCCAACATATGCCGAAACCTTCCCGGGTTGGGAAGTTGTATACCTGCCAGAATCTAATTTTGCATATAAGGATAAATTTAAAGTAGCAATGACCAAAAACAAAGGTCGTTGGTTTGTTCCAGGATTTGAAAAAGATCCTAATATGATGCATATGGTAGATCATTATTTTGACGAGTGGGTCGGGCAAGCAAGCGAAACACAGTTTCAAGTGAACATTTTAGTCGTAGATCCTAAGAATATTATTGTGTCGTCGCACAACGATCAGGTTGAAAAAGCATGCACACGATACGGTATTGAAGTGCATGTAGTTCCTTTTAGACACAAATACTTTTGGGATGCTGGTACACATTGCATTACAAATGACATTAATAGAATACAATGAAGACTTTAGTATCTTTCCCATCATACAGAGATTTATTATTTGAATCTGAAGGTACAATACCTTTTTGCGGTAGTCTTGAAGGAAATATATTGCATGTTTGGGATATAATCGACGATACAACTTTATCCTATATTTTTGAAAAATTTAATAACCCAAAGTATGTGTTTATTGATTCGTCAACATATAAGTCAGATCTTAATGTTGATATATATGCAGTTGATGCTTGGCTAGAATCTGAACTTTTAGGTTGGAAAAAAAATAATTTAGCAATTGAATCAAGCCCCGTAACCACGCACACTGCCAATTTTCAAGTCAATAAAAAACAAATTAATAGATTTTTAGCAATAAAGTTGTGTGAAATTTTTAGTATCGATGTCAATTACACCTGGAGCGCAACCGATAAAACATTTGACTTGTCACACATTGTTCAAGAAAATCAAAATTTAAATGACGATAATATTAACAAATATTGGGAACAACTTTTATCTCCAATATCAAAATTTGAAAGAAAATGGATAGCCACACAAGACAATCATGATTTTTCTTCTTCGTCAGTAGAAAATTATGGTGATAATTTAGAGGTATGGAATGCAGGGTTAAACAACATAATGTCAAACACAGCAACATCGTTAATAACCGAAAGCGTTTCAACTCAAATTGCAGCATTATTTACTGAAAAAACGGCATTTTCATTACTTGCCCTTACCTTTCCAATTTGGGTCGGTGGATTCAATGCAGCATCAGAATGGAAAAAGAAAGGTTTTGACGTGTTTGAAGATGTAATCGATCATAGTTATGAAAATATGCCCACACTATTAGAACGTTGTTTCTATGCAGTTTATCTTAATCTAGAAATATTAACAAATATCGAGTTAGCAAGCGATCTAAGAAATAAACACATGGACCGATTAATTAAAAATAGAGATATGCTAACATCAGAAAATTTAAAAAATTATAATAGAAAAGTTATTAGTACTTGGCCAGATGATCTACAACAACCTGCACTAGAATCCATACATCGTTATTTAAAATTAAAATAAATATAATATTATAAGAGAACCGCGATGCAAAAACGCACACGAAGCATTCTTGAAGAATTAGAAAGTCTATACGTAGAACGTGACCGTGCACACCTTGTCGAAAGTCGTGCAAACAATGTTATTTCTAGTGCTATTAGACTTATGGAATTTATTGATTCTAACTATTCTGAAGAGGATGCCGAAGTATTAAACCGTAAACTTCTAAATGCTATTCGGTCGCGGGATCCAAGAAAATTTGAACGGAGCCTAAAACGTACCGATGAAGATCAATGACATCGTCCTAGAACAAAAACTCGAAGAAAGTTTTTGGGATAAGTTTAAAAATTATGCAAACAAATTGGGGCAATCACTGGCCACTGGCCAATCGCTGGAACAGATCGAGCGACGTGCCGATCAAGATCGAACCGTTCAACTGTTAATCGATGCTTTCTTAACGCAATGGGACAACATGCGTTACAGTCTTCAACAGGCCTACCAAAAGAAAGGCGTTAGACCGGACATGTACGAAGAAATTTTGGACAAGCTGGTCTACAATCAAATCAAAGCCAGCATTAAATCAAATGATGTCAAAGATGCTGTGCGCACGCTGTTAGCAAACGGTGATAATCTAAACAGCAACAGTTCTAGAGACGCGGCTTACGATATTATCATAAGCGGTATTGCATCACAAATTAGCCCAGCACTTGGGCCAAAAGTTGACGTATTGAATAGAAAACTAGGAAAAGTTGAATTTGGCGGACCAATTCCACCGGGAATTCCCAAAGAAAAGGGATTAATTGTTCCAGTTATTATTGTGTGGGATGATGCAAGCAACCAACGTTTGGTTAAAATGGGCGGGCAATGGTTTGCTATGGGCGCAATGAAGGACAACGACGATGCAGCTATTGTTGATTATAAAGACAAAAGAATATCTATTCTAAACAACACCACGTTGATCAAGAACCAAACGGTTGGAAACATTGACCTATTAATGAATAAAAAACTATTTGCAAACGATCCCAGCATCGGCAGAAAAACTGCTCTAATACTAGATGATCCTACTCTTCAGATTTACATAGAATTGGATCCTTCTGAAATTGCTGCTTGGCAAGAACAGAATAGATCATAACCGCTGTTTTTTTAAATTTTTTATAAATAATATTAACAAATTAATTTAAGGAGAATTATTATGCCAGGAGTAACTCGCGCACACGGTTATACCGCAGCAGGTGAATTTGTAGGTCGTAACCTATTAGTAAAGAGCTTCGCTAAGGGTTCTGCAATCAGCCAGGCTGAAGCAGATGCACTAGTTCAGAACATTCAGCAGACAGCAACTATCGAAGTTATCGGTACTTTCACTGCTGCCTCGACTCAAACTATGTATATGATCCTAAGCGGTGCAGAAGACGGTGATTTCGCAGCAGCAGCTACAATTACAGCTGGTGGCGCTACATTCACTATCGCTGACGTAACTGGTTTTGTTCAGTAATTAATTACTGTTAGCAAAACAAACAAAGCCCAGTTTTATACTGGGCTTTTTTATTCGCCGTAAATACACAATGCACCAAGATCCATTTACCGTATACGAATCTCCAGACGGCGGCAAGACCGTTTACAAACGAAAAGTTGGTTCAACAGAACGCAGGCTAGTAAAAGCCGGTGATTATGATAAGTGGAATGGATTTGCGCTACGATATGATTGGGATGGCCTAGCAGAACGTCATCCAGCAATACTAGAACAACTAGAAAGATTAAGAGTATTGGCGGAGTTATGCAACAAATAAATGTATGTACTGTATTTGACATAACTCAAACTGGTGTCAACAGAATCTACAAAGGGCAACAGTTGCCTACCAAAGTTGGCGGCACAGTTATTAATACCGTTGAAGAATGGAATCATCTAAGACGCCAGCAAAGCAATTGGGAAACAGTACTCCAAGTATTGTTGTTTAGAACACAACCCATGAACCTGTCATGTGTGACCAAAGACCAAGATCGTTGGTGCTTTACATTTGACAACGAAACCGAAGCGGTGTTTTTGCTGGACAATGATCCAGTTGGCGCACTAAAACAAGATTTCGAAGGAACACCGATTATCACAGGATTGCTTGAATCGTCAACAGTGCTGCCGTATATTCACACTAGTGGTGAAAATCAAAATATCTGGATACAACAACTATGATCGATGTTAATAAAATAACCGAAAAGGTCAAACGTTTTTTTGATCGTGAAGGCGTTCCGCCAATTGTACAAGCAGATGACACTTATCATGTGCTGGGAAAATACCGCATTGTTGTTAAAGACGGTCGGTACGATTTATACAAACACGAACACTATGTAGATGCGCTCGGCTCCAGTGCCGCTGCTCTAAGCTGGTGCATGTACGACAGCAAAAATCAATGGCAGCAAACACACGCTATTCTAACAAATGATAGAAAAGTACAACAATATCGTTTTGAAATTGAAAATAGAAAACGCATTCTCAAAGAAACACGAGATCAAGAAGAAAAACAGTGGCTAACAATTAGAATCAATGAAGATGCACATCGGTTGCGCGAAGCAAAACGCAATCTCGAAAAATATGTGAGGATGGCTAAATACATTAAAATTAAAGGATTTAATGATGAATCTAAATGATCTAGCACCAAAACTTGATTCTAAGAAACTTTCTGAAGCCTATAGCTCACAGTTTGGCAAGAAAGTCAATGCCGCTGCCGTAAGTCACGAAGCGGCTGTTCGCATGCTACGTGAAACACGTGAGCGTATTGCTGAAATCAAAAGCAGTCGCAGTGGACATTACAGAGAAACCAATCCAGCGTATCTAAAGTTAATGTTCATGGAACAAGCTCTAAGTGCTAGAGTCGCAGAATCCCAACCAGAATCAAAGGTTAAAGTTATGAATTCAAAAGCCAAATATATGAATGCCGTTAAAACTGTAG
>Ga0208019_1002150_pt1 | contig 10071 bp, 10 predicted proteins | sample CB_VirMetaG_5_FD_184540 | JGI IMG/M metagenome (GOLD analysis project Ga0208019, IMG submission 184540) | Freshwater to marine saline gradient viral communities from Chesapeake Bay - CB_1508_1D Viral MetaG (SPAdes) (version 4) | ecosystem: Environmental > Aquatic > Marine > Coastal | place: USA... | reverse complement strand
CTCGATAATGGGCTACTCAAGGCCACGCTCATTGGGGTGCCCATGGGAACACCCAGGGAAGAACGAGACCGGATAGAGCGCGGGTGGAGGTCATGGTTCAGCGGTAAAGGAAATGCCGGTACCACAAAGGTTGTGGAAGCGGACGCGGTAAATGTCCAAACCATTGGGGAGGGCATTAAGGACCTGGGCAATCTTCAGTTATCCCGTGAACAGCGGGAGCTCATTGCCGTTACCCTGGGCGTACCGTTTTCGTTTGTAATCAGCGGGGCGGCCAATTTTGCGACGGCCCAGCAAGACGATGTAAACTTTTACACCAAGACCGTTTTGCCCCAAGCGGACCGGATCGCCCACCGCATCAATGCCACATTGCTACGGGAGCTCGGCGTGAGGTTCTCATTTGAGCCCAAGCGGCTCGAGGTCATGCAGCGGTACGAGGTCGAAAAAGCCCAGGCCCTGGCCCAGCTCACCGGAGGTGCACCGGTTCTAACCGTTGATGAGGCTCGGGCCCTTTTGGGTTACGGTCCGGTCCAGCAAGTCACCCCGCAAGTCACCCAGCAAGTCACCCCCGAAGTGACCCCGGAAGTCATGGAGGAGGAGGTCCAGGATGACACCCAGGCCATTGAGTCGGAAATCCGGGCCTGGAGACGCAAGGTTAAATCACGCGGAGCGGATGCGCCCTTCAGTCCGGACAACATACCGGAGGAGGTGTACCACGTCATCAAGTCCAGGCTCGAGGACGGAGAGGATTACAAGTCGGCCTTTAGTCCACCGTTCGATTTTTAACGGCCGCTCTCGAACCCGAGGACAGAGCGGCAGTAATCCTTTACAAGATCGGGCTTGAACGCAAAGCGGGAAAGGCATTCACACCGGAGCAATTAGACCGGGAATGGAGAGCCATTGACCGACGGAAACGAGCCGTGGAGCGTGACGTGGAGGACGGAATCGCCCAGGCCTTTAGGCGCATTGAGCAAGACATCCTGGACCGGCTACGAGAGCTCGGAGACATGAAGGCCGAGCTCCAGGTCAGCCAGATATTCAACTATGATAAGGCCCTCGCGGAGATTGAGCCGGCCATCCGGGCCGCGGTCCTTCAAGCATTGTCCGAAGGATTGATTCGCGGTCAGGCGCGTTTGGGCATATCACAGTCAGAACGTATTCGTGAACTTTTTGGCACATCACAGTCACAGCGTGTGCGTGAATTGGCACCGGACGTGGTGGAGGAGATGATTCGACGGTCCAAATTTGTGAACGTGGTGCGAACCACAGAGGACCAAATTGCCAAAGCCATTGCCCAAGTGGAGTCCGGTCTGGACAATGAGACGATGATTCAGCGCATCACCGCACAAGTGAGAAAAACGTTTGAGGGCATCCGGGCCAACCGGATTCCGGCCATTGTCAACACCACGGTTAACTCGGCTTTTGAGTCCGGACAAATGAGGGCCTTCAGAATATCCGGGGTGGAGCAAAAGCAATGGTTGAGCCAACGGGATGGGAAGGTCCGCGAGTCACACGACCTGGTGGACGGTCAGCAAGTGGCCATTAACCAGGACTTTGACGTGATGGGCGTACCTTTGGAGTATCCGGGTGACCCAGGCGGTCCACCCGAGGAGATTATTAACTGCCGTTGTACCATGATTCCGGTGACGTAATGCCATACTCAATAAGTGAAGGAGCGTGTACCACGGCCGAGGGCGTGGGTGGACAATTTGCCGTGATTAAGGATGATGACGGCCAGCAAATGGGATGTCACCAAACCCGGGAGGCCGCATTGGATCAGATAGCGGCCCTGGAGGCCAGCGAGGATATGAAGGTGCTGCCGGATAACTACCGGGAGGCCGAGGAGGAGGGCGTTAACTGTGGAACGTGTGCACACTACGCTCACGGTTATTGCCATTTGTGGCAAGACCAGGTGATGGAGTCATTTGTGTGCAACGCTTACAAGGCCCATGAAGGAGACCATGAGGAGGAGGAGGATGAGTCCGAGGTCACCATTGAGATTGAATTCAAGCAAAAGGAGGTGGCACCACAAGACGTACGGGCAGCCTACCGACGCGGCCTGGAGCTTTACGAGGAGGGTTTTGGTGGTGAAGGCCTCGAGCCATCAACCATCCGGGTGGCGCGAGCTATAGCACGGGGCGAGGCAATCGGTGAGGAGCAAATCCGCAAAGGTTACCGGTTTTGGGCTCGCAATGAACGCTTTTTGGAGTTTGATGATGAATCACCGGCCGGAGTGGCGGCCCTATTATGGGGCGGCCGACCAGGTATGGAATGGTTCCGTAGATTGTATGCTGAAATTGAAAATGAAGAAAAGGCCATTAACATGGATGACTTACTAATTACGTTTGGAGATGAGCTCGAGGTAAAGCGGCTTGAGGGTGGCGGCCTGGAGATCAAAGGATACGCGGTTCGATTTACCGGCCCAGGTGATACCGACCTCGAGGGAGACTACTTCACCGGGGAGACTGACTTTGGATCGGTGAAGGAGGTTGGCCTTTACTACCAACACGGCCTGGACAAAGAGATGGGCCGTAAGCGTATCGGCTCGGCCAAACTGGACCGCAAGGATGCCGGCCTTTGGATGGAGGCCCAAATGAAACTCCGAGAGGATTACGAGAAGGCCATTGAGGAAATGGTCCGACGTAAGAAAATGGGAATCTCGAGCGGAGCGGCCGGCCACCTGGTGGAGCGCGTTAAAACGGAGGGCGGCAATTTTATTTCGCAATGGCCGATTGGTGAGGTGAGCTTGACACCTACGCCAGCGGAGCCGCGCAATGTTGTATCTTTGAAGTCACTTTTGATTGGAGCCACGAGCGACATTCCGGAGACAACCCAAGCGGTTGTGGAAGTCGAGGAGCCGTTGGAGGTGAAATCACAACCCACAGAACCACAAGACACAGAAGTCAAAATGGAAAACGAAAACAAAGCGGAGATCGTGGCTCCAACGCTGGATCAAATCGCAACGTTGATGGATGATAAGCTCAAGGCCTTCACCTCAACGAACACGGCCGGCAAAACCACCAACGTGGAATTTGCAACGTCGATCAACAACAAGACCAAGCGCGGAGACGATGAAGTCAAAGCATTGGCTTACTTCATCCGTACCGGTGACGCTGGTGCCATCAAGGCATCAAATGACACCGACATGAACGTCACCACGGCTGGTGATGGTGGCAACGCTGTCCCAACGGGTCATTTCCAGAACATCATCGCACGTCGTGATGAGTCCATGCTTGCACGTCAACTCGGTGTAACGTTGATCCCAGGTAAGGGCACGACGGTTAACGTACCGCTTGATGGTGAGGCAGACGGTGAGTTTGTTTCGACCGGTGAAGGAACGGCATTTGACCGTGACGCTCCAAACATCGGCCAGGCAGCCATGACGCTTAATAAGTACAGCAAGAAGATTGAGCTATCCGTTGAGCTTCTCGAGGATGAGGATTCACGTTTGCTTGACTTCCTATCCAATTTTGTTGGACGTGGAATGGCCAAGACGCACAACGATCTTCTCATCACGGAGGCTCTTGCCAACGGAACGAAGACGGATGATTTCAGCCAAACGGCCATTGCCGCGGGTGACCTCGAGCAAATGACGTTTGACGATGATTTGGCCGCTTACCTGGACGATGCCGGGTCAGTCGGTTGGGTTATGAAGCCATCCACCTACGCTTCGGTGATCTCGATTGCCTCGAGCAACACCCGGTTCTATCATGCAAACGTAACGGACACGGCAAGCCCACGTCCAACGCTTCTTGGTTATCCGGTGTACTTCTCGAACAAGATCAGCGCGATTGGATCGGGCAACAAGTCGGTTATCTTCGGTAACTACTCACAGATGGGTTACCGTGAGGCTCCAGGCTTGACGTTCCTACGCGATCCCTACTCCAAAGCCGGTAACGGCCAGGTTGTCCTTCACTACTACTTCCGCACGGTGTACAAAGTACTCCAGGCCGAAGCAATCGGTTACGGACAGCACGCCACCGCATAACGCGGTTGGAACCTTTATTGGTTGGATTGTAACTTGGGTGGTGGGCTTATGTCCACCACCCTTGTTCATTTATAGGTGAGACGAATGAAACTCATTGGACTTATTGACGCGGCCGCACGGTATGACAAGCGGACCGTGACCATACGGGAAGGAGAGGAGCTCGAGGTGCCGGAGGATATTGGTAAATCCCTGGTGGCCCAGCGGTTAGCCAAAGCATCCGAGCCGGTAAAGAAGCCGGCCGCCAAGCGTAGAGCACCACGGGCGAAAAAAACGGATGTCGACGGTTAGCGTTGTCATCGCATCGCATGGTTACGGGCACCTGGCCGGACATTGTATCGAGTCCGTGTTGGATCAAACCCGCAAACCGGATGCCGTTTTATTTGTGGATGACGGAGTAAACGATTGTGGCCATTTGCCGGTCATTTATCCCGAGGTTCAGTTTGTCCTTCGGCCGGCCAACCTGGGCACCGTTGCCAATTTTAATTTGATGCTATCCTGCGTTAAAACCAACAAGGTTTTATTTATTGGCGCGGATAATTGGATGAGCCCTCATTGTTTGGAGATTTGTTTGTCCTACGATGCGGACGTGGTGGTGCCGCAGCTCGCAATTACGGGAGAGCTCAAACGGCCATTCCTCAACCATATCGGAATCGGACGCAAGGCTCAGTATCCCGTGTGGAATTTTGGGCCTGGATCGAATGATTACCACGGGTCCATGCTGTATTCCGTGAAACTCGGGAGCGAGGTTGGATACCAGGCCGCGGACGGGTCCACCAAACTCGAGGAGGACCGGCACCTATTCCACGGCATGAAGAAACTTGGGGCACGAGTGGCCTATACCACGGAGCCGCTCATTTACTACCGGAGACACCGGGCCAATGGAAACCGACCATAACAAACCACGCTTACTTATTTCATGTCCAACCTACCGGCTCGAGCCCGAAACATGGGCCGGCATTTACGTATTGTGGGCCAAGGCCAAAGAGCAATTCCGCGTTGATATTTATCTCCCAGGGAATAACAAGGATGAAGTGGACCTCGAGACAAAGGGCGTTAAGAATCATTTGGGTAATTACAATCTTATTCGTGATTTGGTCTTGGGCGGTGATTATGCTTATTGGCTCAATGTTGAATCGGACATGATCCTCCCGGACAACACGTTTGATAAGCTCACCAACCTCATATTCAACCACAAGGCCGACATTGCCACCGGTCATTACGTATTCCGGAATTGGCGCAAGCCTGGGGAGGGCTCGGGTGCATCCAATGTCTTTGCCAGGTTATGTGAGGAGCCGGGTGGCGTAAAGAACATTGGTCAACCCATTTCGCTTTACCGGCAGTTTTACCAGGAATGGTTGGACCGGGAGATTTTCCCGTGTAGCGGTGGAGCCCTCGGGTGCATCATGGTTAAGCGGTGGGTCCTCGATAAAGTCCCATTCCGCATCCGCGAGGACAAAGTGATCCATTGCGACACGTTTTGGATGGATGACACCTGGACCGCAAAAGCTAATTGTGTGGCGGACTTATCTTTGGTGCTGGGCCACAAGGACACGGACGGTACTATCCTTTGGCCGAATTACGTAGAACAATGGTACACGAACAATGGCGGTAACGTATAAAGCTCACACCACACTCACGGCCCTCCAGGCCACGGCCTTGGCATCGAGTGACGTTCTCGCGGATGCGACCTACGCCACCGCCATTGAGACGCTCATTGATGACGTGAGCGAGCGGGTCGACGAATACCTCGGTTATCAGGTCATCGTCAACAATTACCGGCATGACATCAAGGCCGAGGATTGGAAGTACGACCGGATGCTGGACGTGTACGTGGTGGATGCGCAGTATTACCCTATCGTCGAAATATCGACCTCGGTTCGATACGAACCAGGTAACGCACGTAACACCGCTGGATTCATCACAACGCCCTCCACCATTACGAGTGGTATTGTGAGGGCCGGCTCATCCGGACGCGACACAAGCGAAAATACGCGGTTTGAGGTATCAGATGAGGCCGAGGTTGATGACGCGGTGGTAACCTACTTTGCCGGATACAAGCGGAGTGATCAAGACCTCACGGCCTTGCAATTTCAATGGGCCACCCTATCCGAGACCCCAACCGATTTACCCAGGGCAATTAAGCGGGCCACGGAGCGTATTTGTCTCGCGGCCATCGCCGAGGTTTCCCAGGGCCTGGGCCAACGGCAAATCCAAAACATGGGAGACCGAACCATTACCATTGAGACGATTGATGAGGAGTTATTTGGGCGCGAGCTGGACCGCATTAAGCATTTGCGACGGTTCATCGGATGACCCAGTTAAGTTTCATATTTGATCCAGGGGACCAGGCCGAGCGCATCGCCCAGGCCGAGCGGAGAGTCCTAAAGGCCCTTAAGGATTGGGCCCTTGTGGCCAACACACGGATCGGTGGAACGGCCGTTTCCAAATACATGGACAACGTGGCCGGAGTGAGCGGTCAGTCCACCTTTGGAGCTATCCAGGGCAAACTTCGACGCGGGGCAAAACTGCGGATCATAACCGGCCGGTTGGCTCGGTCCATCCTCGGCTCACGTAAAACCTTTGCCCAAAACATGGGCGGAGCGGTGGAGTCCATTGAGGAGATTACAACGCCACGAGTGGGTGTGGTGGAGCTAACCAAAGGTTCCAAGGTGCCATACGCAGCCATTCACGAGTACGGAGGCCAAGCCGGACGCGGAGGCCGGGCGCGGATTCCGAGACGGTCCTACCTACGACCGGGCCTCCGAGATGAGACCTCGTATCTTACCGGCAATCTACGGGATCGGATACAGCAAGCAATTTCGGTGATTTAATGGCGGACGTACGGGACAAATTGACCGCGTTACACAGCCTGGTGGAAACCACCCTCCAGGCCCATGACGCGACCTATAAGGTTTATGACCGGCCGCGGCAATTATTCCTCGATGCCAAGAGCCGAGCCAAGCGGGTTTCCATCATGGGAGACCCCATCCGTTATGCGGAGGTAACGCTCGATTCCATTCAGGCCGATGCGGAGCCCATGACCAGGCTTGCCGATGGCCGGGCCATTGCGGCATTGTCCACCCAGGCCGGCCGGACCATTGACCGGTTCACCATTGAGGTATTGTGGGAGTACGAGGATGCAGCCACCCTGGCCGCGAGCTCATACGCAAGTTTTCTGGATGCGGTGGTTTCCAAAGACGGGTCCACCAAAAGTCTCATTGGTAAACTCAGGGAGACCGCAACATTAACGGCCGGCTCGGAAATTGTATCTTTGGACAATCCAACCATCGTTGACTTGCAATGGATACCGGTTGACATGACCGGTTCCATTTACGCTCATTACGCTTTAATCACCATCGACGTTATTTAACATGGCAACCCTATCATTAGGCGGTATCAGCAAAGTCGAAATCGCATCGGACGGTTCAACCTATTCCGAGGTGCCCGGCATTGTATCCGCAGAATTAAGCACCGACAACGGCTCCATTACCCTGGCCGACGGTCGACAAATCAAGTCCAGCACGACGATTACCGTGACGGCCGAGACCATTGACGTTATCACAACGGGCTCATGGTACACCGTAATGGAAACGTTCCTGGATACACCGCTTGCGGCCACCCCAGCGAATTACAAGGTTAAGCTCACGTTTAAGGACGGATCGGATAACATTGTCCTATCCAACGTGAATGCCACGGCCCTGGATTTCATCCCTGGAGCGGACGGTGAGTACGCAAGGTATTCAATGTCATTTGTAGCGGCCGGAGTTAACTTTGATGATCTAACGACCATCACAGTTAGCTAAGGATGACCATTACACTTGAGACAATTTCCAACGGGGAGGGATATGACCTCATCCCGGAGGTAACCAAATATCAAGTGGCCACGGGTGTTACGGTGAGCGTAAAGGAGCCCACCATCGCATTGGTTGAGAAGGCCAATGGGGTGGTGGGTGATCCAGCTCTCGTCAATGCGGCCATTTGTCGGATCATTTGCCAGGATTGGCCGGAGGATGACAAAGAGGTTTCCATGCGGATGGCCTCGAGGTTGGTTCGGGATTTTTTTCTCATGTTGAGCGGGATCGAGAAGAGGCCCAAAGAATCCTAAAGCTCATCAAGCCAGGCACACGCAAACCCACAAAAGGATGGAGTCCTAACCGGTGGGTATCGGCCTGGAAACGGAGGGGAAATGGATTTGCCTATTTGATTGAGCGGGTGGCCGGCTACAATCCGGCCGAGGTGCAAAGGATTCGTACCTTATGCAATTACACAGAGGTGGCGCGGTGTTACGCTTCCATGTGTGCAGATAACGAGTCATTTGCATGGAATCAGATAGGTAAGTAATGGCGGACGCAAAGGTTGTAATTCGGGGCGATTCCTCGGGCGCGGTAAGGGCCACCAAGGATGTCCGAGATGAGTTTGACAAAGTCCCCGGCAGCTCTCAAAAGGCCACGACCGGGATCAACAAAGTCGGAGCGGCTCTGGCCGTAGCGGCTGCCGGATTTGCGGCATTCAAAAAGGCCATGGACTTTGCCACGGAAGCGGCCGAGTTTGAGCGACAGTCCAACCGTGTAACGGCCCTCATCCGCACGACCGGCAACACGGCCCAGGTAACGAGTAAACAAATACAAGCCCAGGCCCGAGAGCTTGGCCGTACCACCCTACTCAACACGGAGGACATACTCGATGCCCAGGGTATCCTTCTCACGTTTAAGTCCGTATCGGGAGAGGTTTTCAACGATACCATCGCATTGGCCGCGGATATGTCCGAGGTCATGGGTACGGACGTAAGATCGGCCACCCTTCAGCTCGCCAAAGCCCTCGAGGAGCCAACCATTGGGCTTACCGCTTTACGACGGTCCGGCATCTCATTTAATGAGCAACAAAAGGAGCAAATTCAGCTCTTGGTTGAAAGCGGAAAACAATTCGAGGCCCAACGGATCATTTTGGACGTGGTATCCGGTCAGCTCGGAGGTGTGGCTGCGGATTCCGCCCAAGGTTTTGCCGGCCAAATTGATACACTTAATGAGTCGTTAAGGGAATTAAGGATTGAATTGGGCGAGGAAACCATGCCGGTTCTCGGAAAGGCCGCGGGATTACTCACGAAGTTTGTGGATGCTTACGTGGATTATCTCGGAGGCCGAGGATTCAAAGCGGAGTTACTCGAGGAGGCCCAGGCCCTTGCCAAACAAAACCTGGGTGATGCGGCAAATGAGCTCCAAATACAAAGCGAAATAGTCCGGCTTTTATCCGATCAAAGTGGAATTTTTGCCGGTACGGCCGAAATAACGCGCACGGTCTTTAATACGGATCAGGAGCGATACAGGGCCTATCAATTTGGGGGCGAATTATTACAAGAGCAGCTCCAAACGATGAAGGAGTTACAAACGGCCGACCAAACCCGTTTGGAAAACGCCAGGGCGGAAGCGCGGGAGAGGGCCCGGATCAATGCCATCATTGCCTCGGCACGGAGGCAATTTCCACCCGTAACCGCAGCGGGTCGCACGGATGTACCAGGTGGGACCGAGGTGCCAACCCAGCTCGAGGAGACGGCCACCGCCACCCAGATCCTCTCGGACAACATGACGGATGCGGAGGCCCGGGCCATTCAAATGGGCATCGCCATGCAGGGCATCCAAAGTGTGGGGATGTTATTGGCCAATGATTTTCCAAGTATTGGGTCCGGCCTGGAGGCCTTGTTTGGTAGAGGCTCCAAAGCGGCATCCGCATTTTTCAACGTGTACAAGGCCGCGGCCATCGCCACCACAACCGTGGCCACGTATGATGCAGCACAAACGGCCAACGCCAACGCCCAAAAGTTATTCGGACCGGCCGGGGTCATCCTCGGACCGATTGCGGCCGGTGCCGAGGTAGTGGCTGGGCTCGCAAAGGTGGCCAAGATCAGAGCCACCAAACTCGGTGGAGGTGCACCAACGGGAGGAGGGACAGAGTCCAGGCCGGCTCTCAACCCATCGGCCGTTGCACCGCCCAGGCCATCGGATACGTTTGTCGGTCCGGAGGGTGCATTGTTCACCGCTCCACCATCGGACACACCGGAGCTCGTGGCATCCGTGGAAGGGCGCGACCTG
>Ga0208019_1002149_pt1 | contig 10071 bp, 15 predicted proteins | sample CB_VirMetaG_5_FD_184540 | JGI IMG/M metagenome (GOLD analysis project Ga0208019, IMG submission 184540) | Freshwater to marine saline gradient viral communities from Chesapeake Bay - CB_1508_1D Viral MetaG (SPAdes) (version 4) | ecosystem: Environmental > Aquatic > Marine > Coastal | place: USA... | reverse complement strand
CTGGACTAGTTTAATTGCTAAACATAGGAGAAAGCAAATGAGATTATCTAGAAAATTAACCGATGTGGTTGCAGAAGTAAGAATTGCACTAGAAGCAGAATTTGGTGTAACAGATGAAATGATTGCTGGTTACAGACGCAAGGTTGACAGCAACGGACACGAATTCCCACAAGGAAGTACACAGGTTGAAATAGACAAGCTGTACATCGATCTTGAAGTTCAACGTAGTGCTTTACCAAAACACATTTGGAACATAATGAAAAACTATGATCCACGATTGTGTGGACCAGCTAGTGCTTGTCGGCTAAATGGTGCAGAAGAGATCAGCACCTATGACGGTCAACAGAGAAGTTGTGCAACTGCACTATTAGGATTTACTAGTGTGCCTTGTAACATAGTAAACACAGACGATCCTGCTTTTGCTAGTTATGCTTTTGAAATGCTGAACGAAACTGGTGTAAAAAGACTTACCCCAGGTGATCTACATCGGAATGCACTCACACGTTATAGACTTGGTTCTACAGAACAAAAGAACGTATTGGCTAGAACTTTACAAGATCAATTTGATCTCAATGGTATAGACTTAGAAGATAAGAAAACCAGAGCTAGTAACAGACGTGGCCCAAATGATTATTTCTATTCGCATTTTAAACATGCTTATAAGGCAATTGAAATGGATCATAGTGGTAATGTACTTAATGATATATTAAGTGCAATTAAAACTGTATTTCCATTGCAGGAGGAAATCGATCAGGGTTGTTTCATTGGATTGTATGAATTAGCCAGACTTGATACACGGCAGACACTACCTGAAGGATGGATGGTTACAGTACTAAAAAGTGCAAAACAATTTTTCACCAGCAGTGCTACAGTACACAGCAAAGCCAAACAACAACACGCCTGGGCGATGCCTGGTGCAACTTGGTCTAGTCCAAGCAATATGTCGAACTTTCTCAGAGAGTTACATATTGTGGCCGGCGGAGAACTTAATCTTCCTTATCATGGAGAAGGTAGTGTTATGCAGGTAGAAACCAATCCAGTTCAAGGATTGTTTCCAAACATGTATTAACTGAGTGTGCCTTTGGCTCTCATGTCTGCACGTATTTTTGTAGCACTAATTGATTCAACAGTTTTTCCTAAATCGTGTTCAGTAAATGTGTAGCCCACACCTCTGCCATAGCTGATATCAACTATGTTTGGAACAGGTAATATAATGTATTCCACACCACGTGTGAATCCTGCTTGTTCCAAACCAATTTCAATTTGTGCTTCTGCTTCTTTTTGACTGAATGGATTATCCTGTTGTACATTGGTTCTGCCAGCACCTGCATCTCTGCCAACTATTCCGCCTACATCACGTACCATAATACACACCTGTCCAGTTTCTGCAAGTGCCCGTTTGAACAGTTCAGTATGTCCATCATGCCAAGGTTGCCATCTGCCCAACATCTGTGTTGTAGGTTTTTGCGAATCAAACATTATTTTTTTACTCCAATTGGTTTAGTTGGTTTGCCTGCTTTTTTCAGTTGATAGTTTTGTACAACTTCCATCAGTTGTAATGGTGTATCGTTGAACCATTTTGCTACATGATAATCATATTGTTTGGGTTTTTCAAACATACGGTTTGTATCTTCAAATCTTCCTTCTTCAATGGTGTCCATCCAAACAGTATAGTCAGCACCAAATTCTTCTCGAGCTTGATCTGTTGGACATACAAAGTCTGCTATTGCAATCTTCCCAGCCATTACCGCACCGTCTGCTAGATATCTCATACGTTGGGCTTGACGTATCCGACCTTCGGGTGAAAAATCCCAGTCGTTGTAATGTTCTCTTACTTGATCTGCATTTATCCATACTGCACCAATAAGTTCAGAAAAAGGTTCAGCTAGTGTGCTTTTTCCACTGCCTGGTAATCCAAATATTAATATTTTCATTTTTTATCTCGTTGCTATCATGGTTAGACTTAGACTACAGACCTTTAGCCTAAGTGATCCAGTTATTTCAAATATGCTTATTTTAGCACGTTGACCACTGGATTTAACATATACACATTCGTAGTCTTCTGGCAAATATACTCCACCTTCGGCTAGTGTAGCCTTTACATTCTTTTCCAATTGTTTTTTATAATTCATATCTATCCAACTTCGTGCCAATACACGACTGAGAATATCTGGTAGTAGAGCTTTTACTGCTTCTCTAGACATGAGATTTATATCTTGGTCAGCCAAACGAAATTCATATTTTACAATATTTGTATTTTTAAAAGGCACAATATTTGTAGACATTACCAGTACATCCAAATCAACATAGGAACTATTATCGCAAACTGTGGTAAGAAGTTTAGAATAATTGCTCGTTCATTCCATTTAAAACCAACATAAATCCACCCACTAGCACCTATCATTTGCAGTATGCTATTCCATGGAGTTACGCCTGCGACATGCAGTACCATAGCAATAAGTATTACGACTGCACTCGCATATTTAATGCAGACTATCACTCGGTTGTTTTCTTTTGACATTCTTATATTTCTATTTTATTATTGTATTTGCTAAACATACGCAGTGTGCTATCTGTCGCTACACCTGTTACTAATAGTGTGCAACGTGGGCCTAAACCAGCATTAGCAGTACAGTGTGGAGTGTTGTACCAATCAAAGCTGTAGATTTCACCAGCACGATAGCCTGTATGTACAAAGTTACCATACTGTATGAAGTGTCCTGGTTCCCAATCATTGAGCATAACCATAAAACGATATACACTATGAGGATCGTCAGGTAACCATTTTTCAAGTTTGTCTATGTGCAAGTTCCATACTTGTCCAGGATGTTGAACATGCACACGACTTTGTATTTCTTTTTTGTCACCACCAGATAGATGAAGTGCATCTGTCATTCGTTGAAACACAGGTAGTAGTTGATATTCAAGGTTAGTAAGCACTAGGTTGGCATCAGCACCAGCACGAATCAAATCATATTCTTCAGCATCAATGTCTTTGCTTGTTCCGTCTTTTGGATTTCTATTACGCCAAGTGATTGCTTTACTTGATTCAATTGTAGCATTTAGTTCTTGACTCCAATCACCAATAAAACGCCCGACATATCGCATACTATCGTATGCCGGGTCTGTCTTAAATGGATCAAAATGGTAGTCAGTTCTAGGCTTTAGTTTGTCCCAGTTGCTTTCCATTATTTTGCTAGTTCTTCCTTGTATATACTTTTTAGTCCTAGTGCTTCTTTGTTAAACTTCACTAGGTTTTTAAGTGATTTTTCTGTAACAAAGGTCAACAGTTTATCACGTTGTGCATCACCTGCTTTTCCAATGTACCAATCATACTTACCGTTCTTTTTGATCAGGTTAGCAATTGCAGTCGGGTCCTTGCTCATTGCAGTAAGTGCCGCTGCAAGTTTGTCTCTGTTTGGATTTCCTTTGTTCACCCATAATGCTTTTTGTAATCCATCACGGAATGATTTTACCAGCTTGTACGCATCGTAGAATTCACCTTTAGGAGTTTGTTTCCAATAGACTTCATAAATGATTTCCATTTGTAATCCTGGAAAGTTTGGATCATCTGCATGTGAACCATCTGGTTGTAGTAGTCCATGATGAAACCAAAGTTCTGCGTTCTCGTCTGGTGCAACGTGTTTTTTGTAGGTTGCAGGATTTTCCCTTGTGCCTGTTAATTCACCACGTTTGAATGCTAAACGTCTTTCTGATGTTTTCATTCCTTTGACCCAAGTGACGTTTTCTTTAAAACATGCAATGTATTCATCAACTGTCTTGTCTGGACCACATATAAGCAATGCCATTGCAAATGCCTCTGGAACCATACCTGAACCTGCTGGAAAAACTGGCTTGTCCATGTTAGCACCTTTTCGTTTTCCGGCAATGATATTTAAATTCATCATGCCAACACTATCGTACTGTCTGTAATCATAGTCTACTTGTTCTTGTAAAAAAGAAACTCCATTACCGCCATGCGATACCATAACAGTTTTATCATCAAATCTTAATTCGTTATGCCATTTGTTGAATCCAGGAATATCTCTTGCACCAGGTAACATTTTAATTTTTATTTTTTCACCCAAAAAAGGCTCAAGTTCTTTGGCAATAATTTCTGCCCAAACTGTTGTTCCTTGTCCTGCTCTTTGTGGAACGACAAAGGTATAATCAGCAACTGCTGAAGTGGTGTATCCTAGCAATAATGCTAGTGTTAGTAGTAACTTACGCATTTTTTTTTCTCCTATGTTATGCATAATCTAGTTTACTGCGTTTGGTCAAACCCCAAATTAACACAGCTATTACAACTGCTACTAATATCCAAAATATAGGACGAGTTAACAGTCTGTCGAATGTATACAGACCTAACATCTGTATAGTTAAAGCCTCAACTCTTTCTGCAAGTATAAAACCAAATAGCAGTGCAGGTCTTGAGAACTTGAATTTTTTGGCACTAATTCCTATTATGGAGCAGATAATCAATATAGCATAATCTTGCCATCCACCTGTGTACTGCACACATGCCGCTACTATAAATGTTAACAGTAGAGGAAAATAATATTTGTAAGGCACAGTCGCAATCATCGCAATATATTTTGTTAACCATAGGCACAGTGCACCAACCAACAATGTTGCTAACATAAATCCATATAGCATACTATCAAAGAATTGCTTATCTTGTGCTAGATCAACTGTACCAAGTTCAAAGTCCAAGTACATAAACAAACCAATGATAATAGCGGCAAATGGAGCTCCAGGTATTCCAAATAAAACTGTAGGAATCATTGATGTTGCCTTCTGTGCATTGTTAGCACCTTCAGGACCAATAACTCCTCTTATGTTGCCTTTGCCAAATGCCACTGAGGGATTCTTTGTTGTAGCAACTGCCTGTCCATATGCCATCCAATCTGCCATGGCTCCACCTAGTCCTGGAAGTATGCCGATAAATGCACCAATGAAGCCTCCACGTAGTGCTAACCAACGATTGTTCCATACTGCTATAATGCCTTCACGAGTCTGTGTTCCATTGGCAGTTTTTGCTGAAGCAGTTTTGTGTCGGTTTTTCAATCCATCCAATAACTCTGGAATAGCAAACAAACCTGCAATCATTGGCAATATTTGCACACCATCGCCCAAGTATTCCCAACCAAAGGTAAAACGATCAGCATTTGTAGTTGGTTCCACACCTATCATTCCAACAAATATTCCCGTGCATAATGCAATTAATCCTCGTATCCACCATCTGTTACTAACAAAGGTAACTGTTACAAGTGCAAGAAGAGTAAAAGCCCACAGTTCGGGCACACCAAATATCATTATTAGTCCTGTATACCAAGGCAATAAAAAGAAAACCAAACTACCCCATAATAGGCCGTTCACAGTTGATGTAGTTACTGCGGCACTGATAGCATAGGTTGCACGACCTTGAAGTGCAAGTGGAAAGCCATCTACCATGGTAGCCGCTGCACTGTTAGCACCGGGTATTCCTAGCAACACACCAGTGTAAGTATCACCTGTTGTTGAGGCTGCTACCACTGCCATTACAAATATCACTGCTAGATAAGGATCTGGAAACATCATCATAAAAGGAAACAAGAATATCAAGCCAGTGGTAGCACCTGCTCCGGGTATAATACCTATTAATAATCCATACAATGTACCTGCCACAAGGGCATAAATTTCCGCCACAACGAATCCACGGCCATAACGGCAGTGCCTTTAAAAAATTAGGGGATATTAAAAGCGAACTCTTTTACATTCAGGCGTTGCTTTTAAGTGTCGTTTTTATTTAGTACGCCAAACAAAGTATAGTCGATTTTTATGACTGTCTGTACGTAGATCCAATATGTCTACACCTAGTTGATTAGCACAGTTTACCACAAAGTTGGCGTCCCAGGGATAGAAACTGATCCAGTTGGATTCTGTCTTATCGTGTGGCAATCCTGGGTTAGCTCTAAAAAATAGTACGGCACCTGGATTGCACAAACTGACTGCATGTTCTAGCTCAGCAAATATTTTATCTGTTGATCCAAAGTTGATTGAACCCAGTGCCAGTACGGCATCAAAACGTTCTTCAGGATGATAATCCAGTAGTTTTACCATTATGTCAGCACGATGATTATATGGATCAATGCCTATGATATTGTCTATCTTGCCTCGAAATTCATGATATCCACATCCGATATCCAGAACCTTACGTGGTTTCAACCCATTTATTTCGTCTATCAGTGCTGGTCCACTATACTTGTATTTTGACATTTCACCTTGCCATACACTTGCAAAATAGTAACTTAGTACTTTGTCATCGATTCTATCCACTAGTTGTCCAATGTTTTCATACTCAACATCTTCTACTGTTACATTGAATGTAGCCTGTATTGCTTGACGCATGGTATTTGGATTGCGTAGTAGTTGAGGTGATACATGTATCATCTGTTCAAGTTTGTTTAGGATTTTATGATTCATTCTTTTGTTTCCATTGTTGGTATAGATAGTCTGCATAAATTTTGTTGGCATTGTTATTCAGATGATGGCCGTCTCTATTAACATAAAGTAACTTGCTATCAATAAATAGACCAAACTGTTCTGTAAACATATCTTGATGAGGATCAGCACCATTAATAAATTCTGTATAGGTTGGCCAATCTGGACCTTTGAGATTATTATATGAACTTTCTACAACACTGATTTTCCTATTTGCCAAAAGATAATCATTAAAGTTAACAATATTGTCAAGATCCAAGAAAAATAAACCTTGCTCTCGTAAGAATTCTTTTTCTTGGGCTGACCAAGTCCAAAATGGCAATGCACATTCAACTACATTTGGTATACGCTGTTCTAAAAAATATTCAAAATTTTCTTTGTCTTTGTTTACATCTTGTATGAACTCTCCATTGATAAAGCGTCTATGGAGATATGAATACATAACAAATGTATTCTGTACATCAAATACTTTACAAGCACGATTGTAAACTAGTTTTATTGCATCGTTACCTGCTCCGTCCATGCCTAGATTAAGTGTAGGAATATCAAAATGTTCTGCTAATTGAATACACCAACTGTGGTCAACAGGCCCGCCTAGATTAACTGTAAAACTATCACCTAAACATATGTTTACAGGCTTGCCAATATACTGTTCATATTCAGGTCCTCGAAAACCCCAACTGTTAAATTGATAGTCAAAATCTTGTACTGGATATTCCCAAAATTTTTTGCTAGTATAGTTTGCAGACTTTGAAGGATGGTCCATTCCACTAAATCTGTTGGTATAATTTCTAGTACGTTTAAAGTATTGTAAATCATCGATCAACATAGATTTGTTTTTCTCTATTAATTTTTTGATTTATATCATCTTTACTAAGCTCTGGATGTCTATTGCCTTTACTGGCCCAGGTGTTATATTGATCGAGTGCTCTATTAAAATTCAAAACATGTTTTTTTTTATCTTCCAGGGTATTCATTTTTATAGGAATACCAGTCGGCATTTGTTTTGTATCTCTCAACCTGTCGATAAAACTGTGAAGACTACACAAATCTTCTATTATACTTTGACAATCAAAACTGTACACACTATCTTTGGTTTGTTTATACATACTTGAAAGATACCTAATCCGGCTATAGTCTTGCAAACTTACACCATGTGATTGTTGCACACTATGATTTAATCCGGTTAGTTCTTGCATCATGTTATCTACGTTTTGATGTAGACTATCATATTCTACACTTCGAGTTACATTGAAATTATCCTCGGCCCAGTACTCATACTCACCATATTCTTTTAGTTTTTCGTTAAAGTATACTAAATCTATATTCCGATAACGATTTAAGTTGTGTACGTCTATTCTTTCATCAACTGAGTAGACATTTTTCACATCAGTTTCTCGTCTGATACTCCAACTTAGTGCATATTCAAAAGGATCTCTTGTGCAATAAAATATTTGCCCAAACTTTTTATTACACACATTGTATAATTGTGTATAGTCTTCTTGTTTGGTTCGTAATCTTCCATGTATGTGATATTTGGCAATCCTGCTGACTATAGAATTTTTTGAATCTGTAATTAATTGTGCAATTTCTTCGACGCTTTGCCTGACAATCGTCTCTGTTTTATATAAATTTCCTTCTTCAATATCGAGCCCGTTTAATAACTCATGTGTATTCCAATATTTTTTGCCGGCACAATTAAGGTACACAGTAAGAACACGTTGAAGGTAGGTACTGCCTACCCCATCTGGTGTAAGTATAAGATAATTCATGGTTTATATACACCTATAAAAATATCACTGTGAATATGATGTTGTTTCCATTGTAACACGTGTTTCTGAGCAAAGTCAAGTATCAGTTTGTTCTGTTTTTCTATTTGTTCCCACATGCCAGTGGTATCACAGTAGAATTCGTAATTGGGATAGGTTATGCTGAAGCCACCTGCTTCTAACCACCAATCCATACTTGCTTGATTGTTACGGTATACAAGTGTAATTGGTGCATCAGGATACCGTTCTACGATCTCATCAAAGTAATATGGCCATTCGTGTGACATCAACAGTTTTGTAAGAGTTGATGTCTTCGACGAAAAAGGTGCACAGAGGTTGGATTCATCTAGATTGCAACTGAACTCCATACCAGTACCGAAGTATGCTTCTTTGTGTCCTGAAAACCCATGGTGTTTATAGATTCTGTGTTCAGCTCGATCTGAAGTATCGTATTGTGGATCCTGTTTGATCTCTCCTGCTATACCACTCCAACGTGACCCAGGTACACCTGTAAAAAATTCAAATTTCATTTACCAAAACCAATAAAAAGGTTGACACATCCGTATAGTGTGTTATTATATATGTATAGTTAGAAACAAGGAGATAATTTATGTACTCAAAAGAATTAGAATTAGCCTTAGAAGCAATGAGAAAAATCACAGATACTGCTGACATGCATGTATTAGCAAGTGAGTATAACAGACACATTACTTTCTTAGGTAAGATGAAAGCCAACAAGTTTGCGGTTAAAATTGGTGATACTATTGAGTGGACATACGGTGGCATTAAAAAGTTTGGTAAAGTATACAAAGTAAATCCAAGAACTGTGTTGGTATTTCAAAACACTGGTGCTTCAATTGGTAGCACACAGGTCAAGTTAGACAAGTCGTTAATAACAGGAAAGGTTGCGGCATAATGGTTACTCAATATGAAGGCGTTCCATTAATGAAAATTGAAGACTGCACAATGAGAAACTTTTATTCTAGTTTAGAGGCTCAGTCTTATATTCCTGCTATTGCTAAGTTGCGAAGTAAAATTAGATATTCATTTGAAGACAATCTCGATCAAATGACTACAGAAAATGTAAGAAGATGTCCTGGTGTTAGTGCACCACGTGCAAAGGAAATTTTTGAATTAGCAGAAAAAATGGGTTATAAAGTTTTGAAACTACAAACGGTATATGTATAATGCTGAAAATTTGGGGAAGTATTCTAATGATAACCAGCCTGTTTGTAATGGCTGGTGTACCTACAGATAATTTTGCCATCATGTGTTTATTATTGTTAATAGGTATCGTAGGTTTTGCACAAGGTTTTATTATGTTGAGAATGGAGAAATAGTATGTGGAAAGCAGTATTGGTTGTTTGCAGTCTTACATCACCAGATAAATGTGAAACTTGGGTTGATGCAATTGGTCCTAGCAAGAGCTATGAACAGTGCATCAATCGAGCATTAGAAATGAATGAACATGCATTTACTCATCTGAGGGACTACAAAGGAGAGCCTGCTTGGAAAGGCCGTAGTTACCAGTGTAATAAACTACCAAACGGAACATTATAATGCAGGAAGCTCTTAAAAATTTTCGTCAACCTGTGTATGTACGAACAAAACGCAGTGAAGCTACCTATCGTGCTACTCAAAGTTATGTGGTACAAAATCTCGCTAGATTAACTGAAGCATATCGATCAGTTGAAAATGATGAACAAACACTTAGGCTGATACGTGACGACATGGATCAAAGTCTTAGAAGATACCATGGCTACTGTATCAAAGAACGTATTGGTGCTCATTATGTTGAACAAGGATTGACGGACAAAGG
>Ga0208019_1002148_pt1 | contig 10079 bp, 10 predicted proteins | sample CB_VirMetaG_5_FD_184540 | JGI IMG/M metagenome (GOLD analysis project Ga0208019, IMG submission 184540) | Freshwater to marine saline gradient viral communities from Chesapeake Bay - CB_1508_1D Viral MetaG (SPAdes) (version 4) | ecosystem: Environmental > Aquatic > Marine > Coastal | place: USA... | reverse complement strand
CAAAATCAAAAAATCCGTTTGCTTATTTTACTCAAATTATCTTTTACGCTTTTGTAAGACGAATACAAAAAGAAAAGAAACAAGTAACAATCAAACATAGATTAATAATGGATAATAATTTAGATGATATGGCTTTACAACCAGGTGATGAAGGTGGTGATTATACAAATCAGTTTAGAGAATTTTTACAGAAAAATATTAGAGTTGAAGAAACAACTAAAAAAGAAAAGAAACCTAGAAAGAAAAAAAGTACAGTTTCAAAATTCTTTGTTTAACTATGAAAATTGCTTTATTAAATGATACACACTTTGGTGTGAGAAACGATAGTCCTGCTTTTTTAGAATATCAAGTTAAATTCTATGAGGAGCAATTTTTTCCATACATAGAAGAACATAATATTACAACACTTATTCATTTAGGTGATGTTACTGATAGACGTAAGTTTATTAATTTTAAAACCGCAAGTGTCTTTAGACAAAAGTTTTTCAAACGATTGTGGGATATGAAAATTGATACACATATCATTATAGGTAACCACGACACTTATTACAAAAATACAAACGATATAAATTCTGTTACAGAAATGTTTACAACGTTTGATGGTGTTAATGAACCTTGGATTTACACAGGTCCTAAAGAAGTTGAAATAGGCGGTTGTCGTATGTTATTTTTACCTTGGATATGTGATGATAATATAGAAGATTCTATCTATGCGATTGATAACTCAACATCAGATATTTGTATGGGTCATTTAGAAATAAAAGGTTTTGAAATGCAAAGAGGTATTATAAATGAACAAGGTTTAGAACCAAAACAATTCAAAAGATTTGAAAAAGTTATTTCTGGTCACTTTCATAAAAAATCAGACGATGGACACATTTATTATTTGGGTTCTCAATATGAAATGACTTGGTCTGATTATAAAGATCCAAAAGGATTTCATATCTTTGATACACAAACAAGAGAACTAGAAAGAATATCTAATCCAAGAAGAATCCATAAGAAATTAATTTATAATGATAAAAAAGAAGATTATTATAAAAAAGATTTAACAGAATTTGAAAATACATTTGTAAAAATATTTGTATCAAATAAAACAGACGAAGATATGTTTAATAATTTACTAGATCGTTTTCAAAATAAAATGAACGTACACGAGGTTAATGTTATCGAAGATATACAAAGTGATATGTCTGCTAGTGTAAGAGAAGATATATTAGATCAAGGAGAAGACACTATCACATTTTTAAATAACTATGTAGATCAAATACAAACAGATTTAGATAAACAAAAATTAAAAGAGTTTATAAAAGAAACTTATGTTGAGGCAAACGACCATTATTCAGGATGATTATATTTAAAAAAATAAGATGGAAAAACTTTTTATCTACAGGTAATCAGTTTATTGAAATTAATTTAAATAAGTCTAATACGACTTTAATTATAGGCACAAACGGTTCAGGTAAATCTACTTTACTTGACGCTATGACTTATGTTTTATTTAATCGACCATTTAGAATAATTAAAAAAGAACAAATGATTAACACTGTAAATAACGGTGACGCATTAGTAGAAATAGAATTTTCAATAGGTATAAAAGAATATAAAGTTAGACGAGGTATTAAACCAAACATATTTGAGATTTATTGTGATGATGAGTTAATCAATCAGGAGGCTTCTAGTGTTGATTATCAAAAAATATTAGAAAGAAACATAATGAGATTAAGTTACAGATCATTTGTACAAGTTGTTATATTAGGTTCTTCTTCTTATGAACCATTTATGAAAATGAAATCTCGTTATAGAAAAGAAGCAGTTGAAGAAATTTTAGATATAAAAGTGTTTTCACATATGGATTGGATGTTAAGAGATCAACAATCAGTTTTAAATAAAAAAATAGTTGATGTAAAACATAACGCAGACTTAATACAAGCAAAATATGAATTAGAAGATAAACATTTTAAAGAAATAAAAAACAGAAATGTAGATGACAAAAAATTAAAACAAGATCAATTAGATAAAATAGAAAATGATAAAAAAACTTATTTAGAAAAAATACAACAATTAGACACTAATTATAAAAAATATAATGATGATATTAAAGATAAAGAAAAGGTCGAAAAGAAACTAAATCAATTATCTAAATTAGAAGCAAAAATAGAACAAAATTTACATACTCATCAAAAGAATTTGGAATTTTTTGAAGAAAATGATTCGTGTCCTACTTGTACACAAAAACTAGAATCAGAATTTAGAGGCGAAAAACGTGCTTATGAAAAAGGTAAAATTACTACTTTAAATGATGGTATGAAAAAACTTGTTGAAGAAATAACACAAACAGAAACAAAATTAAAAGAATTTAATTCTATATCTAAAAAGATGACCGATTTAAATATAGAAATATCAAAATTAAATACTTCTATTGAAGAAATAAAAAAGTATAGTGATAATTTACATAATGAAATATTACTATTAGAAAATAAAAAACAAGATAGTGATAAGATAGAAGAAGAATTGAATAATCTAGCACAACAATTAAATGAAACACAAGAAGAATTAATAAAGATCAATGAAGAAAAATCTTATATAGATACAGTAAGAGAAATACTATCAGAAAAAGGTGCTAAAACTAGAATTATTAAAAAGTATTTACCTATTATGAATACTCTTATAAATCAATATTTACAAGATATGGATTTCTTTGTAAACTTTAATTTAGATGAAGAATTTAACGAAACAATTAAAAGTAGATTTAGAGATACATTTAATTATAATAATTTTAGTGAAGGCGAAAAGTTAAGAATTGATCTAGCATTATTATTTACTTGGCGAAATATTGCTAAAATGAAAAATAGTACAAATACTAACGTATTAATATTAGATGAAATATTTGATAGTAGTTTAGATAGTCAAGGTACGGAAGATTTCTTTAAAATTTTAAGAACATTAGGAAAAGAAAATGTTTTTATTATATCTCATAAAGGAGATATTTTATTTGATAAATTTACCAATATAATTAAATTTGAAAAGACAAACAATTTTACAAGATTACAAAATGTTTAAACAAGACATAATAGTTATAGATAATTTTTTTGATGATTTTGATTTATTAAAAGATAATTTTATTAAATTACCTTTTTTTAAACGTGAAGATTATCCTTTAGAGTCAGGAGACAATCAAGGCAATTGGCCAGGAATGAGAACACAATCATTAATGAGAGTAGAACCATTTTTATATTGTTTGTTTTTAAAAAATTATACTGAAAAAATAAATTATACACCTTATTTTAAAGTACATACATATTTACATTTAAGATTAGCCGAAGATGAAACTAAAGATTGGATACACACAGATAGTGAATTTGATTATTCAGGTCTAGTATATTTGTCAAATACCAATTTAAATTCTGGCACAACATTTTTTGATGAAAAAGATAACATTGTAGCAGATATTAAATTTGTACAAAATAGATTTGTGATGTTTAATTCAAAAATACGTCATAGATCAACAGGAAATCACGGAACAACATTAGAAAACGGAAGATTAACATTAAACGCATTTTTTGAATGGGCAAGGAGATAAAATGAAAGAATTAAAACTAATACCACCAAATGATCCTAGAGTATTAACAGCAATCGCACCTTTTAACAACGATATGTTAAAAGAAGAAGGATTTGAAGACAGAAAAGAACTATCGGAAAAAATGTTTGAAACAATGTTTAAATATGGTGGCATTGGTTTATCAGCAAATCAAGTAGGATTACCTTTTAATATGTTTGTTATGGGTGGTCATCCACAATTAGAAAAAGGTTTAAAGTTAACTTGTTTTAATCCTATGATTATAAGTGCTAGTGATGAAACAGTTTTGATGAAAGAAGGTTGTTTAACTTTTCCTTTTATATTTTTAAATATTAAAAGACCACGTAAAGTAGTTGTTAAGTATGAAGATGAAAAGGGTGATTTACAAGAAGGGCATTTAGATGGTATGATGAGTCGTATTTTTCAACACGAATACGATCATATGTTAGGTAGAACATTTACAGAACACGTATCTAAATTTAAATACGATTTGGCTAAAAAGAAAGCTGAAAAAGAAATACAAAAATTTAAAAAAGCACAACAAAAATGATAGAATTTGTAGATAATTTTTTTACAAAAGATCAGTTATTTTATATAGATCATTACATAGATGATACAAAAGAAAAGTATGAGTGGAGATCAAGTTATGGTTGGAACGATAATATAAAATGGGGCGTTGACAGCAGAACATTAATAAGAGAAGCACCAGATTTTGTTAGACAGAAAATTATAAAACATTTTAATTTTAAAGATGATGATAATTTATTTGTATTAATACATTTATGGTTTCCTGGTTCTCACATAGGTTGGCACGATGACGAGAAATATGATATAGCAGGTACAATTTATCTTAATGAAGATTGGCATCCTAATTTTGGCGGTCTATTTTTATATTCTGAAGGATTTGATAAATCTTCATTAAATCCATTAGGTGAAATTAAAGCAGTTGTTCCTAAGTATAATACATTAAATATTAATAGAGAAAATAATGGGCACGCTGTATCATCTACACTTTTAACAGCACCTATAAGAAAAACAATACAATTTTTTCACGTAAAACAAAATGATTGAAAGTTATAAATTTCCTAAATTAGTCATAGAAGAACACGAGGGATTTCACGTAGTACGTGATGATCTATTAGAAGGTGGATCAAAAAGAAGATTTGTAGATAGATTAATTAGAGAAGAAATAGAAGAAGGTGCTGAAGAATTTGTATATGGTGGATGTCCAGCAAATGGATATGCTCAACTATCTTTAACACTACAAGCCAAAGTATATGGTAAAAAAGCAGTATTTTTTATGGCAAAGAGATCATTAGATAATTTACATCCATATCAACAACAAGCGTTAGATTATGGGGCAGATATAAGGTGGGTACCTAATGGTATGTTACAAGTAACAAAAGCAAGGGCTAGAGAGTATTTTTACGAGGATCCTAAAAGGAGACGTATTTTGCCATTAGGATTAGAAGAAAAAAGAGTATTTGAAGATATAAAGGACCTTGCTAAAAATATAGAAATAGAGTATAATATACAAATCAGTGAAATATGGTCAGTAGGATCTAGTGGTACTTTAACAAGAGGTTTACAAATGGCTTTTCCTGAAAAAGATGTAAATGTTGTTTCCGTTGGACATACAATGAAACAAAACGAAGTAGGAAGAGCAAACTTATATAAATCAAAATATAAGTTTACACAAGAGGTAAAAGATGAAGATAAACCACCTTTTCCATCTGTACCAACTTATGACGCAAAGGCGTGGTGTGTTATGAGAGAATATGCTAAACCCAACGCATTATTTTGGAATGTAGGAAAATAAAATGAATATTGAATTAAGAGATGACTTTATAGGAATATTTGATGATTGTTTTGGAGCAAATATGTGTGATGATTATATCAAATACTATAAAGAATTAGATAGTAAAGGACTTGTCTTACAAAGACAACAAGAAAGACCTAACGTTGATCCTAAAGATGTTAAAGACAATGGAGTAGATTTAATTGTACCACCATTTAATAATTTTGGAGATTTTAGTATTAGTTATCACGCTGCTGAATTTAATAATATCTTTTGGTCATCTATTTATTCTGAATATTCTAAAAAATATTCTATATTAAATGGATATCCACAACACAATATTTACAGCATTAGAATACAAAGAACTTTGCCTGGTGAAGGTTATCACGTATGGCATTGTGAAAATTCTGGTCATCAAGTAAAAGGAAGAATACTTGCTTATATGCTTTATTTAAATGATGATTTTGAAGGAGGTGAAACAGAATTTTTATATTTAAAAACAAGAATTAAACCTAGAAAAAATAGACTAATAATTTGGCCAGCAGGATTTACTCACACACATAGAGGTAATATGCCATTAACTGGTGAGAAATATATTTTAACAGGATGGGTAGAGTATTAAGGATAATTATGATAGAAAAAACACCAGAAGAAAAAAGAAAAGAATTAGACGAACAAATGAAAAAGTTTTTAGAAAAAGGTGGTAAGATAGAAAAATTACCACCAGGTTCTGCTTACAACTTAGGTTCATTAGATAAAAGTGGAAAACCACAATGGTCTTCATTAGAAATAAGATCGGGTAAAGATAGAAAATAATGTCAGACGTATTACAAGAAACATACGATTTAATACAATCTAAAGGATTTCCTTATTACTCCGAAGATAAAAGATGGAGAGATGACAAGTATAATCTTTTAATGTCATTTAAAAGAGATACAATGATAGATCGTAAAAATAATGTAATAGGTCAATCAACACACGGATTAAATCTTGCCTGGTCTTATATGAAACACGCTTGGGGTATTAAGTGTGGTAAGATGAAAACTCCTATGGAGATATGGGAAGACGAAGAACACTTTAAAAAAGGTTTAAATAAAATTATAAAAGGCATATTCTTTCCACAAAGAAAGCCACACGAAATTACAGATTCAGATATTAGATCAATGTTAAGACGTTACAGTGGTACACAAATGGTTTCTAATTTTAGACCAACGGCTGCCGCTGCCTTATATGACATCTTTGTAGAAAAAGATAGTCCACTTGAAGGTACTGAAGCAGGAACAGTTTGGGATCCAAGTATGGGCTATGGTGGTCGTTTATTAGGGGCAATTGCTGCTGGTGTGAATTATATAGGTACAGACCCTTGTATTCCTACTTACAAAGGATTAGAAAAGATTAGAGATGAATATGGTCATAAACATAAGTCATACACATTATTAAGACAAGGTAGTGAAACGTATATACCTGAAGATGAAAGTTTAGACTTTGTATTTACAAGTCCACCATATTTTGGTTGGGAAGCATATGGTGATGAACCAGAACAATCAAGTATCAAATTTAATACAAGTGATATGTGGAAAGAAAAGTTTTTAAAACAAACTATTGCCAACGCATTTAAGGGACTAAAAAAAGGCAAACATTTAGCACTGAATGTTGCCAACACAAAACAATATAATACCTTTGAGGAAGATACTGTTGATTTAGCAAAACAAGTTGGTTTTGAACACACAGATACTTGGTGGTTATCACTATCTACACAACAAGGTACATCAAAAGTTTCTACATTAGATGGCGATACTACTGAAAAGAAACAAGAACAAAGATATATGGGTAGATTCAAAAGACCTGATATATCTGGTCGTAAATTTGAGCCTACTTTTATCTTTAAAAAGCACTGATTCGCTTAAAAAAGAACAAAAGTAGAACAAATTATCTTAAATAAATAAGTAAATATAGGGATTATTATACGCTTGACTTTTTAAAACTTTTCCTATATTATAATCATATGACTACACAAATTAATATAGATACAAAAAGCCAGTTAGCAAAATTAATTGCTACTGAAAATATAGAAGTTCAACATAACAAAGTTAAAACTGCTAGTTTTGATACATTAAATCGTATCTTAACATTACCTATTTTTAAAGTACAATCAGGCGATGTTTATGATATGTTAATCGCACACGAATGCTCACACGCTTTATATACTCCAGCCGAGGGTTGGAAAAAAATATCAAGTGATGATGAACTAAGATCATATGTTAATGTATTAGAAGATTGTAGAATAGATAAAAAAATTCAAAAGAAATATCCTGGTGTTGTTAAAAATTATATCAATGGTTTTGATATAATGATGAAACAAAATTTCTTTGGTATTAAAAATAAAAATTTAGATAATGATTTAATGTTAATTGATAAAATTAACTTGTTTTACAAATCTTCAAAAAGATTGCCTTTTAAATTTACAACCACAGATAAAGTATGGTTAAGTCAAGTTGACAAATTAAAGTCTTTTAATGATGTTGTTGATTTAGCAAAAAAAATGTTAAACTGGCAAAAAAAACAAATTCAAAAACTAAAAAAATTACCTGATTTTGATTCTCATCCATTAATTGAAAACTATAATTTAAATGATAAACAAGAATCAGATAATAATGTTAATGCTAAAGATAATAATAATTCAAATATAAAAAGTGATAATTCAAAATCTGCTAATGAAGGTGATGATAAAGAATCACAATCTAAAGATTCAAATAATTTAGATGATAAAAAAGATGATATTGAATCACAAAAAAAAGAAACTACAATTGCTACAAACAATGGTGGTAATGGCGATACTACAAAACTTTCAGTTATTACTGATAAAAGTTATGAAGAAAATAAATCTAAACTTTATGATGAAACAAAATCGTATTCTTATATGACTTTGCCTGAACCAAAATTAGACAAAATTTTAATCTCTAATAAAAAATTTGTTAGTGATATAAAAAAATATTTTGCTACTTATTCACATCAAAATAAATATGAAACTAAATGTTATTTACAGTGGTTAAAAAATGATTTCAAAAAATTTAAATCAGATAATAAAAAAACCATTATGTATCTTGTTAAAGAGTTTGAAATGAAAAAAGCTGCTACTGCTTATAAAAGAGCTAGTACAGATAAAACAGGTGTTATAGATCCTCTTAAATTAAAGAATTACAAATTTAGTGATGATATTTTTAAAAGATTAACAATATTACCAAATACAAAAAATCACGGTATGATGATGTTGTTAGATTGGTCTGGTTCAATGTGTGATGTAATTGAAAAAACTGTACATCAATTAATTCAGTTAATTTATTTTTGTCAAAAAGTTCAAATACCTTTTGAGGTTTATGCTTTTACAAGTGAACACGATCAAAATGTTCCTATGAATGAATCTTATATTGTTAAACATAGTAATATTGGTTTAGATTCATTTAAGTTAATTAATATTGCTAGTCACAAATTAAAGAAAACAAAATTAGATGAGTCTTTGATGTATCTATATTCTATGGGACTATATTATGGTAATAGATATACTAGAAGATCCTGGTTAAATGATGATTATTTTAATAGTGATAAAAGATATAATCCTGGTATGCCAGAATCTTATCAGTTAGGTAGTACACCATTAAATGAAGCGCTTGTAGTTTGTAATAAACTTGTGCCAATGTTTAAAAACAAATATAAAATTGAGAAGTTAACATTTATTACTTTAACTGACGGTGCTGGTAATTATGCTAGAGGTTATTATCAAAATACAGATGAAGGATTAAATGTAACACACATTGAAGGTAAACCTGTTATTAAAGTTAACAAAAAAAATTATACTATTGATGATAATAGTCTTTTTCATAGTAGTGAAGGAATTACATCTATACTTTTAAATGTTTTAAGAAAACAATACGGTGTAACCACTTTAGGATTTTATTTATTGAAAAAAATAAGAGGTTGGGATGCTGAAAGAATTTTTGGCAATAGATATGATGAAAAAGGTATAAAATTAAGACAGCAATATACTAAAGATAAAGTAGCTGTTATAAGTAAAAATGGTTATAACGAATACTATGTTGTAAATGCTAAAGATATGGATGTTGTAAATACTGATTTATCTGATGTTAATCCAAATATGAAAGCTGGTAAAATTAAACAGTTGTTTAGTAAATCTATGACTGGAAGAATCAAATCCAGAATATTATTAAACAAATTTATAGAGAAGGTTGCCTAATATGTTAAATAAGTCAATAAAATCAACACTTTTTTTAGTATTGACATTTGATAAAAACTATGATACCATATAAGTATATTTAATAATGAAAGGACTACATTATGTTAAACACTAAACAAAAAGACTTTGTTAAACACGCTTTTGAAATGTTTAATAAAGATGTTTTAACTATTGATGAGTTAAAACAAGCCAATGCTAAATTTGGCTGTAAGTATCCACCACAATGGTTGACTAAAAACAAAAACTATAAAGTTGATAAAAAAACTTATAAGTTGCCAATTGATGGTGAAGACATTCCAGTTGTAAAAACTGAAACTGTAAAAGTTTCAGAAACTCCTGTAAATGAAACTAAACACGAGGCAGCTTATATTGTTTCATCTTTAACTGGCGATATTGTGCCAAAAAAAGATCCTATCTTTGTTAGTTTCGGTAACTATCCAGATATTAAA
>Ga0208019_1002147_pt1 | contig 10079 bp, 16 predicted proteins | sample CB_VirMetaG_5_FD_184540 | JGI IMG/M metagenome (GOLD analysis project Ga0208019, IMG submission 184540) | Freshwater to marine saline gradient viral communities from Chesapeake Bay - CB_1508_1D Viral MetaG (SPAdes) (version 4) | ecosystem: Environmental > Aquatic > Marine > Coastal | place: USA... | reverse complement strand
CGCCGGCAGGGCTGGCTCCCTGGCGTCGTGGAGCGGTGGAACCCCCACGCCCGGATCCGTCAGGACCTCTTCGGCTTCGTCGACCTGGTGGTGGTCGACGACCAGCCGGGGGTCCTGGCGGTCCAGGCGACCTCGGGGGCCAACGTGGCGAGCCGCCTGCGGAAGATCCGCGAGCTCGAGACCGGGGCTCCGGCGCGCTGGCTCGAGGCCGGCAACCGGATCGAGGTCTGGGGCTGGCGCAAGGCGGCGAACGGTCGCTGGCAGCTCCGGCGCGAGCCGGTGGAGCTCGACGCGGTGCAGCCGCTCGAGCCGGCGGAATAGAAGAGGGGGCCGACCCCGAGAGTGGTCAGCCCCCAAAGTGGCGGGCAATCAGACAACCCGCCGAGCGCAGCTGGAGTACCCCTACCCCGAGCTGCCCCCCCGCGGCCACGAACTCGAACGAGCGTGGACCGCTTGCGCTTGATCGCGCCCAGGCTAACTCAGAACGGCGTCGAGGTGAGCGCGTGCTCCCAGGGGTCTTCCGCCTGACCGCCACCTCGAGCGCCACCCGAGCCACCGGGCGCCTCCTTGCCACGGCCGACGAACTCGAAGTTGTCCCCGACCACGTAGAGTTTCGACCGCTTGCCGCCGCCGTTCTTGTCCTCCCAGGTGTCGAGCCGGAGCCGCCCCTCGATGAAGGCGCGCTCGCCCTTGTTATGGAACTTCGCGAAGGCCTCGCCGCGCTTGCCGAACATCTTGACGTCCACGAAGTCGGTGCGCTCCTGGTCCTTGTACTTGTCCGAAATGGCCAGAGTGAAGGTGACGATCGCCATGTCTGATCGTCCCTTATGGACCTCGGGGTCGCGGGTCAGGTTGCCCATCAGGATCACCTTGTTGTAGCTCATCTCGGTCTCCTATCTCGTTTCGTCGGTGGTGGGGGAATCGTGATCGGGGTGCATGTCGTTCACGGCCAGGCGATACCCGAGCTGCAACATGTTCGACACGTAGCCTTCGTGACTGGGATTCAAATGCCACAGGCGTCGCATGAGGTCTTTGACGCGCTCTCCGTCGTCGGACCATTCATTGCCGAAGCCTCTGCCATCGTCCATGTATCTGCGGCAAATAGCCGACGCGGCGAGGCCGTGATCGAGGAGTTCGTTCAACTGCCTCAGGATCTTGTGGCGTGTATCAGGCTGCGGGCAGAACTGGCGGGTGGTTGCCTTCAAGCGCCAGTCGATCAGCCTCTCCCACAAGTCGTTCACCTCCTGGGTGATCTTGAGCGCCTCGGATTGCGTCAGGAGCGCATAGCACTCTTGCAGGACATCAGCTCCTTCAGCGATCAGCTCGACAGCCGCAACGGCCTGCCGCGCTTCGGAAGACTTGGGCCACTTCAAGACCGCCGCTCCCGCGCGCGCTGACGCAGCCACCGACGGTAGGCCTCCGGGTTCTGAGCCTTGAAGGTCTCCCGGCTATGCCGCTCGAGCGCGGACACGAGCTCACAGCTCGCGCCGAATAGGAACAGCAGCGTGAACGTCACCGACGCCCACGGTGCCCATGCGAACAGCTCCTCGATCATAGCGCCTTTCCTCCGATCTCCTGCTCAGTGGCGAGCCTCGCGGCCTCCTGCCAGTAGTCCAGCAGATAGGCCCGCTGGTGTCCGTCCTCGGTCACGGTGCAGACGACGAGCGTCCGCGGGTTGGTGTGGTCTACGACGTGGATGGTGCCGCGCAGCATCCAGATCGAGCCGGGCTTGGGGTGCTTCATTCCTCGTACCTCACGATCTTCCAGCCGTACCACGGCACGGCCCCGCTCAGTTTGGCCACGCCCAACTCGGCACCGTCCAAGGAGGCACCGCGCAAGTCGGCCATGGTCAAGTCGGCCCCGGTCAAGTCTGCGCCGCGCAAGGTGGCCCACCTCAAGTTGGCCCCGCTCAAGTTGGCCCAGCTCAAGTTGGCCCCGCTGAAGTTGGCCCAGCTCAAGGCGGCATTGCGCAAGTTGGCTTTTCTCAAGTAGGCACCGTTCAAGTCGGCACCGCGCAAGTAGGCCTCCCTCAACTTGGCGTCCGCCAACTTGGCCTCGCGCAATCTGGCCCAGTGCAAGTTGGCATCGAGAAAGTCGGCTCCGCTCAAGTCGGCTCCGCTCAAGTCGGCCCCGCTCAAGGCGGCACCGTGCAAGTTAGCCCTGCTCAAGTCGGCACCGCTCAAGTCGGCCCCGGTTAGTTCGGCGTCGCCCAACTCGGACCAGGCCAAGTTGGCCTGGCGCAAGTCGGCAGCGCGCAAGTTAGCCCCGCTCAAGTCGACCCGGCGCAGGTCGGCGCGCTCACCCTGCTCGCCGCTGCTCTCCAGCCAGAGCTTGTGAGCCTCCAGGATCTTCGTCAGTTCTTCGGGCTTCATTGCGCCGCCTCCGGGTCAGTCGACACCGGCTGGCCCCAGTCGGCCATGTCCTCGGCGTTCGGCTCGTAGGCCTCGTCGCCGATCGGCATGACCTCGGCCACCTCGCGCGCTCGCTCCAGGAGCACCTCGCGCGTGTCCCTGGTCTTCGCCTCGCGACGCTCCTCGCTCTGCATCCGCTCGGCCTCGTCCGGCTCCATGATGCCCGACACCGCGTAGGCTCGGCGGATCGCCTGGATCATCGCCTTGTTCGTCAGCATCCGCGTCGGCCACTGCTTCCAGGGCTGCGTGCCGCGCTGGCATTCCGACAGGTACTCGGTCGCCGTCGTCGGCCTCGAGCTGCCCTTCTTCCACACGGACGCCTTCACGGCGATCAGGTGCCCGCCCTCGCGGAGCTCCTCGGTCTCGATGGCCTCGTGGTCGGGGTGCCGGTTCGCGATGGAGAGCCAGCCGTCTACGCCGACGATCGGGACGATCTTGCCCTGGCTGCTAAAGGCGTGGATCTCCTTCCGCAGCGGGTTGAGCTGGTACTGGCCGCAGACGGCGATGAAGGCCAGCACCTCGGCGCGCGAGGCGTTCGGCATGAGCGTCGTCGAGAGCACCTCGCGGGCTTCGGCGGCTTCCGTGCCGCAGACTTCCGCGAATCGCTGCCAGACGGCGGGTACGTTGTTCTCGGTCATGGGGTACTCCTGTTCAGCCGCGAACGATGTCGGCGGCGTTTCGGGTCAGCCGGAAGACACGGGAGCCGGCCTTGTTCTCCCTCCAAGTGACGACGGCCTGGCCGTCGATCATTCCCTCGGTGGCCTCGCCCATGGCCTGCATGGTCTCGGCCTTCGCCTGATTGTACGCGGTCTGCGCGTCCTTCACCGCAGCCGCAGCGCCCACCAGCCGGCGAGCGTCGAGGAGCGTGAGCTCGTGGACGACGCCGCCGAACGCCTGCCAGCGCAGGGGCAAGAGCTCCACGTCGCGGGCCTCGGCCCTCGGCTCGAGGCGGTTCTCGACCGTGCACCAGAAGGCGTCCACCGCGCGGACCAGCTCGTCGATCAGCTCGTCGTCACGCTCGACGTGGTAGACGTGCAGCCGGTTGCCACCGACCAGGGCGGCGACGGCGGCCCGGTCGAAGCCGGCGCAGTACATCTGCCACTGAAGTTGGACGACGACGTGGGGCGGCGGCCCGGCGTCCCAGTGTTCTCCGAGCATCCGGTCGACGTTCTTGATCTCCAGGAGCAGCTCCTCACCGGAGACCTGCCAGACCGCGTCCGGCGTCGCGCGGTGGTGCGGCTTGTCCTCCGGCCCGACGCAGTACCGCGAGTCGGTCGGCGTCACGGTCCCGCCGTGGTCCTCTGCCACGCCGAGGGCGATCGACCGCTCCAGCCTGGAGCCCCAGCGCATGGATTCCGACTCGGGCTTCTCCGGCAGCTTGCCGCACTTCCGCGCCCAGATCTCCCAGCGCGACGAGTAGGCCCCCGGCGCGCCGATGATCGAGGCGACCTCGCTCGCGCCGATGAAGTTCCGACGGTCGGCGAGCCAGGCCTCGCGGGTGGGGTACTCGACTCGACGGATCACGACGCCACCGCCTTCGACTGCTCCTCGCACAGCGCGTCGAGCGCCTGGTCGGCCTTGAACACGAGGTCGATGTACCAGCTCTCCAGGTGCTCGGCACCCTCGGGGTAGAGATCGCCGAAGGCGTCGTCGAGGAGTTGCTGCGCCGCGACCGCGCCGGCGACGTCGCCGATGATCAGCCGGTCGATCACCAGCGACAGGCCGCGCGCGATGATGCTCCGCCAGCGGCCCCAGAGCTCGAAGACGTTGCAGTACCGCTCGTCGAGCTGGTTGATCAGCGCCCGCCGAGCGTCGGCGATCAGCTCTCCGTCGTCGGGGTGGTGGTCGGTCCAGTCCTCGAGCGCGTCCACCGCGCGCTCCGCCCAGACGTCCGACTCCGGGCCGGGCTTTACGAGCGTGTCGAGCTCGACGCTGAAGTGGAACGAGCCGAGGCGGCGATCGGTGCAGATGGTGACGGTCGCGCCCAGCGGGAAGTCGATCGGCAGCGAGTCGAAGGCCTGGCGGTAGAGCGAGCAGGTGTGCGTCAGTTGCGCGGTCATGGTGTCGAGTTGGGTAGGGGTAGGGGGGGCGGCGCTCTCGTTGGCGCCGATGGAGGCAAGCTAGAAGGGCAGCGCCCCAAGGTCAACGGCCAATCCATAGAAAGTTGCCCGCCCATGGACTGCCCCGACTCCAGGGGCTATCGTGCCCGCTATGAACATGACGCGAATCCCCTGCCCGCTCTGCGGCGCAGTCTTCTTCCGCCGAGGCCTCATGCGGCACCTACAGCTGGGGCACGCCCTCTCCGTCGCCGACGCCCGGAAGGCCCTGGAAGCCAACCGGAAGGCCCTCGAGGCCGACGCGGCCCACCTCGACAAGTACGACGAGGCGCTCCGCCAGCTCGCCCAGATGCGGGCCGCCTTCGACCTGCCGGAGCTCGAGGCCTTCGAGGCCCAGATCCGCGAGAAGGCCGAGGCCTACGAGCGGATCCTCGTCCACGTCTGGACCCAGGCCGACGCCCAGCGCCAGGACGGTGCCGAATGAAGCCGCGGCCCGAGCTCGTGAGGGAGGCCCTCGAGGCCCCCGAGATTCGTCAAATCCGAGAAGAGTGGCACGCCTGGGCCAGCACCGTCCAGAGCGCCCTCGAATGGGATGACGTCGAGGACAAGCCCGTGCCTTGGGGTCAGGTCGACGTAACCGCCACCGTCGAGGCTCTCCCCGCCCGCGCCCGTGCCGTCGCCGAGCTGATCCTGTCCCAGCCCACGGCAGAGGCCGCGCGCGAGGAGTTCCTCAGACACGACCGCTCCTGGTCCAAAGGCCTGATCGAGCTCCTCGACGTCTACTGCGAAGCCGCCGCCGGCGAGGAGGGGCGCTAGTGGCTCAGTCCATGGACTGGTTCCCCTTCAACGTCAAGGACTGGAGGGGGAGCCGCCAGGTCCGCTGCATGACCGCCCACGAGCAGGGCATCTACCTGCTGATGCTGATCGAGGCCTGGGACCACGGCGGCACCTTGCCGATGGACCTTGAGGACCTCGGGAACCTCATCGGCACCTCGAGCTCCGAGCTCGAACAGCTCCTCGCCGGCAGGTTGGGGAAGGTCTGGAAGGAGGTCGACGGGAGCTACGTCAACGAGCACCTCGCGAGGATCTACAAGGAACAAAGCGAGAAGTACGAACGAAGAAGGGCGGCAGGTGCCGCCAAAGGCACCTCAGGAGCAATGCAGGAGCAATGCTCCAGCAATGCAGGAGCCACGACCTGCAATAGAGAAGAGAAGAAGAGAGAAGAACAGAAGAGAGGGAGAGAAGAAGCTGGCGCAGCCGGCCTGGCGGCCGGATCTCTCCCCCCGAAGGGGACCGACTTGGAGGGCCTCGACTACGACCCGACGGCCCACTGCCCGCCCGAGGTCTGGCAGGCCTACCACAAGGCCGCCGAGCTACCGCCGGCAGGCCGCAAGGCCTGGGAGTACCAAGCCCAGCAGCTCGGCCGGTGCCTCGACCAAGGCGGCCAGCCAGCTGTAGACGCCCTCCTGGAGTGGATCGCCTCGACCAACGGCGGCAAGGCGGGCAAGAAGGCCGTGGACATCGCCATCGAGCGAGCCCAGCGACAAGCCACCAAGCCCGCCCGCAAGCTGGCCCCGACCCCCCAGCTCGTCCGCCAGGTCGAAGAGGCCGCCGTCGCGGCCCTCCGAGACGACCCGCACTACCGCAAGATGGGCAAGGTCATCGAGGAGTGCTCCGACGCCCTGGAGGCCCTCCAGGAGTTCCGAGACGGCCGGCGAGATCGAGACCAGACCCGAGCCGCCTTCGAGGCGCTCTCGCCCGAGCTGCACCAGAATCTCCTCGCCTGGCTCGAGGACCACGGACCCGAGCACGCCGAGGACATGCGGAAGACCGTCCGCCAGGTCGAAGCCCAGATCCGACACGAACGAGGCCAGCGCGAAGACGAAGCCAAAGCCCAAGCCCGAAAGAAGGTGACCCAGTGAACTACGAAGAACTCGACCGAGGACCCTCGCTGCCCGTCAGTCAGCTGATCGGGATCATCTGCGCCAAGCCGGAGCTCTCCATCGAAGCGAAACAGCTCCTCCCCTGGAAATGGGCCGGCCGCTTCCAGATCGTTCCCGAGGCCGTCGAGGCCCTCTACCTCGACGAGCGAGAGGTGTCGGCCGAATCGGTTGTCGCCGAACTCGGCGGCCAAGAAGCGCCCGACTTCATCCTCACGCGGCTGGACTGGCTCAAGTCCCGGTTCTTCGTCAACTCCGGCTTCTTCCGAATGTACGTCAAGGAAGTGCGAGATGAGCGCATTCGGGAGAAGCTGCAACAGGCGAAGCAGCGACTCGAGGCCGCAGACGCATCTGTCGACGCGATGGACCTCGCGGACGAGCTCCGCGGGATGCTCGACGATGCCCTGGTGGAGTACTCCGCCCAGACGACCAAGCCCCAGACCGTCACCGAGATCATCGAGAAGCCCGACGGCATCATCGAGAAGATGCTCGCGGATCCGGCCGAAGCCAAAGGCGATCGAATCCCCAGCGGCTTGCAGGCGCTCGACGACAAGCTCGGGGGCGGAACCCGTCCAGGCCAACTGATCGTGCTCGCGGCGAGGCCCAACATCGGCAAATCGGTGCTGGGCTTTCAGCTCGCAGCCGCGTCGAGCCTGAGCGACGACGAGCGATGCGCCCTGTTCTTCTCGCTCGAGATGAACGAGGACGAGGTAGCCGAGCGCGCACTAATCCACGGCGGGTTCGTCATGCCCGACAGAAGCCGCAGCCTCGTCGGCTGGGCGCACGGACACCACAACCGAGTCCAGGAAGCCCGAGAAGCCGCGCGCGAGTTCCCGAACCTCCTCATCGAGACGCCGATCAAGCCGACCATCGACTTCATCCGCGCACGGTGCCAACAGGTCAAGGCCAAGCGCGGCCTGTCGTGCGTCGTGATCGACTACGTATCCGCGGACCTGCTCGCGATGCCCAAGATGGGCTCGAGATATGAGCAGGTGAGCTACGCCACCGGGGCGCTCAAGGTCCTCGCGCGCCAGCTCCAGGTGCCGCTCGTCGCCATCACCCAGCTCAACCGAGAAGCGGAAGGCACGACTCCAAGCCTCAGGAACCTGCGCGAGTCTGGATCGTTCGAGCAGGACGCCGACGTGGTGCTGCTGCTCCACCGCGACAGGGGCAAGAACATGACCGAGCTGCACGTAGCCAAGAACCGGGCCGGCTCGGTCACCACCAGCGACCAGCCGATCCCGATGACCTTCAACGCAGACCGGCTCCGGTTCGACCCCGAGGCCTCTCGGTTCGAGACCGCCGTGACCTGGCAGGGAGGCAGCATCAGCGGATGGGACCCGTCAGCATGAGGACCCGGCAACGCGACAAGGAAGCCCAACTTCGACGAGTCCTCGAGCACCTCGCCACCGGAGCGGCTCAGCCGCCCAAGCTCGGGCGAGGGGATGATCGCGGCTTCGCCAACTTGCGACGGCCACCGATCGAAATCCCGCGAGCGACCAAGAACGCGCTGCGCCGGCGGGGCTGGGCTGTCGATGGACCCGAAGGCCGGCTGCTGATCACCGAAGCCGGTCGCGACGAGCTCGAGGCCGGGGGGTAGTCCCGAGACCGGAACGCCCCCCGCCGGGTTGGGGCTTGACTTCCCCGGTGGGGGTGTTCCTAGGCTGGGGGCATGGTTTCCGCAGACCCGGTAGCGAATCGGGATAGCTCGGGCCGCTTCGGGCCGGGCAACCGTGCCAACCCTGGAGGGCGTCCGAAGTCCCTGGTCCGGCCGCTCGTGCGCGAGTACCTCGGCAAGATCGCCGAGACCAGTGACCCCGACGAGCGGCGCATCTGGGCCGAGGTGCTCGTCGAGGCGATGCTCGAGATCCTCATCGACCGCGACGCCAAGCCATCCGACCGCATCAAGGCGGCCGAGTGGCTCACGCTCCAGGCCGACGGCCACCTCCCGCGCGAGGTCGAGCTCAACGACGGGGCCGGCGGTATCACGATCAAGTTCGCCGAACACAAGCCAGCCGAGGAAGAGCCGGAGTCGTGAAGCCCGCCGACCGACTCGCCAAGGCGCTCAAGGCTCACCCGCCCAGCCCGCGCGGCGGCTCGGTTTCAATCCTCGATCGTGAGGATCTGCTCGAGGTCCTGCGCGCCTACCTCGAGGGCCTCGCGGCCGGCGAGGAGTGGGGGGCCTGGCCCTGGTTCCACGAGCACATCGTTCAGGGCGAGTTCCAGATCAGCACGAGCGCAGGCAACGTCAAGCGGTTCGCGCGATCGCGATACCCCGAGCTCTACAAGCGCGCGATGAGGCGAGGGCGATGAGGCCCAGCCGCTGGCGGCTCGAGCAGGAGCATCAGGCGGCGCTCGACATCATCGGCGAGCTGCTCGGCATCATGGCCGACCTCGACCGCATCGGCCGGCTACCGCGCGAGCTCGAGGGCTCGCCCGGCTACGACACCGAGCGGGTTAGGTGGCTGGTTGCTGAGCGCGTGGTCGACCCGCTGTTCTCGATCGAGGAGATCCTTTGACCGACCCGAAGCGCCGGCTGCGGAAGGCCGCCAAGAAGACCGCGCAGGAGCGCGCCACGCGCCAGGACGCGCAGCCGATCGACCCGGTGAAGCTCCGCCGGCGTATCCGCAAGGGCGCGGCGCTGGGCGACCTCTGCGAGCAGTTCGACGCCAGCCCCCGCCGGGTGCGCGAGGCGATCAAGGCGCTCGAGGCCGCCGGCGTGATGATCGCGCGCAACGGCGACCACTACCACATCGCCGACCGGCCGCAGGTGCCGCAGCGGTTCACGCTGGAGAGCGACGCCGAGGGCGTCTACCGCATCGGCCTGATCAGCGACACGCACCTAGGCTCGACCTCGTGCCGCTACGACGTGCTCGAGGACGCCTACGACTGGTTCGCCGCCGAGGGCATCCGCACCGTCTACGGCGCTGGCAACTGGATCGAGGGCATCGCGCGGTTCAACCGGACCGAGCTCGAGCCCGGCTGCGCGACCTGGGACGGGCAGCTCCGCAACTTCCTCGACCGCTACCCGAGGCGCGAGGGAATCACCTCGTACTGGGTGAGCGGCGACGACCACGAGGGCTGGCTCCAGCAGCGGGAGGGGATCGACGTAGGGCGCTGGATGGAGGACGCCGCGCGCGAGGCCGGCCGCGACGACCTGGTCTCGCTCGGCTACGTCGAGGCCTTCATCCGGCTCCAGCGCAAGGGCAAGCCGCGAGCGTCGGCCAAGATGCTCGTGCAGCACCCCGGCGGCGGCTCGAGCTACGCCATCAGCTACCTGCCCCAGAAGCTCGTCGAGTCGCTCCAGCCCGGCGAGAAGCCCGCCGTCCTCGCGCTCGGGCACGTCCACAAGTCGGGCTACTTCAACGTGCGAGGCGTCCACGTCGTGCTCGTGCCCTCGACGAAGGACCAGGACACGTTTCACCGGAAGAAGCGCCTGGACTCGCACATCGGCTGCGTGATCCTCGAGCTACGCCAGGACGAGCGCGGCGCGATCTACGAGGTGCTGCCCCGGTTCCGCCGGTACTTCGACCGCTCGTACTACTCGCGGCAGTTCGAGCTGCCGTCCGGGCATGGGCGAGAGCAGGTCTAGCCGAACCTCGAGCAGCCTGCGCGAGTGGTCGCGCGAGCTGCGCCGAGAGCTGCCGCCGATCCTGCCGATCGAGGTCAGG
>Ga0208019_1002145_pt1 | contig 10086 bp, 18 predicted proteins | sample CB_VirMetaG_5_FD_184540 | JGI IMG/M metagenome (GOLD analysis project Ga0208019, IMG submission 184540) | Freshwater to marine saline gradient viral communities from Chesapeake Bay - CB_1508_1D Viral MetaG (SPAdes) (version 4) | ecosystem: Environmental > Aquatic > Marine > Coastal | place: USA... | reverse complement strand
CGGCATCCCAAACGCCCTGCTTAATGAATCCCGCCTCATCAATAAAGATGTGGTCAAGCCCTGTACCACGCAGGTTATCAGGCTCGTGTAATGAGATAAATTGTACATGCCCGCCGTTGGGGAGCTCGATAATGTAATCACTGTTATTGATGTATATATCAGGGATGCCCGCGAGTGCCTTTTTGAGCTTGGGGAAAACTTGTTTATTATTGCGATTTGTGGGAGAGCAAAACCATATCCGCTGTCCTTTGAGTAATCGATTTACCATCGCGATGATGAGCACTTCGGTTTTACCCCAACGCCTGCCGATACATAGCACACGAAATCGCGTCCTGTCCATCAGTATATCGCGCTGGGCTTGATGGGGTTTGTTAAGCGAAATCGTCGCCGTCGCCATAGTCGATTTTAACCTCTAACGCCCCGCCGTCGCTACCTGTCAACTCGTAACGCTGGGCATACCCGCGCGACTTCCCGACGGTTTTAAGCGCAAAGATAATCGCGGTAATATCCTCATCTTGTACCTTCTTGTGTAACGCCATCTCAGCCATATCAAGAAACCCCTCGCGAGCATCAGCAACGGCATCCGCGCAGATGGGGTAGCGTTTAATGTAATTGTATACAGTCGAGCGGTCACATCCGAGACGTTTGGCAGTGTAGGTTATAAAGCCCCGTGTTTCGGTTATCGCCTCAGCGACCTGCTCGGCAGTGTATCGCTCTTGTGTCATGATGTACCTCTTTTATATTGTTGTATTTGTTGAAACGCTCGCTGTTAATTCATGCCCGCATAATGGGCAGGCATCGGCTGGGGTGTCGTCTATATCTTGACTCATGGGCTCTTGTAATAAATTATTTTTACCCGCCATCTCTGCAAGCATCTCAGTCACACGTTGGTCATCACTGTTAAACTCTCGCAGTAAATCGTCAAGCACTTGGGCGTCATACGTCGCCATTTGTGAAATCCAGTCATGTGATGCGAGAGCTTGTGCCTCTTCCTCTGGGCTCATATCGACTACGAGCACAGGGAGCGTGGCATCCTCATCGACTGTCAATTGCTCCTCAACTCGCGCATGTCCATCGATGAGATAGCCCGTCTGGCGATTCATGATGACAGCATCATACCAGCCGAGTGTCTCGAGACTCCCACGCAATGCCTCGCGCTGTTTGGCAGGGTGACGGCGCGGATTGTTTGGATTCGCAAGTAATTGATTCGCTGGGATGTAGTCAAGCCCGATAATTCTATTTTGCATTATTTAAACCTCAATAGACGCTGGTGATACTCGTCATCTAGTGCCATCGTCTCATCAATTAAACGGTTAATAAAATTAGCGACGTTTATCACATCGCTGGCAGGTGACCATCGCACGCCGTCATAAACCTCTCGGATAATACACTCAGCCGCGACGATGTCATCAGGCACTGGATGGGTGTGGTCAGCAACAAACGCAAACGCGATACCACCGCCACGCCGTAGCACATTAATCGTATCGGTCAAATCGCGACGCTGTCCAGTGGGGACTCGCGCGCCTTTGGTTTTGATTTCGCCATAAATGAAGAGCAACGCATCGAATGACATTTTTAAATCGACATCACCCGGATAAATCCGCCCCTTGCCTATCCCATCGAATATGATTTGCTGGCTAGCGCGGGCGCGATTGTGTATGAGTTTACTCATCATTTGCTCCAGTGCTATGTATATGTATCGGGTCTGGGATGGTCAAGTCATTTTTACGCAATTCGGTCTCGAGCTGAGCGACGCGGGCTCTCAATTTGTCGATTTGCTCGGCTTGCTCATTCTTGTATGTCTCGAGCTGGGCGTTTCGTTTTTTGAGCTCGTCTAGCTCGATTTGCATTTTGACGATGAGCGCATTATTTGTCTCGACTTGAGCAAGCAATCGGTTTAGCATTCCTGTCTGTATCGTGTTGACTTCGAGCTGTTGACTGACGATACTCTCATCGTCTTCGGTTGCTGTGAGTTTTGACCCGCTCAGGATTCGATAGGCTGTAATCATCACCACACCCACCCCAGCGACAACAGCGGATATAATTTCTATTGTGTTGTTATCCATATGATGAGCGTGCTCGTGTAATTGATAACTATAATGGTATTATACCATAAAACATAAAACCCCCGCACGATGGCAGGGGCTTAATGCAAATCTATCTTAAGGAGGATGTATCTCCTACATTATAGCACATTTTCCAAACTTTGCGAGATGTCATACTGCTCTTGAGCATCGGCTCGCAATCGTGTCATGTCAAAAATACCCATATACCAGTAAAACCCGAGGCGACGATGGTCGGTGCTTGTGTATACACCCGACTTGTCATACCCTGATTTTTTATACAGGGCGCGAATGTTGGTGTTAATGGTGTTTTGGGTGATGCCAAGGCGGTCGCTCATATCGGCAAACGTCGCATCAGGATACACTCGCCAGTCGTCATAAATGCGCTGAATGCGACCACGAAACGGGCGCGCTTTTGGAAACTCAATATATCCAAGTTTGTTATACACCTCGACCCGGCGTGATGTGTGATGGGTCTGCCACACCACGTATCGTATGTAGTTGTGACTACAATACGCGCGCTCAGCGATGTCGTAATAACTCGCGAGCGGGTTTGTGTAGTAGTGATACAAAACGTTACGCACGACAGGCGTAACCCCTAGCGGATACAATGGCGCGGGGTTGTCTGGTGCTGGTGGTGTATAAGCTAAAATCTCGCGGGCATCGGCTATCATGCCACGACGGTTAAGCCATCGCAGTTTTTTATACAGCTCGAGACGTTTTAAGCGCGACGCTTTCGAGCCGTGCTCATTGATTTCATAAAACTTGTATAGCTCATGTAATCGCACCCGCACCGACGCGATACTGTATCCTGTCGCCTCGGCGGTCTCTTCATAGCTTGCGGATGGGTGCGCTTGCCAATATTTCAAAATCGCTACATCTGACGGGCGAAATTCTGCCAACCGCTTAACGTCGCGCGTCTTGATATAGCCCAGTCGCTCGAAGATGGCGAGGCGATTATGTCCATCCATGTCGGGTGTCACAAGCGACTCGATTACGTCAATATGACGATAATTATACGCGTCTTTTCCAGCGTACGGGTGCATAAGCAGATTCGCTAAAGCGTCGCGCTGGTCATCAGTGAGCGCGTCGAGTAACTCATAATTTAATGGCATGATGTCACCTCTTTATATTGAGCATCTGCATCGCTCGCGAGCTTGGGGACGTTAAACCAATTCATGTACCAATAAAACTGGATGCGCGCGATGGTCGCCTTTGGATATGGCGGGGTTTGGAATCCATTATATCGGTAAAGCTCCCCGGTGTACTCTGCAACGGTTTTCACTTTCAACCCCAGCACCTGAGCAATCTCGCGATTATTAGCATAGGGACGCTTAACCCACGTCTCAAGAATTGGCTTAATTTTTGCAGGCGTGCGCGGGTTATACGCGACTGAGGTAGGGATGCGAATATACCCGAGATGATAAAAGAGCATCGTGCGCCCACGATAGGGCGCATCAGGTAACATCCGCTTGATGGATTTGGTGATAGTATCGAATGAGATGTACACCGCATCCGCGATTTCGTAGTTTGTCGCAAATGGTGTCTTGTATAGCTGGTATAACGTGTCGCGCATACCAGCCGTGAGATGAGATGGGAAGAGCTCACTCATAAAAACATCACCTCATCCCACTGGGCGACCGCATCGACTGCGAGGCGTTGGGTATCGAAGCAGTTGATATACTCATAAAACCCGAGGCGAGCGGTGTAGTATTTTTTGTTGCTGGGTGGTGTATAGCCAAACCATTTATAAATTTGGCTTGTGTAATTGCCGATGACTGACTCAGACATATGCACCCCATCCGCGATTTCGCGATTATTGAGGTAGGGTTTTTGAGCCCATAGCTCAAGGATGTTTTGAAACCGTCGCGGGGTATCATGCGAGAGGAGTGACGATGGGGCGACGATATACCCGAGATGATAAAAGAGGCGCAACCGGCTATTGATGGGGGTCTCATCACCTAACACCATCGGGATGACCTTGGCGGCGCTATCATGATGAGTATGGGTCATCGCCCCGATTTCAGAGTTAGACGCAAACGGGTTGAGGTACAGGGCGCGCATGACTTGCGATTGTAAAAATGTGAGATGAGATGGGTACAGGCTAGGCATTAAACACCTCCCGCAAATCCATCAACAGCGCGACGTAATCAGCCGCGCTATCTGTAAGCTGATAGATGGGAGCAGATACCAGTCGCTTGTCGTGCCAAAACTCATCCATCACGCCGGAGTTTTTGACCACACCCCAACGCAAGAGATTGCGAATCGCGGGGCGAGTATACCCGCCCTCGACTTGCTTATTATAGCGAATAGGCGAAACCCCGCCATGTTGCCCCATGTGTGCGATGAGGTCGAGATGAAACGCAATGAGCTGATTAACACTGCTCGCGCCTCTCCAGTTTGCACGCTTCCAGTAAATTGTCGCCTGGCGCTCTTCTGTCTTATTCATTGTCATCACCTCGCAACAGCACGAAATTGACGGCGTTAAATTTGCCAGCGGTCGGAGTGCTAAACAATTTATAGCCATGTGTGATGAGTTGATTTGCGAGCGTGATTTGATTTGTCACGATAAGGGCGGGGATGCCCTCACCTGCCCCACTGTCGAGTTGAGCGATGATGCGCTCAATTTCGTCGCGGGATGTACGGTATTTATTTTCCATCGTATCCTCCTCAGGATAGGGTAGGGGAGTAACCTCCCCCACTACATTTAAAAACTGACATTTGGATTTTAACTATGCTGATTATATCAAAGTGCATCAACATTGTAAATATTAGAATCTGAAACTGGTCGGATGGTCGCCCCCGGTGTAATAGTGATTATCGGGTAATAGTGTGAAGGGCTCGACATTAAACTCGCGCCAGTCGCGATACGTCGAGAATTTGAGCTCTAATGGATTCATGACCATTGGCACGCGTAACGATGGCTCAGTATACCCATCAGGTCGACCGCCGAGCGACATTTTGACGATGTTGAGATAGAATGCTGGGGTCTCGATATACTCATCACCCCGCTTATAGTATTGACGGTTGAGCGTCAAAAATAGGTTAGCCTTATCCCCTCTCACGTAATGCGCTGATTCCATCCCGAGCGATGACCCGTTTGCAATATCCGCCTGATTCTGTTTGTTAACCTGCGAGGTCATAAATACATGTACATTTGCCTCGATAGCAAACTGTTTAACCATCTCGAAAGCGTACTCATATCGATTAACACTAGAATCTGGGCTCGACGCTTTGAGTAGCTGGACATAATCGAAAATCGCATAGAGAATCGTCTTGCCGTTGCGTTTTTCGCGCTCCATACTGACCATCATCATACCAAAGAGGTTTTGTAGCGTGGGCGCGTCTTCAAAGTACTCTGTCGTGCCTGCGAATGACTCAATAAATGGGATGGTGTGATTTAATGACTGCCATTTGCTATCACTCAGCTTGACCCCGAGATTGTCGTCGGGGTGTATGCCATCCTGCTCATTTTTGAGCCATAGCCGATGCTTACGAATGTCATCATACGTGACAGACACGCCATTTTGTAGGTGGGTGCTCCAGCGTTGGATACGTCGCCACAACATCTCATCAGGTCGCCATTCTGCTCCAAACCACAGCCCGCTGATACCATCGCGATTAAGTTTATCGTTAATCGTCTCGAGGAATTGGGTTTTCCCCGTGCCTGAGCCACCTGCGATGAGTGTAATTTTTCCCGTCTCGCACATCTCAGCAAACCCGCCAAATTTTCGCAAGGCGATGAGTGGAAACGGAAACGCCGCCTGTGTGATGTGCTGATTGCCACGCAACTCATCGACAACCGTCTCGATGAGCTTGTCGCTTCTCAGAGCATCGGTCTCGTGTTTAATCGGCTCAGGCGCGACGTTTTGCTTCGATACCAGCTGGGTTAACTCACGATGTGCGTCGTGAGTGTACAGCGTGCAAAAATCCGCGAGGTCTCCCCCATCGCTTAGCATCAAATCGACCTCGAGCCCGTTACCGTTTAACTGCTCGCGAATGACAGCCGATGCGCGTCGCCCTGCCTCATCACAGTCGAGCGCGATGATAATTTTCCCTGTCCATTTGCTGTTAAGCTCATCTAATAGCTCGGCAGGTATCGCAGACTCGCCCGACGTTTTACAAAATGCAGGGATGCCGTGATACGTCGCGCTAATGGTACTAATCTCGCCATTACATAACACAATCGAATCAACCCCGGCATCGCGTGCCGAGTTGATGGCGCGGTCAAGCCCGTACCAGCAAATCGCATAACCTGTCTCGCTAGTGTATTTGTTTTTACCATCGTCAAGGAATCGGTATCGATAGCCCCCAGATGTCGCAAAACGCAACGCAGGGCGATTTTGATACGATACCTGCTCCCATTTACACTGTCTCAAATATTCGGGCGTTACACCGTGCGATTTCGCATAATCTGCGAGCCCATCAAATGCGCGTTTTGTTGACGCGACATCACGGCGGGTATCATCGCCGACGATTTCGACTCCGAGACGTGTAGCAAGCTCGTAAAGTGTCCCGCTCTCATCTTTAGCAAAATATTTATACGTCGCGCCCTCCCCATCGGCTCGGATGTCAAAGATATAGAATGACATCGAATCCGACCCGGCATCAAATGGGCTATTCATTTTATAGCCGTCTTTATAGGGTTTGCGCTGGGTGTGCGGTATTGCATCAATAGCGCGTAATACATTGTCGAGTGTACTCATCATATCCTCCTCTTGATATGGTGTTATTCTAACTCATGAATCCAGTTGCTTGTATAGTGGACTGTCGCGCTGGGTTGCTGTTGCTGTTGCGATTTACCCCACGCGTAAAACTCGGCATAGTATTCTGATAGCTTCGAGTCGTCTCGTGGCATCATCTGTCCCTCGTAATTGTCACGATACCAAGACTGAAAACGATTTAAATGATAAACAGTAAACTCAGTACCATTGGCAGTGTGAATCGCTTTAATCGCGCGTAAGCACTTCCCAGCTCGTGCGCCTACCTGCTTGCTGATAGCAATCCCATAACCGATATTAAAGATGTTTTCGATTACCCAGTCAAAATCAGGTTTTCGCTCTCGTGTAACCGTTAAAGGTTTTGGAGATGGCGCAACATCGTCCGAATTTTCGGGCGATAAATTGACTTGGGTTTTCCCTTGTGTTTGTTTGGGTAAAGATTTTTTACTAGTACTAGTTAAAATTTTTAACCCCTGCTGGTTAACATTTTTAACTACCTTGTCTTTATTTTTGCGATTATCGAGACCCTCAATATCAGGGTTCTCGCCGATGGCAAATGCCTGCCCTTTACGATTTGTATCATCGGTTTCAACCTTGATGAGTACGCGATACTTGACGAGTGACTTGACTGATTTTGTAATCGTTGGACGGGAGAGACCCGTGCCAGCAAATTGAGAGAATCCATCTTGAAACATGCTAATCGAGATATGCGCATACCCGCGCTCGATTTTATCCTGCCAGCCGTACACATGGCGTACTGCGAATAAGTAGCATTTGAGCTCGCCCTCATTAAGAAGAGGCATCAGCTCATCGACAATTGTGTTAGGTGTCTGGAATGAATTCGGGATATATTTTGACATTATGACATCCGCTCCAATAACGCCTGCATATTAGGCGATGCCCCGATGCCGTATTGCGTGCCGTGTTTGGTCATACCGTGCTCGATGACGATGTCATATTTGATGAGTGCCGTCAGTGCTTCGAGAGCCTGATGACCATCCAACCCGGTGGCATCCATCATCTGGGATGGCGTCAGTGTCGCAAGATACCCGCCATCGCCAAACGCTTGACGCGCGACAAAAATAAATAGCTTAGTCTCATCCCCTGTCAAGTACGGGGCGACGGTATCAACAAAATGAGTCATTACATCGTTTAAATTTGGCATATTGTCTCCATTTTCATATTGACGGTTTATGTCGGGACTAGTATTATATACCTACCCACAAAACTTCGAAACACCACGCGTTGCTCAAATACCCCCCATCCTCGGGGGGTTATTTGGTTTTTGAGCCCTGTATATATATACAGACATATAAATAACTAGGTTTTGAGCCCGATTGCGTCGATTGCGTCTTGCAAAGTGGTCACAATGGGGATGGTATAACCGTAGTTATGCTCGAGTGTTGCGTGCAGATTTTTTTGATATGTTGTCAATTTACCGCGCGCGCCTTTAACTTCGAGCGGAATCCACTCGGCACGGTGGGGCGGTTTGACATACAAATCGATGTTATTTTCTTGGATGACAAAGCACCCAAGAGCGACGAGCCCGTCGATAATCTCGCGCTCGACCGCGTCCCTTTTGCGTTTATAGTTTGGCATCAGCCTCTCCAGTGCGTTTATCGCGAAAAAAACGTGCATAGCGCGCCGTATACAATGTTATAGTCAATTTGTCCGCCAATAGTTACAGCGTCGACTCGCGGGTCGATTTCGACAATTACTCGCTGCTTTGCCTCATCCTGTATAAAAACCTGCGCAAAGTATGCAAAATGCGCGTAGAATTTCGGGTCTTCATATTGCTCAATTAATGCCGTCGGAATCAATACAACCACGTCAGGCATCAGCCTCTCCAGTCTCGCGGGCGGTCTTTACAATCTCGAGCCATCGCGACTCATCAAATCCATTAATCGGGCTCGAGTCATGCGTTGAGCTGATGAGCGCGTTATACATCACATCAAGCTCCCAACGGGGGAGGGTCACGAGATACGCGACCCATTGCCCAGCATTTGCTTCATTAGGCGGTCTCATCGACTTTCACCTTTGGAGCGTTGGCGAGTAGCCATTCTTTAACCACTGCAAAGCCATCCGCTACGACATTACGCGGATAGTATTTGAGATGGTCGCGCATCGTCGACTCAGTCCACCCGGCATCGCGTAACGCCTCATCAGCTCGGAGCTGATTCCAAATCTCGACCTTACTTGATGGGGTGGGGCGGTTGATGGGTGTATCGGCTAGATAATCCGCTTCCTCGAGGTCTGCGAGTGCGAATTGCGTGCCAAATCCTGCCGATGCGAGCGCGCGCCCGATGCTGGCGGTCTCAGCTTTCTCGACTTCTCGACCTGCCCATGACGTACCCTGACCACCTCGCACCGTCGCCATGCCTGAAGCGCGTACAGTGCCATCGATTACGATTTCACATTTGACAGCCACGATGGCATCACCTGCGATGATGGGGGTGGTGATGATTGCGCCGTCAGGGTGCTCATCACGAAACCACAAAATACGCCCGGCGACGATGAGATAGTCGCGCCCCTTGAGCTTTACCATGTATGGGCTTTGCATATAAATTTTACTGCTCATGTTATCCTCCTTAGGATTCAATAGGGATGGCAAATCGCCACCCCATCATTATATCATAGTTACTACACTTTTAAAATGGTGGCTCGTCGTCTTGCTGTTGATTAGACGTGACCGGGTTGCTGGCCTCGCGCGGTGGGAGTGTAAAGTCTTTGATTTCGATTTTCGCGCTCGTGCGAGTTTTGCCGTCTTTGCCTGTCCAGTCTTCGGTGTAGCTCTCGCCATGTACCATCACCCAGCTCCCTTTTTTGAGTAGCTGATTCGCGTTTTCCGCCGTCTTGCCAAATGCTGTCACGCGCCACCATGTTGTCTTTTTGTATTCGCCCCAACCAGTGTCGACTGCGAGGTTAAACGTACAAACAGCTGTCCCGCTCGTGGTGTATTTAAATTCTGGGTCAGCTCCGAGCCGACCCGCTAGTGTGTGAATCGATGCCATCTTTTAAGCTCCTTTTACGATATAAATAGGTGGTACAGTCATCAGCACCAGCTCGATATGATGATACATCTCATCGTCAACAGCGCGCCCGTCTTCTGTAACGTCGAGCGAATAACCGCCCATAAACACATCGGCATCGATACCGACATTCAACTCGAGCATCAGCTTACACTGGTACACGTACTGATTTTCCGTCGCGACCACATCGCAGTTTTCCATCAGGTGAGCGCATAGCCAACCGCTCGGGATTGTGACGGTGTATTTTTTGTTGCTCATCGCAACCTCTCCTTA
>Ga0208019_1002144_pt1 | contig 10090 bp, 18 predicted proteins | sample CB_VirMetaG_5_FD_184540 | JGI IMG/M metagenome (GOLD analysis project Ga0208019, IMG submission 184540) | Freshwater to marine saline gradient viral communities from Chesapeake Bay - CB_1508_1D Viral MetaG (SPAdes) (version 4) | ecosystem: Environmental > Aquatic > Marine > Coastal | place: USA... | reverse complement strand
TCCAGTTTGAGTCTCAAAATTTTCGCTATTTTCGATAAGACTTGAAAGATTTGAGTGCTTCTCTGCTATAACCAGACTTGGAATCCCTTGAGTCAAACACTTTATCCTCTCAAGAATATTAAATTTCTTTAGCTCTTTTTCTGGGAGGTTGATTTCGCCCTCTTCTTTTACGGTCTCTGAAATTTTACCCTTTGAGGTCATTGCACCAACCTGTACTATGATACTTGCATCTTTTACAGAAATCTGCATTAGCGATGCAATAGCTGTTTCGGAACAAGACTTGGGGTTCATGTACAGTGTACTAGAAATTCCACTAAATGGGTTTTTGTTTCTGCTCTCATATTCTTTTATCAAATCTGCCGAAAATATTTCTCGGTACACTGCACCATCTAGAACGTATAGGTTTACACAATCAAACCATTCACGGATTGCCGTCTCGATACTTTGCGTTGCAAGCTTCATAATCATGGAACGCCGATAGACAAGTTCCAAACATCGACTAGGGTCAAAGTCAAAAACATAGAATTTATTCTTCTGCCAACTGCCCCTCTGCCAGATAGAAGATGCTCTGTATCCGGTCTGAAAATACTTTTCTGGCGACTGACTACCCTCTAGCATCAAGACATAGCCCCATTCTGGGACTGTGATTCCTGTGCGGAATTGCTGACAAGTTACGAGGATTGTGTTCTTGTTTTCCTTATCAAGTTTAGCAATTTTCTTTGCGAGTGCTTCCGAATCGCCAGTGAAGTCAGATGCATTTAAAATCTCGTATTTTGTTGGCAACAATTCGGAAAGAACTTTACAGGCTGCTTCTCTCGCTGCACGCGAAGGCATAGCAATGATGCCATGCTTTAAGCATTCCCTATCAATACCCTTGATATAGAAAGGACTAACCTTCTTTCGCTTCTTTTGTCCGCTTGGCGTGTTATCTAGACCAAAGATTTGGATAAAGGCTGCTTCCACCTCTGCTTCAAAAACGAATCGGTCTGCCTCTGCTGCAAAAAACTTATTCAAATGGAACCCATCTTCATCGACAAACCCCGCACTTTCACATTCTTTTAAAATGCAGATGTGTTCTAAAAAATCAATAATTCTCATGTCCATCTGGACAGGGAGTTTGTCATACCTGAACACATGCTCTTCTTCAACAGCACCGCTCGCTAAAATCTTGTAAGGAGTTCCAGATAAATCAATACGAGCAATGTGCGGGGCAATCTTGCCAACAATCTCTTTAAAATTGTCTGTGTCGCCTCCTTGGTGGCGTTCATCTACAAACAGGAGATCAAACGGAAGTTCGTAAATCCAGTCTTTTTTGGCAAGATCGGAGCCTGCTTGGAGATACTGCGCCGAGCCAAAGATGACGTATTTTTTATCCGAGTCTAGTTCAATGTCTTCTTTACAAATATCACTCAAATTTAAAAATTTATAATCGGAAAAATCTACATGTTTTTCTAGTTCTTCTTTCCAGGCATTTTTTGTGTCGGATGGCAAATAAGTTAAAATAAGAGATAACTTACAATCTAAGGTTTTCATAATTTGATACGACACAAACGTCTTTCCAAACCGCATAAGTGCCGCAATCAAAAAATATTTACTACCGTTTCTGATAGCCTGTAGCGCCTTGTCGTGACATTCCTGTTGCTCTGGTCGCATCTTGAAGTCGTTCAGGGATGGACTTGGCGCGTTAAAATAAGAACAGATGACCGATTTAATGTCGGCAATTGCTCGTTTGCCGTCGTCAATGGCGTTAAATTCCTTATGTACATGCTCTACGCCTCCAATATTGTACTTTTTGTCATCTGTCTCTTGCCAGCCTTTCTCTTTAAAATGTTCACGAAGTTCTTTCTCTACCTTTTCAGCCTCTTTCACAGTAGCGCAAGGAATAAAAGCTATCTCTACCGAGTGCAATGTTTGATTGTTGCCTTTAAATCGGGTCAAATCACCATCAGACGTTCCTTTCCCAACTTTAACATCATATCGAGACACGCTTGTGTAACTTCCAATTGGAGTCAGCCAGCCAGCGGTGCGAACATATACACCGGGACCGACGGGCAATCCAGAATATCCTCCTTTGCCATTGTCATATTTGCTATGCCAGTATACTTTATACTTGAAAGATTTCAACACACCAGTAACGACGTTTGTGCTGTGTGCTACTGTGCAAGCATGTAAGCCCTTGTGAGTCATCTTGCCAGTATGTTTTGTGTCAAGTCGCTCATGGAGCGTTGAAAGCTTTTGTGCAGTGTTCATTCTTACCTCGCAAAGAGTTCTTTCCCATTTCTCAAGAACAACTGTAATATAACATGTGTTTGGGTTCGTGTCAAGCTATTTCTCGTCCCAAACCGACATACATCTATCAAACGCTCGTTTGTAAAGCCTATCTTGTTCCTCGGTTGGGTGATACTTTGGGATAACCGTTAGACACTTTGCTACACGCTTATCTCTTGCTAGTCGTTCTCCATCAAAACCCCAGCTTGAATAAACTGCGAGTCCGAAAAGAAACCCTGACAAGAACCAGAAAAAGAACGGCGCTGCTTTATTGTTTGTAAAATAATGTATCATTTTTTATTTTTTTCCTCGTGCTTTTTCGCAATATGGTTAACAAGGTCGCCAACAATAAAGCCAGCAATGAAACTAAAAACTAGAACTGCTACCACTTTCATACTCCTTTCCTTTTTTCAAGTTTCTCAATAACTCCGTCCAAGAACTCAACAAAGCCATCAACCTGATGGGGAAGAACACCCTTGGCAACCTTGGCTGCACCTGTCTGAAAGGGCATACCACCCAACACACAGTTCTGAATAGCGTGGTCGCCTCGTCCTACCGACGTTGCGCTACCTTTACTAAGTCCAGAGTAGGTAAGGTGTGGCAGGGGAATCCAGCCGCGCTCTCCGTTATCGTTGAGCGACTTAATAGTCACATTGAGAGTCAGCCAGTAGAGCCAACGGTCAACCCAACGAATATCTTGCAGAAACTTTTTGCTGGGAAGTCTGTCCCCAAAGTCAAGGTTGGCGTAGAACCCAAGAACAACACCGTGCTTTGGATAGTTTTTTTCCCATGACTCGGCTCTGATGCGCTTAATGACTGAGCCCTTGCCTACTTGTTCTCCAAGAAGAAGCCCAATAATCTTGTGGCAACGAGTCTCTGCTGCTGGTAGTTTTGCTTTAACTTCTTTTTTGTGCTCGCAAGAACGAGCGTTGTGTCCTTTGCCACCGCACCAACCACAGTGAACGGCTTTTCGGTGGTTCATTTGACGCTGCTCTTGTTTAGCCCATTCAGCGCCAGACTCTGCGGCAGAGTCGATGTATTCTCGACGGTGAGGACAACTACGTTTGTTGTGTCCGTCTTCTCCACACCAAGAGCATCTAACAGTCCCTGACCAACTCATTTCCTCTCCCTTTTCTTCATCTCTCAACTACAATATAGGACGGAAATGTCCGCTGTCAAGGGGTGAAATCAAACTTTTTTTATTTCTTTTTCCCAATATTCTGGCGTGCAGAGGTCTAGCGACTCCGCTCCCCCCATGCTGTCGGGTCCGGTCTGCCAATGGACTGAGTAAAAGTAATCGTCTCCAACACCATCGGGCTTGGGATGGCGCTTATAGACAACGCCGTAGTCGCCATCCCAAACACTTCTTACCAACTGTCCAACTTCAAAAACTTCTCTCATTTGACCACCTCACCAGTAATAATCTTCAAGCCTTTGTTGTGGAGCATAACCTCTTCTGGTGTCACACCCTTGCTAAGTTCAAGGTTGATTTTGACCGGACAAGGAACGCCAGTTGTTGGACCAGCCTCGATGAAGGAGTAGCCACAGCCAATAGTGTTGTTAAGAACCTCAAAGTTGGTCTGAGGCGTATTGACCCACATCTTTTCACCAGTGGGCTGTACGCCGGTCAGGTGAAAACTTTCAAGGAGGCTTTGAACGTAGCCAATGAAAGGATAACGCTCAAGTTGGTTGTCAAGTTCAAGCCAGCGATGCAGATAGGAATTAAACTTAACGTTGAAGTTGCCAATAATGTTTGTCGCCAAGTAGATGTTGCCACCATCCCAATTTTGGCGCTTGAGCATCGTGCCTCTACCAACCCTGGCTCCCCAAGTTTGTAGTGCAAACTTTTCCAGCAAGCGCTTCAGTTCAGGCAACTCGCCTTCGGCACTTTTCTTGACGGGGCAAGTGCGAGCGTTGTGCCCATACTCTTGGCACCACCCACAGGTGACTTTCTTTCTGCTGTTCATCTGGCGAAGCAAGTAATCGTCACCTGCCTCTGCCCGCTCCTCAGCCATCTTGCGGCGTTGAGGGCATGAACGTTTGTTGTGTCCTTTTTGGTAGCACCACCCGCATCTCACAGTTCCGTTGTAGCTCATCTCGTTTCCTCCATCTCTCAATAACAAGATAGGACGGAATACGCTCTTGTCAAGGGCAAATAGGAAAATAAATTACTTTTTTTGAAGAAATTTTTTCTTTTAGTTCTCGCTCATAGAAAATGTCTGGGTATCCATTTGAAGCCCAGACAACCTCTACAATAACCTTGTCATCCACCTCGTGTGTCTTTGTGACGATACAGGTGTCTTCTACCAGAAGCTTTTCTCCGTAGCTCTCGTAATAATGGAACTTGAACGAGTCTCCCTTAGAAAATGCCATCTGGAACTTCCCCTTCTTTTGTTTTAATGGTGACTGCTCCAACACGGTCGTCATAAACAACCTCGACCATGCCTAGTTTAAGCAAGCCAAGAACAGCGCCCATTGTTTCATACGTCTCTGCTCCAACCAACCCTTCCTGGGCTGCGTTGTAAAGAAACTCACCAGCGATAAGACCATTACAGGTTTTTAGTTGTTCTTCGTACATTTTCTCACCTCTATCGAGCATAAACAATGCCGTATGCAGTGCAAGTGTTGATGCGATCCTCATCGGTGAGGTAGCCACGCACAGCAGTTTTTGTTTTAGTCTGTGGCGCTTTCCAAGTCGCAGCCTTCAAGATAGCTCCGTCATCTTTACGGACAAAGCCAAAGACAGAAGTGGAGCGACCAGAGGTAGTCCAGATTCGCCAATACTTGCGACCGTTATCAACTCCAATTTCTGGAAGGTCGAGAGACGGGAAACGCTCTTTGTAGTGGTTATGAACCAGCGTCTCAATCTCGCTAACGAAGTCATCAAGTTGTTTTTGTAGATAATGCATTCTTTTCTCCTTTATACCAACTCTTCTCGCAAACATTTTGCTTTTTCTGTTGCAACACGAAGCTTGAATAAGAACTTAGCGTTCTCGCCCTCACTGTATTTGACAGGTTCTGTTCGATTGACTTTTGTGGGCTCCACAGGATGATAACCTGGAGCAACCATTGTTGTTCGAGTGTAGCCCCAGTTGCGAAGCAACACCTCTACCTTCTCGCGAAGTTGAATGGAGCGAATGCTGTCCAGAACTTCTTTCTTTTTGTTCTCGTCAATGTGCGGAGCCCAAGCAGGCTTCTTCTCGCCATCGGGCAGAGCAACAAGCAACTTAGGCTCATCGCCCAAGAAAGAAACATAAGCGTGGTCGTCAAAGCCGCCGCAAACAAGACCAACAACAACACCTGTCTGCCATTCGTTCCAACTGCTTTCGATGCGAACCATGGCACCACGACCGATGCCAAGTTTGCCACAGAGTTGAGACAGCGTTTTGGCTGACTCGTTGTCCCAGACTTCTAGGGCTGCTTTCTGTCTATCCTTGACTTCACAGGTGCGTTTGTTGTGCCCAGAAGCTCCGCAGAAAGAACACTTTGTTGTTTTACGTGCCTTACGTGCCTCAATCATTGAGGCAATGCGTGGAATGTCAGAGTGTTTGTCCAAGTATTTTTTGTACCTCTCGCAAGTGCGTTTATTGTGCCCTTTCTCGTTGCACCAGCCACACCTCACAGTTCCGTTGTAGCTCATCTCAGCACCTCCATCACTCAACTACAATATAGGATGAAAAGGCGCTGTGTCAAGGGTCAAAGTCAGTAAATTCGCTTTTATTTACTAAAAAAAGGCGCAATAGGACATAACCTGTCGCACCCAGAAAAGCTAGGCTGAACAGAGCACCAAGCCCGAACATTATCCATTTCATTTTAACCTCTGCGTAAGAATTCTTTGGCGATGATATCAACTCCATCATACCCTAGTATCTTAGCAAAGTTTATATTATCTGTCAACAAAAATACTACTTTGGTTGCGGCGTAAGGGTGTCGCTCGTATTCACCGTTAATACTCTGTGTGAGCCATGGTGGGTCAAGTCTTTCAGCCCAGGGAACAACCCAAAGAAGCTCGCCTCTTTGGAAGTCTCTGTCAAACTCGTCCATTAATTTTTCTTTTCGCCTTTTGCTGAACGGGTGCGTTGGTTCTTACAAAACTGTTTCATTGTAAAACCTTTTGGATTGTCGCACTTTGCTTTGCGCTTTTTTCTTTCTGCCTCCGACCATTCTTCTTCAAGAGGATAAACCGAGTCGTCAAGCATTGGCTCGTGGTAAGGCGGGTGCTTTACTTTTTTTTTACTTTCTCGATAACACGACGAGCAACTTCTTTCACGAGTTTCTTTTCTGCCTCGGAAAGTTCTGCACCTGCTTCTTTTGCTGTCGCAATAATGTCTGCGGCGGTTCTTGCCTTTTCACCCTTGGCTTTGCCACGGGCAGCTTTACCAACAATACCTGCAAGAGCTTCAAGAGACTTTTCTAGGTCGGTTTCACCAGTTATTTTTGATATTCTATCAACTGCTCTCTTGATATCGGGGTTTTCAAGGGCTATTGGAGCGTCAATGGCAACTGTGTAGAGGTCAGTTAGTTCATTACCAAGGCGACCCTTTGACATTTTTAGAAGAGTGGTCATGCCGTCGTAAAGGTCTTTGCCAACAGGGTTTGGAACGTCCTTTGGAGTTAGAAAGTCTTGAACTTCTTTGCGAAGGTTTGAAATAACTGTGTCCATTTGTTCGATGGACACGGGAACATCACCCTTTACGTCTTTTACTTTTGCACGGGCACCGGCAACGGGTGTGTCTTCATCAGAAAGGTTATAAACGTTGTAGAAAACATCTGGGTTTAAAACTTTGGCGTGTTCTTGACCCTCTGCCCACTTGTCATAAGTTTTGTCTTCAACAACATTTTTCTGGTAGTCGTCCCAAATTTGACCTGTTATTTCCTCGCCAACTGTTCTTTCTCTTGCTTGGTCTCTTCCAACAGAGGTTTCCTTTGGCACCGAAACTTTGATGATACCAACATCATAACCAAGCTCTATAAGCTTTTTAAGAACCGGAATCATTTTTTTAGTGTTCTCGCCAGTTGTATCAAAGTACAGTGGCTTCGCACGGTTGATGTATCCTGCGGCTTTTGATTTTGTTGCAATTTGAGCCAACTTACGCATTTCTTGTTGTGCTACGCCGATGGGGTCATCGGAGTCTTGGACGAACTTCAATGGAAGACCAAAGCGTGGGAAAATGTCTTCAATAATCTCGTCTGGGTTGAGTGTGAAGCGACGAACTTCGGCAGGGATACCCAGAAGGTTCTTGGAAGTGAAACTTTTACCTGCACCGGCTGGTCCTGTCATTAGGATAGCCTTGAAGGGGTGCTTTTGCTTTGCGATGGAAACTTCTTGGAGCAAGTATTGCTCAACCATTTCACGGATAACATTTCTTTTCATTTTATGGACTCCTGTCCCACTAAATAGTTTCTTTTTAGGGCAAAACTGTCAGTCTTCTTTCATTTTTGCGACTGCATACCAGAAGATGTTGTCAAGAACTATTCCAACAACAACCCCGATAGAATAAACAATAAAAACGTCGCCCATACCTTTAAATAGTTATTTAGAGTCTGTTTCCTTTGCCCACTCGTCGCACTCTGAGACTTCGACTAAAACGCCGTCTATTTCTTGCCACTCGGTCACAGTCTTTACACACACTTCTTTTTGAGTATTATCAGAACAAGACCACAGAAAAGCAAGAACAATAAAAATGTGTTTCATACTATAAATACAACGAAGGGGGCTTTCGCCCCCTTCCCCCAATTCGCTCGGCTGGGGTGTGACCAACTATCACCTGTGTATTATGTGTGTTAATAACTATTAATTAATAGCCTTAACTTCAATGGTCTTCACCACGCGCTTCTTGCTCTCTGGCTTTGGCACTGTAATGGTGAGGACACCGTTCTTGAACTGAGCCTGAATGTTATCAGGGTTCACATCACGGTCGATGTTCCAAGAGCGGTTAAATGAAGACACAAAAGAAAACTGGTTCTCTGTGTTCTTCGCATTATAATTGACGCTCAAAACGTGGTCGTCAATCTTTACCTCTACTTCACTTGGGTCAACGCCTGGAATGGCGAAGACAATTTGCCAATCTTCATCTCGATTAACAACGTTTGCTTGGCGACGTGCTGACATATAGGGTTGCAGGTTGCCTCCAAAGAAATCGTCAAACATAGAATCAAAGTGGTTGAAAATGTCGCGGTTGCGACGTGCTAGATTACTCATTTATTTACCTCCGTGCCCTTGTGGGCAATGTTAATGTAAAGATAGGACACTATTTTTGTTTGTCAAGGGTAAAAATGAAACTTTTTTTATTTTTTTTATCCTGCCTCGTCTTCAATCCAAACTCGTAGCAAAATGCGGTCGCCAACTTTACCTTTGCGACCGTGGCGACAGAACTTGTTATCAAAGATAACTGCCTGACCTTGCTTCAAGTTTATTTCTTTGACCTCGCCTTTATCTTCAATAAGAGTTGTTGCTTCGCCCTCTCGGATACAATAAAGTCCAACCCAATCGATGCTGTGCTCAATTGCTTTTGCTATTGAATAGTCGCCATCTCTGTGAAGTGGCAGGTCAATCTCTCGCCTGCTTCCTCGCTTACCGCTGCCTTCATCAAAGACACCGACCAAAGAGCATTCAATAGGTTTGCCCAACCTCAGCATCTCCAAAAGGAAATCGTCTGCTGTTGTGTTTTCAATTATTTTATAGTTCATTTTCTCTCAATAAGTTATCACAATCAAATCGTCAAATTCGTGACCTGATTCGTATTTTTTGTTTGTAAAAATAAATCCTTCTTGATTACACCAAACATTATACTTTTCTGCTCTGTTGCTGTTCAAGTCAAAACACTTGGCACCCTTTTCTTTCTTAATCCACTCGTAAAACTCTTCTGCCATCTGTTTAGCATCGGTGTCCTTGAGATAGATTTTGGCAACACCATCACCGCCGTGTCCGTAAATGATTTCCGACCAAATATATTCAAATAGGTTTTTAGTTGCCTCGTTCATTCTTTCTTTTCCTCACGAAATATTCCGTTCTCTTCAATAAGAACCATAACTTCGTATTCATAGGTGAGGAGGCTCCACAACACTCTTCCAGCAACAGAACACTCTTTTCCAAAATAACCTTTCAGCCACTGATGCCGTTCCCAAGAGTTAGGCATAGGAACAAAAATAGAACCTGCTTCATTGTTGGTTCTTATGAACTGACATTGTTTCATTCTTTGTTTTCCAGTTTTCTCGCACACTCAACTGAACAGTTCAACATCGCCAACAGGCTATTCCCGCCTGTATAACCATTTCCCATATCAATTCCGAGAACCTCGCTGGCTTTGAACAAGATTGATTTTTCCAGTTCTTTACGAGTTGGAAGTTTGAATGTTTTTCCACATACCTTGCATTCTTGATATAAGATTTCTACATTATTCATTTTATTTTCCTCAATGTTGTTCACTCTTTATTCTCCGTCAATCGCTTTCATTTCTGAAAGAAGGTCTTCATAGTTCTCAACATAACCACCTTTGGTTCGTCCATCCAATCGGTTTAGAAGATTGATTGATGATTCGCCTGCCCATAGGTCATCTTCGTTCTTATGCGGAAAAGCATTACCTTCAACAAAATCAATAATAATGTTGTCTAAATCTCTAATCTCATCTGCTGCTCTGCGATTGAGCGACTTCAAGCGAATGATTTCTTTTTTGAGTTCTTTGATTTCGTCAGTCATTCTTTATTCTCCAAGTTTTGTTGAGCAAAACTGAACATAAATTCAGCAAACTCGTTTGAATATTCCTTCTTTTCATAAAGTTCTTTGTGTTCTTGGAGCATTCTCATCATTGATCCTGATCCG
>Ga0208019_1002143_pt1 | contig 10090 bp, 9 predicted proteins | sample CB_VirMetaG_5_FD_184540 | JGI IMG/M metagenome (GOLD analysis project Ga0208019, IMG submission 184540) | Freshwater to marine saline gradient viral communities from Chesapeake Bay - CB_1508_1D Viral MetaG (SPAdes) (version 4) | ecosystem: Environmental > Aquatic > Marine > Coastal | place: USA... | reverse complement strand
GTGACCGAAGAGGGACGGATCATGCGTGTGCCGTATGACCGGGCGCTTGGCGTGATCACGGCATGGGACTTGGGCGTCGGCGACAGCACGGCGATCTGGTTTGCGCAGGTGGTCGGCAGCGGTGCTGAGTTCCGCATCATCGACTATTACGAAAACTCAGGCGTCGGGCTCGACCACTATGCCCGAGTGCTGCAGGACAAGGGTTACATCTACGACTCGCACATCCTGCCGCATGACGTGCAGGTGAAGGAGTTAGGCACCGGCAAAAGCCGATTGGAGACGCTCGACGCACTCGGGATCAGGCCGGTCGAGGTTGCGCCGAAGCTGATGGTCGATGACGGCATTCAGGCCGTGCGTAGCATGCTCGACAAGTGCTACTTCGATGCCGAGCGTTGCGACCGTGGCATCGAGGCTTTGCGACAGTACCAGCGCGACTTCGACGAAAAGGGCAAGACGTGGCGCGGAAGGCCCAAGCATGACTGGACTTCCCACGGCGCAGATGCGATGCGATACTTGGCGGTAGGTTATCGACCAACGGCTACCAATTGGGGTGAGCCGATCAGGCGAGGATTGCGAGGGATTGCTTGATGAAAGTGCTGGGCTTACTTGGACAAAAGACAGACGAAGGCTTGAGCGGTCTGGGTAGGCTTTGGGATGAGTTGACTGGCGGAATCTCTGAAAAGACAGCAGCACTGCGTGCTGAAGGTGAAGCACTTAAACCGCAAACCGGATCGCTTGGCGAAGGAACTGGCACGGCTCGCGATTACCTAAGCCCGCCAAAGCAAACCGAACTGGATCGGTTGGTGTCGCAAAGGATTCAACTGCTTGGCATGAAGGGACAGGGCTATTCGCCCGAATACGCATCCGGCTTGCTCAAGTTTGGCGAAGAAGGCATGACGCAGGAAGCACGCATGGCGCGTGCTGCCGAGCAAGGCTTTGAGGGTCCGTTCTATCGTTGGACCGAAGGCGGTCAAGGCCGTGTTGTTCGCACACCAGAATCAGACAAGGGCTTGAAGTTCGGCCCGGCAGGATACGCATCTCCGCAGCCTGAATACGGCGCTCGATACGTCGATCCATCAAAGGCGAACGTGCAGCCGCTTATGGCGCGTGGTCCATTGGCTGATCTCAATGAAGTCGACAGAGTAAGCCAAAGCTTGATTGCCCAGCGCAAAGAAGCTGGGTTGCCGCAATGGCCGGGACACCAGCAGCATTGGGCCGAGATGCAAGATGCGCTGAAAGCCGAAGGTTATCGTGGCGTCCGCTATGGCGATAAGGAAGTCGCGTCGTTTGAGCCTGAAAAGAACATGCGCTCGGTCAATGCTGTGTTCGACCCGGAAGGCAAAGGCGGATTGCTAGGCGGTGTTGGCGGCGCAACCGTGCTCGGCGGTGGATTGCTGGGCGGATCTGAAGAGGCGGAAGCTGGCGTAGGCAGCAAGATCCTTGGGCAGATCAGCGAGACTGGTTTCTTCAGTCCGCTAGAGCGTGCCGTTGGTGGTCTGTCGCAGCAGAAAGGCACAGGCGATCAGATGCTAGCCATGATTCAGAAACAGGCTGGCGTGAAACCTGAAGAAGTGCAATGGACTGGCTTGGGCGACTTCTTGGCCGGTAAGCCATCTGTCACCAAGTCTGAGATCGAAGATTACCTGTTGAACAATCGGGTGGAGTTGAAGGAGGTTCGGCTTGGTGAGTTTTCGCCAGAACAAAATGCCGTAAGAGAGCAGGCTATAGCTAGGTATGAGGATATTGCGGATATTTCTGCCGACACAAGAGCGAAACTTGAAGAAGGCGTTCTGTCATCACAAGAAGCAAGAGTTATTCTTGAACCTTTATATGCGGAAAGAGACCAGCTTCGCAGAACAATCGAATCTATCGGTGAGTCAATGACCACCAAGTTCTCCCAATACACCACTCCGGGCGGCAGCAACTATCGTGAGTTGTTGATGACGTTGCCAAAACAAAAGGCAGTTCAGCCAGCAGAATCTACAAGCGGATGGACGGTGGAAACGGTAAGCGAAAATCCATACGTCGGCCAAAGACAAATTGTTATTCGCGATGCAAGCGGAAACATTAGGGGACAGCGTTCTGGGTTTAGAGGAACAGATCAAGAGGCGATTGATAATACCGTTTCAGCTATGGCTAATCAGCGGACAAAAGAAGCCGAAGCAGCACTAAACTTCCGCTCATCCCACTACGACCAGCCCAACATCCTCGCGCACACTCGCGTCAAAGACTACACGCAAGACGGCCAGAAGATTCTTCACGTCGAAGAAGTGCAGTCAGATTGGCATCAGGCTGGACGGAAGAAGGGGTATTTTGGCGAAAACGAACGTAAAGCGAAAGAAATATCGGCAGAATGGAAAAAGGTGGAAGATGAACTTGCGCCTCTTCAACGTAGATTGCGTGATTTAGAAGGCGCTTACAACGCATCAGCTTATTCCGATGAAATAGCATCACTAAAAAACAAAATTGCCCCGTTGATGCAAAAAAATGATGAATACAAAAGAATGCTTGACGAGCTTTCTCCGAATTATGGGGCTGTACCAGACGCCCCGTTCAAAAAGAACTGGCACGAATTGATGACTCGCCGCATCCTTCAGGAAGCTGCAGATAAGGGCTATAGCCGCGTGACATTCACGACCGGGCGGACGCAGGCGGATCGGTATGATTTGGGCAAGCAGGTAGAAGCAATTTATTACGATAAAAAGCATGGGAAATTAACGGCGTATGACCATGATGCCTATCAAGTAATAAATGAGACTGTTCCAGAAGAAAAAATAGCCGATTATATTGGTAAGGAGGCAGCAGAAAAGCTAATGCGTCCTGAGTATACGATTAAGTCGCGCGACCATGTTCAGGAACTATCAGGCCAAAATCTTCGTATTGGCGGCGAAGGCATGAAAGGCTTTTACGACAACATGATGGTCAAAGCCTTCAACAAGGAAGGCAAGAAATATGGCGTAAAAGTCGAGCCGTACACGCTAAAGACAGGCAAGAATGGCGAGCAAGTTTGGTCGATGGAGATCCCGCCGGAAATGCGAGCCAAGCGAAAGGCAGAAGGCTCTCCGATGTTTGCAGCCGCTCCATTTAGTCTTCTTGGCGCAGGCGCAATGGCTCCGGACAAAGACGCGCAAGCAGCCATGATTGCCGAGAATATTCGCCAGACTCCGCTTTCGGCGTTTGATTTGAATGCAAAACCGCAGGCAGAAATGCGCGCTCCGCGTTATGGAGTGCTTGCAGATATTGCTGGCGCATTTGAATCAGGGTCTAGAAATGATTTACTTGGATCTGGCGAATCTGCCGCAAGAGTCGCAAATGCGCTAGCCTATGGACAAAGACCGGGCATTCTCGATACGATCATCGGATCTTTTGAGGCAGTGGATCCAATTACATGGACCTCTCTGCTTGGCGCCATGACTAAAGGACGCTAAATGGCAATCACAAACTACAGCAATTTGCAGACCACCATCGCGGACTTTCTCAACCGCGACGATTTGACGTCTGTAATTCCGGTTTTCATCCAGTTGGCTGAATCCCAGATGAATCGGGACATTCGCCATTGGAAGATGGAAACCCGGTCAAGCGGTCAGCAAACTGCTGGCGACCAGTACATGCAGATTCCGGCTGATTGGCTGGAGACGATTAGATTCCATGTGACAGGAAGCGGCACAAGTCCGCTGGACCTGATTTCACGCGCTGCGATGCAGGACAAGCGCGCAGGGGCTGAAGACACATCCGGAACGCCGCGTTACTACTGCCATGCAGACAGTCAATTTGAACTGTACCCGACGCCTGATGCCGACACGGATGTTGAACTTCTGTATGTGGCCAAGATTCCTGATCTGGCAACAAATTCCACGAACTGGCTGCTCGAAGATGCGCCAGATGCGTACCTGTATGGATCTCTCTTGCATTCAGCACCATACTTGCAAGAAGATGCGCGTGTGGCTGTCTGGGCGCAGATGTATTCTGCCGCAGTAGCCAGACTTAACGAAGCGTCTGAGAAGGCGCGTTACTCTGGCTCCGGCCTAACATTGAAAGTAAGGGGATTAGGATGAGTTTTACCAACTACCTTGAAACTGAACTGCTCGACCATGTATTTGCGGGCAATGCGTATTCTTCACCGGCTGCGGTTTATGTCGGCCTTTTCACTGCTGCACCGGGCGAAGCTGGCGGCGGCACTGAAGTATCTGGCGGATCTTATGCTCGTCAGGCTGGCAGCTTTACCGTAAGCGGCAACACCGCAACCACCAGCGCTGCAATCGAATGGCCGACTGCGACCGCCTCTTGGGGTACGATCAGCCACATCGCAATCTTTGACGCATCTACCAGCGGCAACATGCTGGCCTATGCTTCACTGAGCGCAAGCAAGACGATTGCTTCTGGCGATGTGTTCCGTATCCCGGCTGGCGACATCGACATTACGCTGGACTAATAGCTAATGGCTTTCGCCTACGGCTTATACAACTACGGCGACGGCTATTACAGCGCGACCAAGTATGTGGACGCGGCGGCTTCGGCTTCCGCGTCTGCATCTATTTCTGTTACAGCACAGCGAATTCATCGCGCATCTTCTGTAATATCAAACACATCAAGCGCATCAGCACAGGCATTTTTGACCGCAAATCGGTCTGCTGCAATATCAGCATCTGCTGTTGTAGATGGGCTTGGTTTAAGAATTGGCACAGCCAATTCAATTATCGTCAATACATCGGCTGTCGTTACAAGCGCCCAGCGCATTCAACAGCCTTCTATTAGCGATTCTGTTTCTTCTTCTGCTTCAGCAAGCGGAAATGGAACATTTGCAAATTCATCTGCAATTGCAACAACTTCTGTTGCCAGTGCAAGCAGCGAGGTAATTAAATTAGGTTCTGCTGCAATTTCTGCGCAATCTGCATTGACCGCATCTGGAGATGCGGCCATTGGTGGAGCCGCATCAATAAGCGCATCATCTTCGGCAAGTGCTTCTGGTCTGAGAATTGGCGAATCTAGCGGAACTGCTTCTGCAGTCTCAACAGCGATTGCATCAGCAAATTATGATGTAAATGGATCTGCATCCACGACCGCATTTGCAACAGTAGATGGTCTTGGCCTTCGCATAGCAAGAGCCGAATCCATCGTTGTAAACACATCAAGCACGGTCTCTAGCGCTGAGATTATTTATCTGTCTTCTGCTGCATTAAGCGCTCAGGCGGATGTTTCTTCTAGCGGGCTAAGAATTGCGGATGGGTCTGTTTCTGATTCTTCATCTGCGGTGGTTACTGCTGATTCAGAAAGGATACAGCAGCCGACCGCATCAGCATCTGCAACTGCCGAAGTATTAAGCCTTGCAGAAAGGATTCAGGCATCTGACGCATCAATTTCTGCGTCTTCTACGCTGACATCTTCTGCCGCTAGGATTGGAGAATCGTCAGCAGAAATCAGCGCTGTATCCAGTTTAGATGCAAATGGTTACGCGACAATTCTTGGCTCTGCATCTGCAGCAGCAGAATCTCAAGTTAATGCGACCGCAAACAGAGTACAATTCTCTGGAGCCGTCTTGTCGCTGACTTCAGCGGTTATTGCGATTGGCCGTGAAAAATGGGAAATTATTCCTGTTGGAACAAACACTTGGACTACCATTCCAGAAGCGTCTGATACTTGGACGAAACTAGCCGCCTAAAGGGGATTTAAGATGGCTGATACTACGACTACCAATTACAGTTTGACAAAGCCTGAAGTAGGTGCGTCCGAAGACACTTGGGGTACTAAGCTAAACTCAAATTTGGACACGATTGACTCCACGATGAAGTCAATTTCAGACGCGACAAATATCAATAATTTGACGGCTGAAACCAGTTTTACTGGAACTGACTTGATTGCTGTGTATGACACTTCTGCCGGAGCAATGCGAAAGGGTACGATTTCAAATGCTGCATTGGCAGGTCCCACTGGTCCCACTGGTCCTACCGGCCCTACTGGTCCTACTGGACCTACCGGACCGGCTGGCACTGCAGGTCCTCCGGGGCCTACTGGACCTATCGGCCCTACCGGCCCTACCGGCCCTACCGGCCCTGCTGGAACGCCTGCAACGACTTTTAATACTGTCGGCAGTTATGGTTTTTTTGTATTTGCGGCGAACACAAGTAATTCAAACGCAAATCCCGGAAACACACGCTCAGGATCACAGATAAAATACTTTACAGAAAACGATACCAGCAATGACGGACATTGTACTGGCAAATTTTATGTAAGAATTGCGACTTCAGACACCTACATGGAAAATCCAACAAACGGCAGTATGAATAATACAGTAAGTGGAACTTGGAGAAATATGGGTCCGGGCAACGCAAGATCAGGACCTGTGAATTCTGTAGGCAATGACAATAATTGTTATGCGCTTAATCTTTGGGTTCGGACCGCGTAAGGAATAAAATTATGTTTACAGTCGAATATATTGTACATGGTTCTGCGTTTTGGACGGATGAAACTGAATCCAATTCAGCAGACTGCGTTGTAAAATTTGCAGAGTTTAGCGAAGAAATGCCATTTTCTGCCGTAAAGGATGATTTTTACGATCATTCTGAACTGATACTTGAACTTATTTCATCTGGAGAAGCAGGGCCAGTAAAGTCTTATTCTCAATGGCTTGCGGAGATGGAAGCGCTAAAAGAACAATTTGACGCAGATTATCGACAAAAACTTGAGGAAAAAATTAAAGAAATCAATCCAGATGTTATTTTGCCCGGAGCGGCTGATGTTGATGGAGATGGCACAGCTTCAACTTCTGAACTTGAAGCCTTATTAAACGCTCTTAAGAAAAAAGCAGAAAAAGAAAACGAGGAAGTTATTTTAAAAAAATTTGGCGCGTAACATTTATGCTAAATAACAACGGAATTGTTAGCGTTTCCAATTTTATAATGGAAATACAAAACGCTTGGACAGAGGAAGAATGCGAAGTTTACATAAACCAATTTGAAGAACATTTTTATGACTTCAAAAAGCACTCAGACTTGCCTAGTGCATTTGGTTATGGAGATACTCAGTTTAAATCAAGGGGATTAGGAAGGAAAGATTATCAAGTTTTTATACCATTTGTTTTGCGTGATAAATTTGAAGAAATACAAGACACTGTATATAAAGCCCTTTCAATATACAAAGAAAATGTTTCTTCTTTGGCCGAAGATAATTTAATTAGTTATTATTCAAAACTACAAAAAACTAAATGCGGAGACGCTGGATACTCTGTCTGGCACAAAGAACAGACCAGCGGAAGCGCTTGCAATCGCGCTCTTGCATGGATGATTTATTTGAACGATGTAGATAATGGCGGCGAAACTGAATTTTTATATCAACAGACAAAATTTTCACCGAAAGCAGGAAACCTGCTGATGTGGCCTGCTGGGTACACTCATCCACACAGGGGAAATCCGCCATATTCAAATGATAAATATGTTTTGACTGGATGGTTTTACTACCCATCAGAAGTGGAATCGGAATTGTTCAAAGAGGCATACTCGTGAGACAAAACTGGCAAATGTTTGAGACTGCAATTTCTACAGAAACTTGCAATTCAATGGTGGAAAGTCTTTGTGTTATTGAGCCACAAGACGGAAAGATATTTTCAACCAATCAAGATTCAGATTTCAGAAAAAGCAAAATACGATGGGTGCATAATCAGCCAGCTATAAAGCAATTTCTGTATGAAAAAATCTGCGAAGCAAACAGAAATGCCTTTAATTTTGATGTTGAGAATTATTGTCAAATTCAATTTACAGAATATTCTTCAGAGTACGGCGGATGTTATTCGTGGCATCACGATGTTGATTGGAATGACAACAAAGCATTTGATCGAAAACTTAGCATTGTTGTTCAGCTTACAGACCATAAATCTTATGAGGGCGGAAATTTGGAATTTGACGAGGTTCAAGGCCCTCAACCGCTTAGGCTAAGAAAACAAGGCACAATTATTGTTTTTCCTTCATATTTGCGGCATCGTGTCACGCCAGTGACAAGTGGGATTCGGCACAGTCTTGTGGCATGGTTTGAAGGCCCGCGTTGGCGATAATTTACAAGGAGTGCCGTTATGGCCCTGATTCCACTACAGATCCCACCGGGGGTGTACCGGAATGGCACAGACTTTGAGGGGTCAAATCGCTGGATAGATGCCAATCTTGTCCGTTGGCATAACGGTTCTATGCGCCCGGTCGGAGGATGGACTACACGAGTTTCATCGGCGTATGCATACGCGCCTCGTGCAATGCATGCTTGGGCAGATAACACCGCAGGATCAAATCTTGCAGCAGGGACATACGAGAAGCTGTATTACACTAACGCTTCTGGCACAAGCTATGACATCACTCCGGCTGGATTTACCGCAGGAAGCGAAGATGCCGCCGTAAATACGGCGTTTGGCGGCAACTACTACGGAACAGGTTTCTATGGCGTAGCGCGCCCAAACTCAGGCGTATATCAAGAAGCTACAACTTGGGCGCTCGACAACTGGGGCGAATACCTTGTTGCCTGCTCGACTGACGATGGCAAGCTGTACGAATGGCAGCTTAATACCGCATCTCCTGCCGCAGCAATCAGTGGCGCTCCGACAAGCTGCAAAAGCCTTGTTGTAACCGAAGAGCGTTTTCTGTTCGCGCTTGCTGCTGGTGGCAATCCACGCAAGGTTCAATGGTGCGACCGCGAAGACAACACGACTTGGACTCCAGACGCGACTAACGAAGCTGGCGACTTTGAATTGCAGACTTCCGGCCAGATCATGTGTGGTCTGCGCATGCGTGGCAGAACGCTAATCATTACTGACAATGACGCACACATCGCGACATACAGCGGTCCGCCGTATGTTTATGGCTTCGAGCGCGTTGGTACTGCATGTGGCGTTATCGCAAGAAAGGCTGCTGTAGCAGTCGATCAAGGTGCATTCTGGATGGGCGCACAGGGCTTCTTTGCGTTTGACGGCTCTGTCGCAAAAGAAATCAACTGCGATGTCACCGACTATGTTTTCTGCGACATCAACTTAAATCAGATCAGCAAGACTTACGCCATACACAACAGCAAATTTGGTGAAATCTGGTGGTTCTATCCAAGCCAGAACAGCACAGAAAACGACCGCTATGTGGCCTACGATTATCTTGAAGGCCATTGGGAAGTTGGTCAGATTGACCGCACTGCTGGCGTGGATCGCGGCGTATTCAAAGATCCTATCTGGGCTGACGCTTCAGGCAATTTGTACGACCATGAACTGAACGCTTCGCTTGGGCATGGCGCATACACGCCGTTTGCCGAAACCGGCCCGATCAGCCTTGGCGCTGGCGATTCTGTGATGAAGGTCAACAATCTGATCCCAGACGAGCGCAATCAGGGCGATGTTGAGGTGACATTCAAGACACGCTTTCATCCGAACGACACAGAGCGCACATACGGTCCATACAGCATGTCGAATCCGACATCGGTACGGTTCACAGGTCGTCAGATTCGGATGCGCGTGGAAAGCGCTAAAAATGTCTGCTGGCGCTCTGGGATCATGCGCATCGAAGCGTCTCCGGGTGGCCGTAGGTAATGGCACAGGAAATACCGCCACCACCACACGGCGCAAGCTGGTCTGCGTGGGGTGAACGCCTTAATTCATTTATTCTTCGGACGAGAGATCGCCTACGCAGCCTAACGACCAACGATTCTGCCGCTGAAGACGGCATCCTGATGTGGGATCGCTCCATCGACCATCCTGTTGTTTCGCTGGATGGCGAGTGGGTTCCGCTCGGATATGGCGCAAATGATCCAGACCAAGGCTACGGCTACGGTGCGTTTCTGGATTTCACTGATCAGACTTGTGCGGCTACTGAAACGCCGACAGCGATTACTTGGGGAACAACAGCATATTCTAATGGAGTTGCTGTAGGCTCTCCGACCAGCCGGATCGTATTCACGAATGCTGGGAAGTATTACATTCACTTCACGGCACAGCTTAATTCGCAGTCTGCAAATGCAAAGGCATTCTGGTTTTGGCCGCGAATCAACGGCACAGATATTACAGGGGCAACGATGCGGATTACCCTGCATGACAATGACGAAGCCAAAACTGTCGCTCGTGCCGCTATTTTTG
>Ga0208019_1002141_pt1 | contig 10093 bp, 28 predicted proteins | sample CB_VirMetaG_5_FD_184540 | JGI IMG/M metagenome (GOLD analysis project Ga0208019, IMG submission 184540) | Freshwater to marine saline gradient viral communities from Chesapeake Bay - CB_1508_1D Viral MetaG (SPAdes) (version 4) | ecosystem: Environmental > Aquatic > Marine > Coastal | place: USA... | reverse complement strand
GAGGGACAGCAGGAGGGATTTATCTCACTCAATCCAACGATCACTATTGTTGGCTATGATAGATACTACATCTGTAACTGGAATAAGAATTACTAGGAAACTATCTAATACAACATGATAGTTACCATCTACACCTTTGTTCCAGTGTATTACATTATCATAGTAGTATGGATAGTTACCCCCCAGATTAGACTTTGTAATGAAGACCACGAGCAAAAGTATTAAAATTCCTCTCAATATCCTCGTCTGATATTCTCCCTCTATGTATTTCTTTATATTCTTTAAAAAGTTCTTCAAGAGTCATAGAAGGGTTTCTCATCGCTTTTAGTCGTAATTCATTCATTGTTCTTTCCTTTTGGCAACTATTCATTGTCTTTCCTGTACATCAAAACAAACTATCCAGATATACCCTTCAGGTCTTTCCATATCTATGAAAGGTATTACATCTATTATTTTAGAACGTAATTTATCAAAAGGTATTCCAGAAGGTTCTTCACTAAACTTAGCCCAATATTTACTTGTCTTTCCTGTCCATGTAGCTAAACCATGCACTTCAGAGGCTACAATTGCTCCGATTTTACTTAAATTGGCCACCATATTCCTCCAACTCTCGTTGATACCTTTCATCTATAACTGCTAAGATGAAAATGAAAATGCCTAAACTTGTTACAAAAAAGAATAATCCTAATTCTTCTTGTAAAAATATTATATAAGGATCATCCAGACTATGAGTGAGGAAAGCAGCCGTACATATAGTATTGAAGAAGATATAAGTAATTGCAGCAAATTGTCCCCACATATTTCCATCCATAAATGCAAAAATTTCTAAAATAAAAGGCACTACAGATGCGAGTAACAGAATTAAACCACTCGTTGGTCGTTTCATATCTTTATAATCTCCATATTTCTAGCTTTTATTAGTGAATCTTTAGTATCATTACTCTCAATTTTAAATAAATGATTTTGAATACTATTTTTACAATCTTCAACTCCACGATAATATGCAGCATCTAGTAATGTATCAATGAGTTCCCAAAAAGATTCATCTAATGCAATGTTAGCTTCAAGGATTTGTTCAGTATTAGATATATACTGTCGTCCTACAACCTTGATATAATGGCCTGGATGTAGTTTTAAACTAGTCATTTTCATCCTCTAAAATAGTTTCTTTAAGCCAGTTTTGAAAATCAATCATATGGGTAAACATAAAGGCATTTTTTCCTCTTTTAAAAAGGTCTACTCGATGTGCTATTGTATTATAATCAAAACTAACTATAATACCATTCTCAGCAGGTGTTATGATAAAAGGTTTAAATCTTTTAATTTTCACCTTTCAAGTCCTTCTTAGTTGATTCAGCTTTCCTAATATTTCCAAAACCTTTGTGCCCTAATTGCTTATCTGGCCAGCCATTCATTTTATTAGGTTTACACATCAAACAGCCAGCTCTAGCATTTTTACATTTCTTTCTTTTATGATGCGGCATTAGGCACCTACAAGTATTTTAGGCGGACGTTCACAAAAATCATTAGTATCTGCCTTACGCCAAAGATGTAAACAAAAAGGATGACAGTTAATATAATCTTCTGTGGGAGGATGCATTTGAACTACAAAATCTTCATTATCCCAAAAAAGATCTTTAATAAAGCACATTTCTTCCCAAGTAGGACATCTTTTGATATTCACAATCGTAACAGATACATGTTCCCACTCTTTACCATCAGATGCTATACAAAAAACATCTACAAAACCAACCTCTCCTGCACTAATTTTAAACTTAAAAGCACCATTGTTTCCCATTTCATCAGTGCTCCAATAGAAACCATTTTTAATTCTATACTGATTTGGTACATGAAACATTACTGCCTCGCTTTAAGAAGTCGTTCTTTTGCATTAGGATATTGCTCTTCATAAGAAGGTAAGGGATTACCTAGTTGATATTTGCTTCCTGAACGAGTGCATATTAGTTCTCCTTCTGCATATTCAATTACAGATGTGATTACAGGATCTCCTTCTTGAAAGTTAGGGTTATTAAAAACATTACCATCAATTCTTGCATAAGCTTCTTCTGGAGAAACTGCTGCCATACACGAAACTAATTTCCAATCTTCTATTAAATATACATCTTTATTCATAGATATTCCTATAAAAATGGAGCCATCTGTCAGACTCGAACTGACGACCGATTACTTACAAGGCAATTGCTCTACCGACTGAGCTAAGATGGCATGGTAGGCCAAGGCGGATTCGAACCGCTCCTTCCACCTGTTATGAGCAGGGCGCATTAACCGATTATGCTATTGGCCCTTCTTAAAGCTTCTCCTTAATTTACCTAATTCAGCAGATAGCTTATCTATCACTTGCTTTTGTTCTTTTGCAATATTTTCCAAATCAGAACATTTATTTCGACACTTTTCAAGCCTATCTATTGCAGCTAAATATTTAGTTCTATATTTCTTAAGTTCATGTTCTATTACTTGATCTACCATAATATTCCCTCTAAAAATGGTGTAAGAAGGTGGATTTTCACCACCGACCTAGATTCAAACTAGACAATCTTTACAGATCTGCATAAGTTCAGCTAAGGAGTCAATTAGGTGGCACTCCCTTTCTTTTCGGTCGCTTACTTCCTGCTTTTCTTACATAAATTATGATACCAATGTGAGTATTTTAGCATCTACCTTAAGAGTTTCACCTACTTCATCTCTCCTACGTTGTTTCTTAAGGATCTCTTTAGCTCTTGGCTCCTGAGCTTCTCTTATCTTTGCTAATAACTCACCTATTTTTGAAGGATTCACAACAAACTCTTCAGGAACTTTATCTTTAGTGAAGATTTCAAAATCATCAAAAGTACGTACAGAGTCGTAAGGATTCATACTAATACCTATTACAACAGATTCCATATTAGCCACAACAGGTAATTCAGAACCTATGAACTCAATACGTTCTGCTATGCTAACATTAACTCTTAGATCTCTTATCCCTCTTAAATGCTGATCATGCATTAGACTGATTGGAATTGTTTCAGAAACAAGTCGTTGCTGCTGTTTTTGACCTAATAGTCTAACACCTCGATAATAGGAGAGTTCTTCAACTTTAAAATCCCAACCAATCTGCATTAATGAGCTTATTCTAGCTTCCCAATATTCCCAAACTAACCTAGTTTCAGGATTGAATACCTTCAGCCAGTTCATGCTCAAGCTCATCAAGCTCTCTCCTCAAATTCTTCAATACTTGTTCAGTATCGTCAATTTCTATAAGCTTCGCTTTAAGTTTTGTCTTAGCTGCTGCCATGCGTTCACGTTTAATTTCAGCTTCAGCTTCACGTTTTGCATCTTCTACAGTAAATTTATTGCTCATTGCTAATTCTCTCTATCTTAATCTTAAATGGAAATAATTTCTTATACCAAGGTATGAAACTACGCAATCTAATTTTCTCTATTTCTACTTTTCTTTGGAAATTCTCCTCTTTAATCTGAAGCAATGCTACTTCTTTAAATTCAAGAGAACTATTAAATCTATTCTTAATTGAAATTATATCACCTTCATCATAGATAGTTACTATATTTAATACTTGAACTAATCTTGGTGATAATATATCAATTACTTTTCTCTCTCAAATTCATCTGATGCTGACATAAAAAGGGTTGGCCCTTTATGTAAAGCATTTAAATGATTTATATGTATTCGAAGTTCACTCATTGTTTAACCTTCTGGAAGCTATTACACTTATTTAGTTCTTTACGTAATTTAAGTATATCCTTTTTTTCAGCTTCTTTCAGCTTCTCACCAATGGATGCCTTTGAACCTTTTGGTTGAGGAAATTTTTTAAACATTAGCCACCTCTACGTTTAAATTCTATTTCAACTTTATGTATGTCACGTTTACGAAGACGATTACCTGTAAGAAGTTCATAGAGATCATCTATTGACATGCTTTTAATTTTAACACCTTTGGTCTTAGAACCACCAATTTTAGGGCTTGCCATAACTATATCTCCTTGTTTACATCTAAATGTTTCGCTGCTCATCGCTTCTGATCCTTATTTGTTAGCCGTACTTAGACCACGCTTGTTCCCAGGAAACCCCGGCTTGCTCGCATAGTCCTTTAATCACCTTCTAACATTCCTTGTTTGCGGCATCAGTGCCGTTTTCGGGTTTTGTGGCTTCGGTTGTCATTATCGTTTCTCCTGGTTCTGCGGTTTCAATCCGGCGGCTAGTTACCCTTGTCGTTATGGCGATAAGCGGGAATACTCTTTTTCAATATCCTCGACAGATAGCGCCTCTTTAATTTGGCGATGCAAATGCTCCAGTACAGCCCTGTCATCTGGGTGCAACGGCATTAGGCAATTCTCTAGCAAATTGCCTACCTCACACTCACATCGCTTCAGAGTACCTGTCAAATATGACAAGCGAATCAATTCTAATAGCTCTTTCTTACCCATTTCGTAATCTCCCGCGCCATAACAAGGCGCTATTGTCAGACCTCGCTACCGCTCGGCAGCAAAGCTATATCGTTCTATTGACCAGCACATACTTTGCAGAGTACGCGCCGCTTGTATCCTATGAACATAGTTCCGCACCCTTTGCAGTAGTTTGTGTATTGGTCATTGTCATGTGGCCAATCCTCCGGATAGTCGTGCTCCGTAGCTGGCTCATGGTCAATAGAACCAGTAGATCCAGAAGGTGGTTTATCGCCATGCCGCTTAATCGTTTCTAAGTCGCACAGACTGCATACGCAACTTGTTTCTCCGTGCTTGCATCTCATCGCTTCTGATCCTCGTTCGTTATGTGCTTGCAAGTTCTCGCTGAATCTTGCGCACATGAGTGATGTCCAGCCCCCAGGAATGCGGGGTTCCGTTCAGCCCTTCTAGCGCAAAGCCGAGTAGTCGAGCCAGCTTTTGCGCCTTGCGAAGTTCACCAATTATCTCTTCTACAGTCATCGGCTGACCGTCGCGCAGAATAGCCGCGCCATCATGGCAAACCCCTTGCGAGTATTCGCACATAACAAGCGCATCAAGGCCGGACGCTTCAACCTCTGCGGGCTTTTCCTGTTCAGTGGTTCCGTTCTCGTTCATCGTGATTACTCCAGGCGCTCTACAAGCGCCGTTTATGCTGGTCGTTAAAGAGCTTTCCAGTTCGGTAATTCAGGGTAAGGGTTGCCATGCTCTTACTGGGTGCATCGGGTCACCGTGTACCGTCAACCATGCCTCTTCTATATGGTCGTAGTACCCCATATCTCGTAGTAAGAGTTGTGAACCAACAGGAGAGGTTCTGGCAATCAACACTATCCGGTCATCAGGCGACAGTGTTTCAGCCGGAGTCCAACCCTTTAATAAATCGATCAACGCGACATCCGAAACCGTGGCGCGTTGTAGTCTTGTTTGTGCCATGCGCGTTACCTCAACCGTTATATAACTACTCTTTCACTTCTACAGGTCTGACCTTGAAGTTCTGGTACCCAGGCATAAAGTCTGTTGTGTGCTTACCTATCGTAGCTCGTCTTTCATAGTCGCTGTTGAACTGCTCTACTAGCCATTTCCTTCCAGCTTTCCACGCTCCCGCCTTTGTTCGGTGCAGTGACTCTTGCCAGCTTTCCCAGCAATCGGTGACGATGCAGGCATATAACAAGGCCGGTGAGGCAGACGCTTCCCTAGCGCAACCGCTTAAACAGTGTGGTCCCGTTTGGTACAGGCATATCTTCCCATCTTTACAAAATCTTTCCATCGCTGCTTACCTCATTACGTTATGGCGCTAGATCAGTAGTCAAATCGCCACTGTCTTCAAACTCTTGCATCAACTCTTCTGCCCGCTCAGTAGAGCCTTGATTGCACCACTGCTCGCAATCATTTTGTGTGTCGTTTATACCTGCCAAATATGCCAAGCGAATCAACTCTAATAGCTCTTTCTTACCCATTTCGTAATCTCCCGCGCCTTGTTATGGCGCTTAAATGCGATTGCTTGCGCAATGCTTTAGCTTGTGGTTAGATTGCCCAGGCAAGCCCAGGCAATCGTCCAGATTAACCCTCGTTAATGGGGCAGTTGCTGCTACCTCCACCAATGATGGTTTCAGTGTTGCGAATAATGGTCTTTTCATTCATAGGTCATCACCTCCTTTAGAGTCCTAGTATAGGCAAATCTAACAAGTGCAGCAAAGCACTCACTTCTTTTCGACGCCAAATATCGCTGTCAGTACCATACGGATCGGCTGTACTTTTCCTTTCGTAGATGCCTGCACGGACATATCTACAATATCGATAAGGGCGAGAATCACAAAGGCAAGTTTAAATCTATCTTTCGTTTTCTGACTTACCGTTAAGCACATAATAAAACACGCCAGAGAAGCCGGGTAAATGGTGCGAACTTCGCGCTGACTACGGTTAAATTGACGTTAGATCTCGATGACTTCCAAATCATCCGGGTCAATCCCAAACACGTTAACTGGCATTATTCGGTTTATTGCAGCAAGCACTTCAGAGTCATGGCCATCAATAGTAACTGTCACTGTTCCATCCTCAGAGTACGAGTACAGACAGCAGTGTTGACCTGTTACCTTAATCCTGTACCTATTCCAAGGTGGTTTATCAGCGATAATCCGCCGCACTTTTTCTGGCCTACTATTAAACCATGCAGTGAACTCTCGTTGTTCGCTAGCATCTGCATCTGGTATAGTAAGTTGCTTATATTGTTCGGTCATTTCACGCCTTCTCCAGTAAATGCATAACAAGCTATTAAACAATCCGACTCGCTACATTTGAGGTTTAATAAATTTCTTTATTACTGCAAAAATATAACCTTGAATGCCCATACCAAGAACGTCAAGGCAGCGGGAACCCCAAACACGAGCACCCGTATTGCACCGGTATTTCCTGCGTGTAGCTTATCTTTCGGGATCGTTACCGCCGAGAAGATCAGCATCACAATCATCGCTATTCCAAAAATCGCTATGTATTCCATCGGAACCCTCGTGAGTGCTAAAAAGTATTACCACTGGTACGTCTAGATTCATGCTAAATAGTTGATTATTAAGTTGAAAGAAATCCATTGTCGCGCATGTATTCTGCAAAGCACTCGTTTGCGCTTTTTTCAGTTTCAACATAGTCAACAAGATACTTTCTAAACTTGGCTGGAAATGCCTCTGCTTCAAAATGCTTGCAGCCCCCAATACCGCCCATGCTGTGTTGTAGTTGTGCTTCCATCGCAAGAGGAAAAAATAAATCCATGTCTTCTACTAGAAATTTAAATTTTTTAGTGTTCATCCAAACCTCCAACTAGTTCAGTTATTACGCTGGTCATTAGGGACTAATAAACCGCGCCTTATACCGCTCTATAGCATCTTTCGCTTCCTGTTCTGAACTATAAGACATACTGAAATAGTCAGTATGAATATAGCCGCTTTTCCATATACCAAGCCACCCTTTAACCAACACTCTAAAAACCGTGTGGTCGTGCTGTGCTTCAATTTTAAATTCTTTATATCCAGCCATTTCAAATCTCACATATAATCAACGTTATGGCTCTTTGCGAATATCACCAAGATATAGATAATGCTCGGTATCATCTGCGGCAGTGCTGCTTTTATAGATCGGGCGTTCTATAAAATTACCACTGTCATCATGGAAAATAGCAAACACAACTGCGTCGTCAGGTTCACCTTCCAGCATTTCCTTCAGGTCTTTAACCTGCCACTGGTAACTACCATCTACTATAATCATGTCTTCTCCTATTCGCGCCAAAACCTCGTACTATTACCCTCGATTGTTGAATTATTATTTGCCACCAAGTTTTTGTAATTCTAAATGATCTATTGGATCTAGTCTATATACTCTACCGATGAGTGGGCTTGGACGATATAGCTTACCATCAGAGTCTTGCACTACTCGGCCATCAAGTGACATTTGATCACAACCAGAAAGTACTACAATTGATAAGCCAATCAAGGCAACGGCTAAAATCTTGTTCATTTCTATATCTCCTAGTCTGATAATAACTAAATCAGGAGAGGTTATCCTCTTTTCGCAATTCCTGTTCAGTAGTCGTTAGGTTTTTAATCCAGCCATTACGAAAAAATACATCAGTTATCGCAATCGCTAGAAGATCTAACTCATCGTGCATATCATCTTCGTTCAGTTTCATATTCAGTGCTTCACTGATACCATGAAGCACCTCATGCATTAACGTTTGCCAAATGTCTTCCTGTGGTCTGTTATTGTCGTATATACGAATCGTTCGAGTCCAATAGTCTATTTGACCCCATAGAGGTTCTCGTTTATTAATATCAACCTCATAAGGATTATCTACATACTCAATCTTATACTCAATGCCGAGAATACTTACTATTTCTGGTTTCATATTGTCTCCAAAATAAATGGCAGCCAGAGTAGGATTCGAACCTACGTATGTCGGAGTCAAAGTCCGATGTGTTAACCACTTCACCATCTGGCTATATTGGTACGGGTAAAGGGATTCGAACCCTTACATCTTTCGATAACGGATTTTAAGTCCGTAGCGTCTACCAATTTCGCCATACCCGCTTTAAACTAACAAGGAGGATGTTCTAGATTTTTCACCCAATCTTTTCTAGGTTCTGACAGCTTGTTGTATTTTAAAAATAACATAAGCAATTTAATAGCTTTAGTTGTGTCGTGCTTACTACTAAAGGTAATAGCTTCGTCTCTAGTGGTTAACCAACTTAAAAATCCATATAAAATTTCGGAACCTTGTAGTTGAGAGTTGTCTTTTTCCTTTAAATCGTCAATAATCTGCTTAAATCTATGCATATAATCATAAAGTTCATTTTCACCATGGACTTTAATCATACGATCATACAGCCACTGAAGATACACATGATCTGCTGTTGGCATAAGTACTCCTAACGATCTTGCATTTCCATTATGAGGATTTACTGATGGATTGGTAACAGAACCATTATTTACAATGTCTGTCCAAGACCATTTTTCAGCACCTTTTACATGAATATGAAATTGAATTTCACCAAACTCAGGCAATTCGGGGTGATGTGTCTCTCTAAATATTTTTGAATCTTATCTGCAATTTCTCTTTTCTGTCTTACTGAAAACATAAGCTCTCCTACAGAGGGTAGCTGTGAAAGCCTACCCTCAATTGTTATTAAAGATTTTTTAGCATTTTCTCAAGATCTTTAAGGCTCTTACCTTTAAGCTCTTCGTCTTGTTTATCAGAAATAAGTGTCATGATCTTTTCTTTCTGGAGTTTACGATCAGCTGCAAGACGTGCTTCTTCACGTTCTTTAAGCTTTACAGAAATAATATGCTTAGTAATCTCGAACTGAAGTTCAATAACAGAATCAGTCTGCGGTTTTTCATCCACAAAACTTTCAACTGAGCTTTCTTTAAGGCTCTTGTTCAACATTCGTGCAAGAGCATCTAAAGAGAATCTCTTTTCATCCTTTAAAGGAAGATCCCATACATCTTCTACAGAAATCAACCCTACAGGAGTAGCGAATCGCAGTTTTATTTTAGTAGCTTTTTCAAACATAATATTTCTCCTAGAATATCACTTTAATAATTCTTTCAGATTTACCTTTGACTTTACAAATTAACTGATCCGGCTTAGTTGATGAGAAACCAAGACCACTCAATTGTTCTTTTGTTGGCGCAGCTTTCATCTTACTACTCAATACTTCAAAAACCTTTCTATGTTCTCTAAATTCTGCTCTAAGAAACTCATTAAAGAATCCTCTAGAAGCATCTGGATTGACACAATTATTGATCATGAAGAACCAATGTTTATTACCAATTGCTTGGTCATCCCAATGATTCGGTGATTGCATAATCATTTTTACAGGATGAAATTGTTGAGAATTAATATTCCAAGTTTCTTTAGAAATATTAGCTTCAGGAATTTTACTCTTAACAGTAAGAACTCCATCCTTAATGACAAATTCAGCTACATTAACAGTTTGATTGTTTCTAACTTGTGTATCATACTCAAATCTATGAATTTTTCCTTCATATTCAATCTCCACAACAAATCCTTCATCTTTCATTTCACGCTTAGTAAAGTTATGTACCCAAAGTGAATAAACACCCTCTTCTAAACCTTTTATAAAAGGCCA
>Ga0208019_1002136_pt1 | contig 10102 bp, 4 predicted proteins | sample CB_VirMetaG_5_FD_184540 | JGI IMG/M metagenome (GOLD analysis project Ga0208019, IMG submission 184540) | Freshwater to marine saline gradient viral communities from Chesapeake Bay - CB_1508_1D Viral MetaG (SPAdes) (version 4) | ecosystem: Environmental > Aquatic > Marine > Coastal | place: USA... | reverse complement strand
CACCAACAATATAACTAGCGGATACCCATGTAGCCGATGCCGTTATAAAATTTAGTGTCTGTGGCTGTGAACCGGAACCGTTAAGAAGAGTTCTATTGTCACCTGGACTAATTTGAACTAATCTTTGGTATGATTGTGATACTATACTTCCTGATAAATCATAAGACATTCTATACCCTACTTAAAAAATGCTTTTATAAATATAAATATAAACTAAAACCAAAATAGTTTATGGTAAAAATACAGATCCAGTTAAATATCCATATCCTGGATTGAAATATACTATGTTACTAGTTAATGCATATCCCATACTTTGTACCCAATGACCACTAGAATATTCTATATCGTATATAGATCCCAATCTACCCGAACCCGATATGAATAGTTGTGAACCAGGTATAAATGTTTGATCATCTATAAAAACATACCCTTGTAGTAATATTTCTTGTGATCCAGTATTAGATGTTAGAGATAATCCAATACCATATCGTTCTCCATATTGGGTTGATGTTCTGTGAGAACCATCTATTGACAACCCGACAACATGATATTTTCCATTATTTACAACTAAATTTGCATTTTTAACAAATCCAGAAATAGAACCCGATTGTTTTAATTTTATAGGTAAAGTAACGTCACCTGTTAACTCTGTTGTAAAGGTTCCTGTATAATCATATATTGGTTCTAAGTGAAATGACATAGTAGAGTTTAATATACTAGCACTAACACCATTAGAGCCTGTAAAATTTAATATAGACTCGGTTCCATTTGTTCCTTCTACTATAGAATTACCATCACTAAAAAACCCAAATGTAATCCAAGTATCATTTACACCACCACCAGCACCAACCGTAACACCATTAACTTTTAAACTTGTAGCATCTATATCTAATGATCCTTCTTTAAAATCAAAGAATCTACCATCATTAGTTTGCATATAAATACCCATATCACCAAATACATGTGAACTTTCTGTTATAGGGTTTGATCCTGAATATATCATAAATCCAGATTTTATATCAGGATCAAAATTATATGTTCGTATTATAGATGCACTATTATGTTGCTCTAATTGAATACCTTTATTTACATCATCACCAATATATAATGTTCCATTTATTATATTATCTCTACCATTTACATATAAGTTACTACCATCAACTAACATTCTATTTATTTGATAAAAGTATTTTGATTTCTTATTATTTTGATTGTAAAATTCTAAATTAAATTCTAAATCATCGTTTCTTATGTCATTTGGTATTTCCATATAACAATATGTGTGCTCAGGATTAAATCCATAACTATTATATGAACTTATAGATATATTAGATATATACCATTTACCACCATGAACTCTAAATATAGGATATATATTTGCATCTACTTCGGTTGTAAAATTATATTTTATTTTTCCTCTATTATTATCTGTAACATTTATTACAGTTCCAACTAATAGGTTTTCTCCGGATTTTGATATTGGATCTCCACCTATAATAACTTCCATTTTTGAATTAGATTCAAAATTAGAATCTGGTTTATAAAAATAAGAAAGTTCTATTGTATATTTATGATTTTTATGTATTAGAGTTGAATTATTACTACCAACTAAAATATCATAACTAGAAGTTATTATAGAAGAATATTCGGTTTCAAAAGACTCATCCAAATCATTACTATTGAATGTTAAATTTACATTATTATCCGTAGATGAAATATATGTATCTATATGACTTTGATTTAGTATCTTTCCTATTCTATATTCTATATTTATATTTGATGTATCTATCAATAAATCTTTGCTTTTTATATCAGATTTATTTATTAATTTATATGTTTCGTGCTTACTATTATTTGATTTAGAAAAAACACCAATAGAATCTATATATCCAGAATCATTTTTTAAATTATATAAATCAATGTATAGATATGATTTTATATTTGGAATATTAGATTCAGTTCCATATTGAACATAACTAGAAGTATATTCTACATTATATAAAGAATCAGGCTCATATTTCAAATACAAACTTTCATTTTTTAATTTTACATTACTAGATAATACTATGTGAGATGAGTCCAATACATCATCTATTTTATACTGGTATTCTGTGTTATATTTAAAATTTATATTATTATCTAAATTAATATCATATACTTTTATATTTAAAGAATTACCTATCATTTTTTTATTAAATGAGGCATTTGCATCGGTAAGTATGGTTTTATTTAACTTTCTATCTAAATTTGCATTACCATATATAGATACTTCTCTATCGGAATTATATGTTAATTCGTATTTTCTTTTTTTGAGTTCAGAATATTGTATTGTTGGTTTTTGTGATATGAAATATATATCAGAATTGGTTATATCTTTTTTAGAAACAAGTATAGAATGGTTATATTTTATATATTTATTATCTTTTGTTTTTCCAATAAGAGTCAATGCAGAAACTCCATTAGGAACTTCCTTATCTATATAAACTGTTATTATTCTAGATTTATCAGTTAATGCTTTTGATGATATAGTATAATATATTGGACTTTTATTTGAATCTAATAACTCAACATCTATATCATAGTTAGGATCTAATACATTATAGTTTGGATTTAATAATATTAAGTTTTTTCCATAACCAAATATAGTTTCTATATCTACTATATTAAAAAAATAAGGAGAATATAAATTACTATCATTTATATCCACCTTATAATTTATTAAATCTTTTTTTATTCTTTTTAGTATATCCATTCATTAATAAATATGAATAAAATAACTATTAATTGATTGTAGAAAAAGAATCTATCTTAGTAACATACAAAAACAAATCCGTATAATCTTTAATAGAATCTAAATGTGATATTATAAATACATTATCATAATTATTTCTTAAAAATTCAAATAATATAGGTATCTTTGGTATATTTTTATTATCTAAAACACCAAATCCCTCATCAATCATAAGCATATTTAAAAAAGAACCATTTGATAAATTAAATAGTGCAAGTCTAGTAGAAATATCTATAAAAAACGATTCCATACCACTTGCCAACTTTGAGTTTATATATTTATCTTTATAAATCAAGTAATAATCTATATTACTATTTTCCATAACCATTTCCATCTTAAACGGAAGTATATCTTTTAATATAGAGTTTATTTCTATATTAAAACTACTTATAAAATTATTTAATATATATAACGGAATACCATTTCTAGACAGTAAAAATGAATAGTTTGAATATACATCTTTTTTAAATATTAATTGTGTTAGTTTTTGTTTTTTAGAAGTCAAATCTTCTATTTTATATTTTAAAGAGTTAGTTTCATCCTTTAGTTTTGTGATTTTATATTCCAAATCATCCAATTCTAAATTATATTTTTTCAATTCTATTTTATATGAATATATATCTTCATTTATCTTTTTATTATTTAGTATATCGTTTTTATTTTTATTATATTCATCTATCATATCTGTAAGTTCTTGTGTCTTCTTCTTTAAATTGTATACTTTGGAATTTTTTTCTTCTAAGTTTTTATATAATCCTATTATAGTTTTGTTATAATCATTTCTATCATCTATTTTAGAGTTATACTCATTTGCATATTCCAATTTTAAAGTATATTCTTCAAATATACCTTCAAGTGCAATTAGACTTTGATCTAAAACATAATTCTCACGTTTAAGTTCTGATATTTTAGTTTTTCTTTTTGTTACTTCATTGAAGTATTTATCATTATTTTCAACACAATATTTGCAATCCAGATCATAGGAATAATCCGAGTAATCGGTTATATAAGATTCATATTCTGATATTAACTTTTTGTTAGATGATATATCTTTTTTACATGATGTTATTTTTAACTCTGTATCTGAGTGTTCGTTTAAAAAATCACAATAAGTTTTATATTTATCTTCATGTTCAACCAAATAACTATCAATTATATCTATATTTTTTTGGTTATCTGCTATTCTAATTGAATAATCTAAATCTTCTAATTTTTTTATTTGCTCATTCGTATTTTCAAGTTTTAAAACTATATCATCATAATCATATGTTATATCTTTAATATCAACTACTCTAGACTCCAAAGAAGATATTGTGTGTTTTATATCGTATGATTTATCTGTAATTTCTTTCTGTTTAAATACTAAGTCATCAATATCTATATTATTTAATTTTATAGTTGAGGTATAGTTATCTACTAATTCATCTATATCAATATTAGTTATATTTTTTATTTCATTAATTATAGATTTTATTTCTACATCTATATTTGACTTTATAGTTTCAAACATATTTAAATCTAAAAAAGATATTAACAAATCTTTCCTTTCCGATTGAGTCAAATCTGTAAAACCAGATGCTCCTTTTTGAGATATAAATGTATTTAATAAAAATGTGTCGATAGTTCCAAAATAATCTTGTATTATTTTATTTGTAGATGCACGCTTATCCCCATTTAAATTTTGATTTTTTGTATAAAAATCTACGGATACAGATACATCTCCGTTTTTCTTTCTTTTTCCTATTCTTTCTATATAGTAAAATTCGCCATCAATATCAAACTCAATCTTAACACTCATATCATTAGATTGATTATTCATTACTTCAGATGACTTTACCGTTCTACGTGTAGTATCATATAATGCAAATGTTAATATATCTAATATAGAAGATTTACCGGATGCATTATCTCCTAGTATACCTAATATTTTATTTTTATATTTTTTAAAATCTATATAATTATCTTCTCTATAAGAAAACATATTACTAAACCACATTTTATTTATTTTTATGTTATGTTTAATTTTATGTTTTATGTCTATTGAATTATATGATTTTTTATGTAATTCTATTATAGAATCCAATATATTTTCATCTACATCACATAGTATATTTTTTATTATATCTATTTGAAATTCTAAATCAGATACCTTATCTTTATTTATTTTTGTAGTTAATATGTTACTCTTTGATGTAATATCATTTAACTCTATATTATTATAATTCACACCGTTACTAGATATAATATCCTTTAATTTCAATGCCATTTCATAGTCATTTGAATCATGATTTATCTTTACTTTGGCTTTTTGTTTTATGCTATATATAAATTTATCATCTACATTGCAATCTATATGATAAAATCCATAATCATTATGTATATCAAACACTTCTGTAGTTTTATTAGTTATATCCCATATGATACCACCATGACCATCTATACTTTCTTTAAAATTTTGTTGTATCAATGATCCTGCATAAGCAATATTTGGTTTTATAAATTGTCTCTTATGTATATCACCCAATAAAACATAATCAAATCCATCAAATATATCTAATTTGATGTCAGATTTGGATTCCATACCATTATCATATAGACAACCACCTATATCTCCATGATACAATGCAATATTAATTTTATCATCTATAAGTAATTTTGAATATGATGTTTCAAAAAAAGGAATATGTACAAAATTTACAGTATCAAGTATTAAATTTTCATTATTAAACAAATAATGTATTTTGTGTTCTGAACTCTTATTTATAGCATTTATAATAACAGATAATGGATTATATCTATCCATATTTTTAACATTTAAATCGTGATTACCAGGAATACATATTGTTGGTTTTATCTTTGCCAAATTAAAAAGAAAATCGTAAACAACATCAACTAATTCTGATGCTATTGATAATTTATCGTGAACTATATCACCCGTAAGGACAACTACGCTATCATCTATATTACTAATATAAGAATATAATCTATCAAATACTTCTCTGTATTCCGTATGTCTATCATTTATCCTAACATGTATATCAGATATATGTATTATTTTTTTTAATTCCATATTTAACCTTTAATCTCAATAAATCAGTTCTAGTTATAAGTTTTGAATTTTCTATTATATGTTTCATCTCGGAGTTACCGTGTTCGGATGGATCTTTATCCTTTAAATCACACATATATGTATTTAATCCTATAGATACAAATAAATTTAAATATCCAATAGTGTTTCGTATTGCATCTGGATCCAAACATAATATTATATCTTTTATATTATTGGTATAGATATAATCCAATAGATAATCATTTATAGTTTTCCCCATAAGTGGAATTGCGTTTGTTCTTATTGATATAGCATCAAATATACCTTCACATAAAACTATAGGATTGTTATTGGATATAAGATGCTCAAATACTATAACATCTTTGTTTGTATTTGGAATTATATGTTTCTTATCCATGGTTTTTAGTATGGATCTACAATAATAATAATTTAAATTATAGTCTTTATCATATGAAGGTATTATAATGTAATTACTATACGTAAGATTATAAGTATATCCTATCTTATATCGAACAACATCTTCTTCTGTTATTTTTCTTTTTTTTAATAAGTAATTAACTATCTTTTGATGATAAAACGTACTATCATCATTAATAAGTTCTATAAATCCATTTGGAAGGATTACTCTTGATGTTTCTTTTGTATTATAATTAAATTTTAGATACTTGGTATCATTTAATATATTTTTTAATTCTTGAAAATAACCATAGTCTAAATTACTTTTTGCAAATAAAGTATATAAATTATAACCACCGTTATTAGATAACCAACAATTCCACTTATAATTTCCTTGTTTGTCAGGTATAAGTTTTATTGCTAATTTTGGTTTTCGGTGTATCTGAAATGGGGAATAAAAGTAATAGTTATTATTACTTACGTATTGGTGCTTTCCGAAAGCACGTTCTAATAAACTTAATAGTTGTAAATTCATTCTTCAAAATTAAGAAAAAGAATTTACATTTCCAAATCATATTCTTCATTTTTTTCAAAAGATGTTCTATAAAATTTTCTAATTATATTTTCATTTAAATATTCATAATCACCATTTGGTAATTTTGATGTTAAAACATTATTTTTTACTTGGTATTCTAATTCGGAATAGTTTAATTTTGATTTATTATCAAAACACTCAATTATATCAAATTCAAAGTTTTCCTTCCCATATTTCTTTATTTGAGATTTTACTGTGTCGGAAGATGATTCATAATACTTCCAATCACTCTCTTTTACTATTATTTTTCTATTCTTTCGACCAGATATTTTCTTTTTAGTTGTAGACCAAAATAATTTTATTCCTATGTATTTTTGGTTTGTTATTGTATTTGTAATCAGGTACAAAAATCCCTTGTAATCTTCTATATTACTAGGGATATTGTTCCATTTAGTTTCTATTTTATTAGTTTTTCTAGGCATTATCTATTTTTATATTTTAATTTAACCTGAACGTTTAATTGTTTTTCAAATGTTTTTTTAATAGGACTATTAAATTTACCAACAGCTAATAAATCACCATATTTATCATATAATCCTATTGTAGTTGGATATACTACTGGATTTTTATACATTCTTTTATAAGTTAATTCTCCATCATTAGTGGAACTATAAAATGTTGGATTATTCGAATAATTAAATCTTTTTTGATTTACATGGATATTGATATATTTTGTAGTTTCTATTTCAACGCTTCTGGCTTTAAATGGATGAATTGAATCCCTAACACCAGATAATGGTGCTGCGGCTCCCGATATAGATGTATATAATTTATATGCATTATCCAAATTTAAATATGTATAAATATCATTTGGATTTTTTTGTATTGTCTGAAAGTTCATTTGATCCATAGATGAACCATCAAGTACTATTATACCCAAACTAGGAAATACTTGTCCAAAATAAATTGATGTAGAATATACTCCATCAGATATAGATCCTGAATATATATTATAATATTCATTGCCATTTACTACATTTTGGGAATGAGTTATAAAATAATCGTTTCTATCACCAGAATCATCTATTAATGTTATTATAGATGCTGGTATACCATACTCATTTATATACTTATCTCTAGTTTCTATTGTTAATGCTGATCCAGAGTAGCTGTATAAATCATCTTCATAATATATATAATCATTGGATCTAGATATATCATAAACTACTATCTGTGACTTTGATTCGCTAATATATGTTACGGCTAGATTATTAGAATATATAGTTAGCGAATCTTGTGATTGTATAGTTTCATGATAAGATTCCGTAACCACAGATCCGGTTGTATCGTATACAAACGTATCTTCTAATTTACCATCTATATTTACTATTCTAAATTTATCTAGTTTAGGGTATGTTGATGAATTTCCATGATAAACATATAAATATCTAGAATCATCAGTAAATTTTAATGATCTTATTCTTTGAAATGTAGGTTTATTTTGTATAGTTACTGATGAAGATAGGTAAGAATCACCATCTATCTTAAATAACATTAAATTATCTGTGGTTTCATTTCCAATAGCCATATATTTTCCATCAGGAGAATATTCTATTGAATCAATTGAACTACCGGTTGGTATTTTATCTATAGATATTGAACTAGTAGAATAACCCAAAGAACCACTTTTGAATATAGAAAAATACGGAGATGTATTATATGAAACAGCAAAATGAGTATCGTCACTATTGAATTTTATATAAACTCCTTGTGAATTTATATCATTTGACATAGTTACACTTTGACTCGTAGCAACATCAGATATAATATCAAATCCAGTTAAATATGGTGATGTTCTATTACAAGAAATAAATCTATTGAATGTATTTGCAAAATCCAAACATGCTGAGTCTGTATTTCCTAATTGAGATACGTTCACACTACCCGTATTAAATATATCTTCAGATTTCTTTGCTATATTAGGTATTTCCCAATCATTAGTAAAATTAGCTAAATACATATCATCATAACTAAATCTATATGAAGGAATTGTTATAGAAGTTATATTTGAGTTAGCAATTCCACTAGAATAAACTCCATTATTTAATTTTAATAGTTTAGTTTGAACTGATGCATCGTAATCAGAATACACTATGTAATTTCCTGATTTTGAAAAATTTAAGTTACCATACGTAGTTTCTTTATTTATAATATTGTTATAGCTAGTAGATAAAATTCTATTTATTTGTTCTCTAAAAGATGACTGTGCTATCTTAGATAACGCTAGCTCCCAATTACCTGGATCTAGTTTATCACGCAATCTTCCCCTAGAAAAGTTTATAAAATACGCATGCTCGAATCTAATAGCATTTGATGTATCGTTATAATCCGAATAAAATGCATTTGCAACATCACCTATACATATCATCTTATATTGGTTATAAACTGCTAATGGTAAGTGTGGATATTTATCATTTTCAGTTGGTAATCCAGCTGTTCCTTGTCTATGACCCCAAGCAACAGAGTATTCTGATTGTTCATTTCCATTTGAATCTACGCTAACAACATCATAATAATATAGTTTTGATTTTTCAGATTGATTACTAGATATTTTATGGGTATATAACGAACCAGTATTATTACTCCATAATCCATAAGTATTTATTATTCTAGTTTCTGTTTTTATATTACTATCTTTCAATTGATTATAAATATGAATATCGGTTAAAGCATCCGGTGTTGTATCTTCAGATTCATAAACTCCATTTGGATAACCATTTATTATAGGTGCCTGATTTGTATCTATATTTTTAATTGCATTTTCTATAAAAACATTACCATCTTTATTATCTGTTATTATTTTTCCATCACTAGTAATCGATCCACCCGTATTTGTAGTTGTAGATCCCCCACCTATCGGATTGTTTGGATCTAATGGTAAACCTAAATTACCAAATCCACTATTATTTACACTTATATCAGTTAAATCTATAGGTGGTAAATCTATATCACTATTTCCATTTCCACTATTATTAGTTTCATTATTATCATATGAATTTATATAATTATCCATGCCATCCCGAACCCAATGTTTTTTTGTACGTATAAGAGTATCTAAAAAACTTGATGGTATTTTTATATTATACGATGTCGCATGAAATGAATGCTCATATATATCTGGTCGATGACCAAATGGCCATGCCTGTTCTATATATTGCCTTCCAGAATATCCTTCGCTAGCTAAACCTATATATCCAGGTTCATATTTTGATGGAGAATATGATGTAAATATAGTACCATCTACGTCAGG
>Ga0208019_1002135_pt1 | contig 10108 bp, 13 predicted proteins | sample CB_VirMetaG_5_FD_184540 | JGI IMG/M metagenome (GOLD analysis project Ga0208019, IMG submission 184540) | Freshwater to marine saline gradient viral communities from Chesapeake Bay - CB_1508_1D Viral MetaG (SPAdes) (version 4) | ecosystem: Environmental > Aquatic > Marine > Coastal | place: USA... | reverse complement strand
AGTTGAAAAGAACCTTCAAGTTCACTCAGCAATCTCAGCACATTGATTGATGTTGTTTTGAGACCACCGAACTGATACTTTTCTCTACCCATAATGTTCCCGCTCGGTAAAAAGAGCATTGAAACGTCCGCAAAAGACGCATTATGTTCCCGAACGGGAAAGCGGAATATCGGATTCGAACCGACGACATCTAACTTGGAAGGATAGCGTTCTACCACTGAACTAATTCCGCGAGGTGGAGAATAGGAGACTCGAACTCCTGACATCCTGCTTGCAAAGCAGGCGCTCTACCAACTGAGCTAATTCCCCAGGCGGGACTGATGGGACTTGAACCCACGACTTCCTGCGTGACAGGCAGGCGCTCTAACCGACTGAGCTACAACCCCAAGAGGGAGGTTGCCCTCCCCGCAGGTCAGAGTGCTATTGCTTAAACAGCAACGGCAGTCCTCCTAAAGGATACAATTTTATTTGCATCTGTTGTTTGCTTATCCAAGCAGGTTTCAGTTATAACCCATAACACCCTGTCGAAACCATTGCGTCCCCATGAGTGGAGACGAGGAGAATCGAACTCCTGTCCAAGACATCGGTATTATAACCTATTCCTCCGAAGAGGAAAGCCTTCTGTCGGACTTGAACCGACGACCTACGGTTTACAAAACCGTTGCTCTATCCAGCTGAGCTAAGAAGGCAAGGCGACTCAGGAGGGATTCGAACCCCCGACCAACTGCTTAGAAGGCAGATGCTCTATCCTGCTGAGCTACTGAGTCATCAGAGGGAAGACCCTCAAAAATGAGGACCCGCTCCAGACTGCCAAACGTTCTCTGAACCGCCTTGGGGTTGGGGATCCAGTTGAACCGTTGTGTTCCCTTTGGCAGTTGATTTATTGTACATCACCTCGTGGATGTTGTCAACCTCTTTTGATTGAGGTTCTTCAGCAAGTTTTTGATAGAGTTCCTCATTCTTTTGCTTGACATACTCTATCACCTTTTCGGTCTTAGGTGCTTCACCAAACCAAGAATCACTTGGAGTTACCACAGGTGCAGGAACTGTTTGATAAGGTTTCTGAACCACTTTTGGTTCCTGTGGTTCAACTAGAACCTTGACAGGTTTCAAGACAATTGCCTTGACTAATTTTTTTATTTTGCTGATCATTGTTTTGTGTCAACGAAATAATTATAACAGACTGTTGAAGTAACTTTGAAGACGTGCGTGACTCTTTGCAGGCTGTCCATAGTAACTTCCACCGTAAATGGTGGGGAGTGATGCCCACTCTGGTGCGAGTGCTCCCAGGATTCTCTTAGAGAGTCCTTCTGTCTTGAGAAGATACTCCAGATCATTCGCATTGTTTACACGAATTCCTGCTGCCTTCAATCTCTTGATGATCAACCTCACAGCACCTTTGTCCTGACGTTCGGGGGTCATCGGACCACCACCCACGCTGTCCCAGGTGGTGCTGAGGAACTGATAACGACCAGCAGCATCAGAACGATGCCAACCAGAACTCAGCACTTGCCTGGGATGGTTGACGCTTGAAAACTGCCTTCCAGTGAACTGTGTGTTGTATCCTTTGTTCGGATACTTCGAAGTTCCCTCTGCAAATGCAATGGTGTCCAAGAGTGCCATTGTGGCAGGACCAAAGGTTGTCTTCTTTTTATCAGTGTTATCAGTATTGTTATTGGTGTTGTCAGTTTCGATTGTTAGTTTTGCATATGTGGCATCCTTCTTTACTTCAACATGATGGTGACCATGATGAAAAAGAGATGCTGCCAACAAGGGCAAACCAAGCAACAGTTTTTTAAATTTCATAACATTTGTAATGTTGTAATCATCCTAGCATACTATTTGGGAAAGTAGTCCTTGCGGTAATAACGATTCATTATGTTACTGTTGTAGTAACGAGGTGTTCCGTTATCCAATGCCTCTGTGAGCACGTCGTTTTTAAACAACGCTTCAGTTTCGGCAAAGTTAGTTTTCCCTTTCGTTTTGTGGAGGGATAGGATTTCCCTTTTGAAGTTTTCCACACCCAGAAGTTTGATGTCCTCTTTCAATTCATCGGAGGACCCGTAATACTTTTTCCAGTCTGACTCAATTTTTACTTTTCTTTTCTTCCCTCTGGGCTTTCGATGAAACCAGAAAACCTTTCTTCCAATGTAGAGTCGGTCGTTGGTGAGATTGGTAATTTTATAAACAAAACCAAAGTTATCCCCAATATCGTCAGAGGTAAAAGGGACTTCAAGATACAACCAGGGGTTTTCGTAATCACACACTCATCATGTTTCATCTGCGTTATTTAGACCTCCAAGCGTTCCAATCATCTTTATAATCTTCTTCCCATGGATCTGGAAACTCTGTTGAAACACTGATGGTGTCCAATCCTTCAACTTCAGACTTCTCGGTCTTATAAACAGGTTTTGGTGCTTCCTGTGCTGCTTTCCATCGCTCACTAATCTCTCTGATCTGAGCATCAACCTGGTCCATGGTTTGTGAAACCTTAATTCCATAATACCATTCCACAAAACCAGCAAACAAATGCAAAAGAATCGTGTTTAGAGGTGGTTGTCTTTTAGCACACCACCTCTCTATTTTCTGAATGAAAGTTTGTTTGTCTCTACCAATGAGAAACTCAAACTCATAATAAAATCCGTCAGTAAAAAGTTTCTTAGAGTTGGAACCCTGAGAAGGTATCTTTCTTGACATCTTGCTTGAATGATCCGAGAACATAGGATTCGAGTTCCGTTTCCTGTGGTGCAACCTGGAGACCCTTGGAGGAGATCCAGTGTTGTGTCCAGGGAAGTGGGTTGTTCTTTGCTGCAATGTCATAAACTGGCTTGAGACCAATGGCCTTCATTCTACGGTTAGCAATCCATTCAACATATTGCTTGAGAAGAGTGTCATTCAATCCGATCATGCTTCCGTCTTTAAACAAATAGTCTGCCCACTTCTTCTCTTCATTTACTGCCCTGTCAAACATGGCATAAACCCACTCTTCTTCTTCCTGCATGATCTGTTTCATCTCTGGATCATCACCCTCACGCCACTTGTTAAGGATGTTCTGAGTGATTGCCAAATGCTGATTCTCGTCTCTTGCAATCAGGGAGATAATCTTGGCAGATCCTTCCATGAGTTTAAGTTCACCGAAGGCGAAACTACAAGCAAAACTAACGTAAAAGCGAATACCCTCAAGAATGTTAACGTTGGCGACTGCTCTGAACAGTTTTCTCTTGACATCTTTGAGTTCCTCTTGTGCTGCTGGGACACCTTCGAGTTGATGTAACCAACCACTGCCATTCCCGTAGGTCTGGGCACAATTGATGAAGTCATCATAAGATTCAGTGACACTCTGTGCTCGCTCAAGAATTCTTGGATCCTTGATGATCGTGTCAAACACCTCGGATGGATCCGAGTAAATGTTCTTGATGATGTAAGTGTAAGAACGTGAGTGAATCATTTCCATGAATCCCCACACTTCCATACACGCTTCCAGTTCTGGAAGAGAGCAATAAGGAATGAATGCCATTCCAGGTCCACGACCTTGAATGGAATCCAGCATAATCTGATACTTCAGGTTTGAAGTGTAGATGTGCTTTTGTTCTGGACGAAGAGTCAGATAATCTGACCTGTCCTTCTGAAGTGAAACCTCCTCTGGTCTCCAAAAATAACCCAGTTGTTGAGTTGTGAGTTTCTCAAAGACTGGATACTTATAAGAATCATATCTCTGGACACCAAGTGGAGCACCAAAGAACATTGGTTGCTTCTTAGTGTTTACCTCTCTACTGTTAAAAACAGTCATTCCTTTCACATCCACATCATTATTACCACCTACTGGTGAAACCTTAAAATCAAATCGCGCAGGATTCACAGACTTCCTCCTCTGACTCTGATAGTTCTTTTACTAGATCTTCAAGTTTTTGTTTAGTATTCTCTTTTTCTTCATCACTTCCATCATGTTTGGAATCATAAGTGTTGTGATAATAAGAAGTCTTCCATCCATACTTATAGGTGGTAAGGAGATCGTTTGCGATCACGGATGTTGGAACTTCTCTGTCAGGATAATCTTCCAAGTTATAAGACCAGTTACCTGAGATGGCTTGATCAAAGAACTTTTGCATTACAGCAACAACGTTAATGTAACCCTTGTTGCTTCCCATTTCCCAGAGCAGAGTGTAATGATTCTTCAGAGTTGAATACGATGGAACAATCTGCTTAAGAACCCCCTTCTTGGACTTTTTAGCGGACAGGAATGCTCTAGGTGGTTCAATTCCGTTTGTGGCATTTGACACAACGGAACTGCTCTCTGAAGGCATCTGTGCGGACAAAGTGCTGTGTCGGAGTCCTGTCTCCAGGATAGATTTTCTAAGACCCTCCCAATCATGTTGCAGTGGTGTTGTTGTAATCTCGTCTACATCTTTTTTGTAAGTGTCAATGGGAAGAATCCCGTCTGAATATTTAGTTCTGCCAAAGTATTCACAGTGTCCCTTCTCCTTTGCCAATGTGTTGGAAGCCTTAAGGAGATAATACTGGAATGACTCAGCGAGTCCATGAACAGCATCCCATGCTTTCTGTGAGTCATAAGGTGCTTCCAACTTGGCAAGGTAGTGTGCCAGACCAATGAAGCCAACACCCAGAGAGCGACGTGCCTTGGTTGCAATCTCTGCTGCCTTGACTGGATACTCCTGATAATCAATCAGTTCCTCCAAACCCCTCACAGCGAGGTCACAGAGGTCTTCCAGTTCCTCATCAGATCTAATCTTACCAACATTCACTGCAGAGAGGATGCAGAGAGCAATCTCACCCACGGTGTCGTCAATGTGTTGAAGAGGATAAGTGGGCAGAGTGATCTCCTGACACAGATTACTCATCTCAACTTTATCCTTGAAGGATGAATGAGAATTACAGTGGTCGATGTTCATAATGTAAATTCGACCAGTCTCAGATCTCTCCTTCAGGAGATCCAAAATGAGTTCTTGACCTCCGATAGTCTTTCTTGGAACAGACTGATCTTGTTCATAACGAACATACAACTCATCAAATCCAGGAGTACCAAAAGCATCATAGAGACCTGGAACATCATGTGGTGAGAAGAGGCTAACTTCTTCATCCTTAATGAAACGTTCATAGAAAAGTTTCGAAATCTGGATGGAGTAGTCAAGCTTTCTAACACGATTGTCCTCCGTTCCTTTGTTGTTCTTAAGAACCAGAATGTCTTCTATTTCTTGGTGCCAGATTGGGAAGTGGACAGTCGCTGATCCACCTCGGATGCCATTTTGTGTGCAGCAACGGACAGTTGCTTCAAACTTTTTGAGAAATGGGACAACGCCTGTGTGCTGAACTTCTCCACCTCTGATTCGACTGTTGATGCCACGGATGCGACCTGCGTTGATACCGATTCCCGCCCTTTGTGCAACGTACCTGCCAATTGCCATATCAGAGCTAAAGATAGAATCGAGGGTGTCATCAACATCAACAAGAACACAGCTAGCAAACTGTCGAAGTGGAGTTCGCACTCCCGCCATGATAGGTGTGGGAATGTTGAGTTTGTGCTTCGAGATTGCGTCGTAGTATCGCTTGACATAAGAGAGTCTCGTTTCCTTGGGATAATCTCTAAAGATAGTCAGAGCGATCATGATATACATGAACTGGGGAGTTTCATAAACCTTCCCAGTGCTTCTATCCTGTACAAGATATTTATCGACAACCTGGCGTAGTCCAGCATAAGTGAAGAGAAAATCACGCTTGTGATCAAGGAACATCTCGACGTGTTCAATTTCTTCTCTTGAATACTTATCAAAGATCTCACGATCATAATGATCAGCGTATGCTTGTTCTGTGATGTGATCAATGAGTTTTGGAAGAGTCCTGGTTCGACCAAACAACTGCTTCCTCACAGAAAAGAGAAGAAGACGTGCTGCAACAAACTGGTAATTCGGATGATCCAAATCAATCAAGTCAGAAGCAGAACGAATCAGAATCTCTTGAATTTCAGAGGTAGTGATTCCATCATAAAATTGGATTCCAGATTGAATCTCAACTTGACTCGCAGAGACCCCTGCAAGACCCTCACATGCCTCTTGCACCATCAAGTGCATCTTATCGAGGTCTAATGGTTCAATTCTTCCGTCTCTCTTCTTGACCTTTGTTCCGTTACTCATACTCTTTTCCAGGTTGTAAAGTGTAGCTTTGCTTCGAGATTTTGATATGTATTTGATTTTATCAAATCCTTGACATAATGACCAGCAAGGACCATATCATTTATGTCTTTTTCGTGGACGTTTTTCGGCCAGATGACGACTTTGTTTCCTTGTTCAATGTGTCGTTCAATTCGCTTGACAATTTCTTTATTGCGGGGTTCGTTATCGTAAACAAAAACGAGGTTGCTTCCCTCAAGACAACCCACGTCACCGTCACTCCCACACAGAGCCACACAATTGTCAACGAAAGTGCTGTCCAGGGGTCCTTCGACCACATAGACAGGTAAGTCTGCATCGATTCGGTCAAGTCCGTAAATCTTTGGTTGTTCATCATCAATCATTACAGTGATATATTTAATGGGGTTTGACGAAAGTGCTCGTCCCTGAACCCCGATCAGGTTACCATCCTTTCGCATTGGGATGACCACTCTGGGTTCTCCGTAGTCTTCGTTCTCAAATGTCCCTGGTCTGATGGAGTTGGCAAACTTCTTAAAGTTCTCACAGTAATAAAACTCTCCATCAAAGATTGCCCTCCCATGAAGGTAAATCTTGGAGACATTGACATCAAATGCTGATGGCAAATCAATTGTTAATTTCTTTTCGAATTGCGGTTTAGACTCTTTAGCAATGTCAAGAACACTCTCTGGAGTTTCTGTCACAAAGTTCTTACCAGTCTGACCACCTTTGAACTTCTCAAAGATGTATTCCTTATGCAGAACAGGATCCAGTTGCTTCAGGAAACTGTTGAAGGAAATGTTCAGTCCACAGTTGTGACACTTGAAATTAGTGTTGTTCTTGATTCGATACAAATATCCTCGTGCCTTGCTCTTACTCTTCTGTGAGTCACCACAGATCGGGCAGCGGAAATTGTAAAGATGCGCCTTGACTCTCTTAAACTTTGGAAGTCGTGAAGACAACAGATTGATGTACTTTACATCAATAAAATCCATACCAAAGAGACTAACGCCCTTGAATTATAACAGGTTGTGGTGCTGGTGCCAAGAGGTTGTTTAAAATTCCTGTGCGTAAAAGCAAACCAGTAACATTAACAATAATTGTTACAGCAGCAAACCCACCGATTATCTTCCAAACCTTTTGTTCTAGTGCTCGTATTCTTGCAAACAGACTGTCATTATTGCGGTCAATTTTATCACTGAGTTTGTCAACCTTTGCAAATAATACAGTGTCGATTTCTTCTTGCTTTGATATGCGCTCTTCATGGACAGCAAGCATTCTGCTAACTGTTGTATTTACCTCACTTAACTTTTCAATCGCGTGATCAATTTTATACACGATTGGTTTTAGATCTTCGATTTTCTGTTCAAGGATTGCAATTCTAATGTGTTCCTCGTTTGACATCGAAGGGAGTGAAGTAAGGATTGTAATTTAAAGCTTTCTTTCTTGCTTTTCTGTCTTCTCTCTTTTTCTTCCTGTCCATCAAATCTTTGATGGCTTTTTTGACATACTTATTGCGACCATCCAATCTCATATATGGGTCAAATCCAGCAGTAGGACCAGCAGCATTGGAGGACCCACCAAATCCGCCACTTCCCCCAGGAGGATTTGCCACCATGCCTTCCTCTGAGACACTGAATTCATTATACATTGCTGTACGAAATGCATTGATTACTCTATCAATTTTGTCCTTGTCCATTGGTAATCTTCTCCAGTTCCTCTAGGCAGGTTTGATCCAATTCAATGTCGTGAATATAAGTTTTCGGGAACTCTGGTAACTTATTCAGAAAAACAATAAAGGTTTTAGTTACCGACCACAAGTTGCTCTCGATCTTATAAAAAAGCATCGGAGTAGCAGCTTCACCAAAGATGTTATAAAGGATAATAAAATGGTTGATCAACAGGTGAACCCGAAGGTCACCTGTGCTTTTATATCTTTTAAGCAACCTTTTGATATAACGAAAGTGGTTTAGATCTTTTTCAAAATCTTCTTTCGTTACTGCTGCTGGGTTTTCATAATTTTTAATCGCAAAGAGGAGAAAGTTCTCCTCGTTCAATTCGCTAAACAGCATTTACATCATCCTTCAGCAGTAGGATAAGGAATGTTACCTGTGGTAATGCCAGACATTGCAACAAGAACTTCTCTCTTAACTCTCAGGTTGCCGTGGTTGTCAACGTAAGTTGTGATTCCAACCCAACCAGCATCAATCTTCTCATAACCAGCGGGGCCACCAATTGCAGTGTCAGCATCCGAAACACCATAGATGATTTTATCATCAGTGCCAGAAGAAGACTCACTGTAAGTGACATCCTTAACACTCGAAACAGGAAGTTCAGAGATGTAGAAATCAGTTCCATCGATTGCTGCTCCGCTAAGACCTGCGGTAGAACCGATGGTCAGTGATTGTGTTCCTGCAATGCTGACAATAGCAGCATCACCGAAATAAGTTCCACCGCTTCCGCGAACACCAAATCGGATTACGTCGCCAACTTTAGCAGCTCCAGTTTCACCAAAAGTAGTACCAGACCCCGTTACAACACCAGTGCTGTAATCAAGGGACACTGTTCCACCAGAACCAACTGCGTCGTTATTGCCCCAAAGTGCCATGTCTTTGCCCTAGATAAAATTGCTTATGCTAAAAGATATTTATAAAAGCAGGAGATTGAACCCCTGCTTTCAAAATCACCCTTCTTCTCTGTTTTTGATTGCTGCTGCAACAGTTTCCAGCAGTTTATCATCCATGTCAGTCTTGGTCAGTTTAACTGCTTTACCAAGAATAACCAGACAAATATCAATCAGTTTTTCACCAAGTTCCTCATTATCAGGAATCTTAGCGACTGAATCAGAAATGACTTTTGATGCGAGTGGGAGTAGGAATGAAAGCATAATTTGAGCCTCAAATTCACATTTATTTAGATCATCAATCTAAGTTTGACACATATTTCTTTTTCTTGGGATCCCACTTTTTGACCTCGCCCTTACGAAGTCTGGTCTGAGCATTTTTAGTATCGTCCATGTGTTGCTTCCAGGACTTACCAAACTTCATTCGAAGTTTACGTTCTTTGTCAAGTTTGTCGTGTTCTTTATCCTTGTCTTCCTCTTTACTGCCGTAATAACCAGTAAAGGGGTCTTCTCGGAAAAAACTCATCAGTCTCTTGGCGAATCGTACTTTGCTCTTGCTTGTGTTTCTTTCTTCTCTCTCGAAGTCAAACCATACTTCGAAATGCGCTTGTTCGCTGTTCGGATTCTCTGCTGAGTCAGTTCACCCTCGGTTGGTTTTGCTCCAGGAACTTTCTTTGGTTGACGTGAACCAGGGTTCTCCTTACGGAATCTGGCAACAATTCCTTTATACTTATCAGCCTTTTCATATTCAGCGACCTTTTTACCTTGTGCTTCAACTTCTGGTTTTCTTTCTTCACCCAATTTCTCATCACCACGTTCAGCAGTCAGTTTAGCAGCAACTGCCATCTGGCGACGCTTTTTCTTTGACTTGCCTTTGAACTGAGGAGCATCGGACTTATAGAAGTCCTTTACAACATCACCCATGTCTGCTTTCTTTAGATTGAGTTTTTCATCAACCAATTCACCTTCGGGTTCAAAAGAATTCTTGAGAGCAGCCCTAGCAGCACCCTTGAAGTGATCTTTTCTCACACCCACTTTCTCAGCTTGTCTTGCGACACTAGCAGGAACACCGCCAGGAGAGTTGGAAAGTCTAGCAATGCTACTAGCAATCTCTTCTCTACCCTGTCTGATTCTACCTACGTTATCCTTACGTTCTTTAGCCTTTGCCTTATCTCTACCGAGATATCTGTCTACCCTGCGTTGCATTTGGATAGACCTTTCTTCAATCTGCTCGACATCCTCACCAATCTTCTCTTTACGACCAACACCAGCACCACTGTAAGTTCCAGAAACAGCCTTTGGTCTCTTTCTCTCTGACTCATAACCAGACTTAGCAAGACCC
>Ga0208019_1002133_pt1 | contig 10109 bp, 11 predicted proteins | sample CB_VirMetaG_5_FD_184540 | JGI IMG/M metagenome (GOLD analysis project Ga0208019, IMG submission 184540) | Freshwater to marine saline gradient viral communities from Chesapeake Bay - CB_1508_1D Viral MetaG (SPAdes) (version 4) | ecosystem: Environmental > Aquatic > Marine > Coastal | place: USA... | reverse complement strand
AAAGCGATTTTAGTTTCATTTTAAGTCATCCTCCAGTAATAATGTATACGTGTATTTATTATTTACCAATACTTTATAGAATTGACACACATCCAATACTCGTTCCAAATCATCTGGTCTTGCAAACACTTGACATCCTGCTGACCACTTATTGATGTGATCCGTCTTACCCCACTTACTTGCTCTATGTATATTGATGCCAAAGAATCCAGTCTGCTCTACATTAGACGCCTCAGACAAATCGTCTCTATCATTATCTCGATATACAGACACTTTACCATGCCGCTGTATTAATGCAAGGTGGTCTGTCTTATTTTTGTGATACCCAATTGTATACGTGTCTATATATTGCCCCGGCTTCAATACTGCGGTACCTAATTTATTCATCGGATGCTCTAACCAATATGTGCCCGGATCTGTAGTGATAGTGAATGTTAGTATACGATTTTTGCCGATATCTTTAAGGTATTGACTTTGTGCATATAATGTTTTCGATCCAACAATACCATCCACATCTAACGGTTGGTTATCGGAATCTCGGTAACCGAAGACATTGTAAAATTTTTGTTGTACATCAACACGCTCCGTGAAACTTTTTGGCATCGTGGGTACCGTATATGCAACTACGAAAACGTCGTTAAAAATATTAGGAACATCTAATTTAGTTCTAATACCTATCAAATTAGGTCTATCATCATACCAAATATAATCTTTTTCTTTAAAAATTCCTTGTAATACGTTGTATGTTATTTTTGTCATATTTCCCTTTTTGTGAATATTAAGATACCTACGTGCTTAAATTAGCTCCGAATAGTATTTCACTTACATTTTCAAACTCTGCACGAAATTCATTCCTTCGTTCTGGTGGGACGCTGTGGAGAGGTAATACCAAACGGCTTACATCCACATTTCTAGGCAACGATTCGATATCAAGTTCAGGACAAGCCCAAAGAGATAGTAGCTTAGCACTAATAGTATCTTGTAAGGAAAAAGCGCTATCTAAAAATTTATATTTATTCAACCTTAGCCTCCATAGAAATTTCCGAAGCCTTCTGGAAGCGATATATCTACTAGATCTTCGAATTGGAAAGTACTTAATGCATCTATTATCGAACCACTCGTTTCAGATAAATCTATTTGTGTATTGCCTGCTACTAACGGCGTGTCAATGGTACCTATACCATCCCCTATTTCATTCACTGAAACTGAAACTTCTTCGGGAAGTGCAGTAACTCTAAAAAATTCAAATTGTGGTGATTGTATTTTAGACACTGAAGATGATTCATACAGTGCAATTCGTCTACCAGTAATTATCATCAAGTTTTCATCTCGATTTACATCAATTTCTGTATAGTTTGAAGAATTCCGTACAATAAAATCCGGAGTTCTTTCATTTATAATTTCATCCGTTATTCCGGATTCTAACGTATTATACGGACCAATCGATTTTCCTATTCTAGATATCCCAACATAATTATATGGTCGGTATTGTAGTGTATTGTTATCGTTTTTCATTATATACCCATTATTGATGTAGCTTCATGTTCATGTCAGTTGCCTAATATTCGTTCATATGAAAAATGTAGTAGCGTGTATTACACGCGACAATTCACGTACATCATACGATATACACAAACGAATATATACTATCAAATTTCATATATCAATAAATATACAAAATTACTATTATTACACAACTTCACAGCCCTGAGGACCGCATGCGATTTCTCCCATTAAATTAGTATTATCTTGAATTTCTACTACCTTAGTTAAATCGATTGTATGTAATTCTTTAGATAATTTATCATAGGTTTCTTTATCTATAGTCTCAAAAGGAGCTTGGACGTATGTATGACCATCATAAGGCAATACAGCTAAACCAGTATATATTTCCCTGTTTTCCCACATCCATTCACCTACCTCATTCCACTCATCAGATTTAATTGATACCGTGGTCGATACGTTGTGCGAATTCATACCGGCAACGTGTCCTTCTTTTATCCAATCTTCAGTAACTTGACGTACTCTTTCTAATAAAGATATAGGTGATTCAGAACGCAAAATTGCGCCATCTGGAGCTTTCTGTGGCACTGAAATCACTGCGGTATCGTGTGGTCTAAAATAATCATCTTCTAATAATTCCGGATGATATAATGAAAGATATGTATAAATAGCTTCATTCTTTCCTACTCGAATTCTACGAATATAGTATTCATCATGCCATGCATGTATTCCAGAAGAACACCCCAATACTAAAGATGTAGTACCTGCAGGTTTAACAGTAGTCAACCTTGCTGCAGGATTGATACTAATTGCTTTTGCTGTGATTATATTTTCTTCCTTAACAATTGCGGCTGCTTCTGCCATATCTAACTTCAACACATTCCCAGTAGCTATGCCTGTCATTGAAACTCCAATCAACGCATCTTTTTCAGTAGTACGTCTCCATACATCACGTAAATAATGAAAATCAGTATAACCGGCTTGCAAGGTTGCAATAAATGAAGCTGCACGTACTCGATTGTTATATTCTTCTTGTGTTTTTATATCAGATGCGTTAGTTTCAACGACATTACAAAATTGATTAGCTCTCAATCCAATTTCTACACAAGGATTTGTTCCCCAATCTTTATCGTTAGTCAAGAATATTCCCGGCTCTCCCGAACCAGATAAACGTATACGTTCCCATAACGAATCAAAATATTTTCTAGTTAATCTAGAACGTACTAATACTGCGGAATTATTTGCTCTTCCACGCTGCGGATTCAACTCATACCAAGCGCCTGACTTTGCTGCAATCATTTCATCATCATCAGCACTAAACAAACAAATCAACGCTGCTCTTCGAATACCACCCGCAAGAACTGCATCTGCAATATGACATATAATATCATAAACTTCTATAGGAGATAATTTATCACCATTATTCTTATTTTCTAGAATACCGGTGATTTTAACTAGACATTCTTTTAATGGCTGCGGCCCCGGTGCTTTTCCGCCTGAAGTTATCAATCTAGAACCCTTCTGACGGATATCACGATAATCAAACTCGATAGTAGACCCACCATAAAAATATGATTTCATTAGCATCTTAATTGAATCGGACCACCCTTCAATGGTATCCGGTATCAAATAACGTCTCTTTCTTTTAGGATTAGGTAACGTAATGTCAGGTAAATTATCAATATGATGTCGTTGTACTGAGAATCCTACTCCAGTTCCGCCTAAAAGTAAAAACATTGTTTCTTGAAATGCTCTCCAATCATCGATAGGTAAATACGCACAATTGTATATTCTATTGGGACTCATTTCAATCGGCTTGCCGGCAAACTGCAAACTGCGCATGGAAGGCAATACCTTCTTTTCATATACAAACTTATATGCTTCGTCGATTTTATCCGATAAATGCGGATACTTCTTCTTGTGCATATTCTTATTTCTAGTTACTATTTCTTCCCAATTTTCTCTCCTATCTAGCCCATCTATATACTTTGAATATTTCATAAAGACGGTGATATCACTTAAGATTTGATTACTAATCTCCATTTAACGTTATCCTAATTTTTTTTTGGTTATAAGTATGAAAGCAAAACATTTATATTCATATCATATATAAATATGTTACTCGAATCCTTTCATACCCAATTCTTGTGACTTTTTCTGTAAATATTGCTTAAGCATCGTTTGGCCAGAACCCATCTGTTGATTAGTTTTTTTACCATCAATCGAATCATCTGTAAATATTTCTATCTTACCATTATTGGTGTTTATTTTGGATGGCAACGTTAATCCATCAGGACCGAATCGATTTTTAATCAAATGCCAACGCCCGGTGCCTGATAACTTATCATTCATTTTTCTGGATAATGATATAACGAAATCAGCAACCATAACTTTACCGAAAGATTGTGCAATTTTATCACCCTCAATAACATCGGATTCAGAACTTGAGCGATTTGCCTGTGATGCTGTCCATAACGGAACTTCATACTCACCAGCAAGACCTCGTAATTCTTCATATATAATTTCTAATTCCTCATGGCGTTTTTCAGAACCGTATCCTCGAAGTAAATCACCATAATCAACAATAATTAGATCCGGAACGAAGTCAGACATTTTACATTTTTCTATATGAGCTTTCAACCCATTAACGGATACAGTCTTGGTAGGAAAATATTTAATAACTAAATCACCCGTCAATGCTCCCACTTTTCGTTTAACTTCTTCAATATTATACTTCAAATCTTGATTTATTATACCAGTCAACACGGAGTCGTATCGTAAACCTACATATGCTTGGTTTAATTCCATTGTATAATGAATTACCTTCAATCCTTTCTGTATTGCGTAAGCTCCTACATTTATTAATGCCCAACTTTTTCCAATACCAGGTGGAGCAACAAATACCCCAAGTTCACCTTTACCTAATCCTCCCTGAGTCAAATCATTAATCACTTCCCATGGGGTCGGCCTAACGTCGCGGACTGCTTCTGTATATCTATCATCAATATCTATAGTATATTCATGTCCTATATTCCTATCGGCTCCTGCTCGTAATGCTAAATCAACTAGTCGTTTGATATCATCATACTTACCGGACTTAAGCAAATCGACTGACTTAACTATTGCTTTCTTGATTTCTTGATTTTTACAAAAATCTAAAGCACGTTGTTTGATGAAATCGGCATCATCCGAACCGAAGGCACGAACTACTTCACGTAAGTGTTCAATAACTTCGCTCTTTAGTAAATCTTCTTTGATATCTTGAATCTTTACCTTAAGAGCTTCCATAGACGGTACTGTTTTATATTGATTCGAATAATCAAGTATCTCACGTACCAACCATTGGTTAGCTTTATTCTCGAAATAATCTGGAATTAAAATATCCTGGCTTTGTTGTAAGAAAGACTTATCGGACATCAACGAGCTTATAACTTTAATCTGAAAGTTATACCCGTAATCACTTAACTTATCAACCATACTATCATTATATATTAAACATTTCTAATATACAAATCATTCCGGTATTACAGACAAATATCCAAAACTGGTTCGTAACCAAGTATCAACATCTTTAATAACGTTAAACATTCTGTCATCCATAAACATACGTTTGAACTCATGGATATTATACGAATGGTTGGGCTGTTTTACTAAATCTATCAACAACATACGAGCCTTACCGTATATATCCGGTTCTTTCAACTGCATTAACTTATAATTACGTATGATGTCGTCTTTACCAGTAAGTATATTTTTGAATATTTTTTTACTTTTCCCTTCACATGATTCTAGAATCGAATCAACAGATACTTCTTCTTCTTTAAGTAATTGGGGGAAACATTTCACTAGACTCTTCAATCCAACTCCTCTGATGCCGGGTATATTATCTCCACTATCGCCGGTAATTACTCTATATATTAAGTAATTGTTTGCGTGCACTAAATACTCTTCTTGTAAAACTTCTGGAGTATATAATTTCTTTCTCACCGGACTCCATACCGATACCCGTTCATCACATAACTGTAAAAAGTCCCTATCTGTAGATACTATTATGATTTGTTTTGCATCAGTTAACAGCTGCGTAGTTATATATGCAATACTGTCATCCGCTTCAATGTTATCAATGGCAATCAAATTTATCGGTAATATACGTAGATATTCAATAACTCGTTGAAATTGTATACGCATTGATTCTTGTTCATCTTCAATACCATCAAATTCTTCATATCTATTAAACGAAGTCTTCACACTTCTATTTCCCTTATATTCGGAAAATATCTTCTTTCTACGAACTGAACCGCCTTTTCCATCGAAAGTGATGATACACCTTGTAGGTTTATGTGTCCGTAACAATAATGCTAACGAACGAAGAAATCCCGTAACGCCTCCTACATGTGTACCGTTATCGTTTAACGACGGGACTGCTGAAAATACACGAATGAAAAGATTGAGCCCGTCAATTATCATAACTCTATCATTACGCCTGACGGGCTCAAAATTTTTGTGTTCTATATGTACTTCTTTTGCAACTTGTCTTAATCTATCTAAATTCATTATGATTCTGGATCTATAACATCGGTATCTATAATGACATCATCTATGGTACCATCTATTCCTGAGCGATACTTGGATATATACGCCCTTGCAATATCCCGAAGTATTGCTTCCCTAAATTCAGGTATGTTATCATACTTTTCATGAAAATCCTTAGCCTGAAATTTAGTCACTTCACCGGTTTCTTCATCGGTATATGTACTCCATGCTCCAGCCTGAGTAATTAAATTATAACTACGAAGTGCTGTCAAACACGAACCCACATAATCTATACCAGAGTCAAAATATATATCATATTCTACCATCTTCAAAGGTGGACCAATACGATTTTTGATGACCTGGCAGCCCGTTTTGATACCTACAATTTTGTCTATTTTATCCTCTTTAATTTTAATCTGTCCTTTAGATTTCAATCGCAACCTTACAGAAGAGTGGAACGGAATTGCCTTGCCACCGGAGGTTGTCCATGGATCACCAAAACTTATACCTAACCTAGTACGTAATTGGTTTGTAAAAATCAAACAAATACGTTCTCTAGCTATCAAGTTGGTTATCTTACGTAATCCCTTCGATAGAATGATAGCCTTTGCAGTAGCATATCCGTCTTTGTCATATTCGGTAGCCTGTTCAACTTTCGTAGTTGCTCCCATAACTGAATCGACAACGATCGTTACCAATTTATTACTGTCATCTTCGGATTTACGAACCGTTTCAATAATTCTCTCTATGGTCTGAAAGATGTCTTCAATTGTTTCTAAAGGTACATACAGCATTCGCTTCATATCCAACCCAATAGCTTCCAAAAATTCCCTAGATACGGCCGCTTCAGTATCAATATACACTGCGACTCCGCCTTTCTTCTGTGTTTCAGCTAAAGCATGGGCAGCCAATAATGACTTACCCGATGCTTCTAATCCAGTAATTTCAGTGATTCTTCCTACCGGAAACCCACCATTAGGCTTGTTTGCGATAGCTAAATCTAAAGTAGGACACCCAGTTGAAATGAAATCAGTAACATCGGCTGGGGTATTTTCTTCGCCGTCCATGAAATACGCAACTTTATAGTTGGTATTCTTAAATTCTTTATTGATAGTTTCAGCTAATGTCGAGGCTAACGCGTCCCCGACTTCTCGTTTTGACTTTGATTTCGCCATGTAACTCCTTAATTAAACAATTTATCGAATGCAGCTGCTGCATCGTCTACTACATTATCGGAACCTTGACTTGTTACTTTATTATTTTCGGGTACGTCTTCGGTACTCGTTTCGGTACCAGTCTCTTCTGTACCTGACATCCAAGTTTGTAATGCCGCTTCAAGTTCTTCATAAGTAGATACAGCGAATACCTCAGTAATTTCCGGCTGTTCTTTAATCATCGCCAATACATCCGGGTCTTGTGTTACTGGACTTTGATTGGGTTTGATTCGAATTTGAGTTTTAGGATATTCATTCGCGCCTGCTGCAGGAATAAATTCTACTGTAATATCGCGGCCGGCTTGCGGGTCGGTAATATCACCATAATCAGGGTCCGCAATGAAACTTAACAATTCAGTATATACTGTCTTTCCGAAACCCCAGAATTTAACTCCTTCTGCTTCCTTTCCTCTAACTAAAATAGGAACATACGTTCTCATCTTAGGTTCGATTTTACGGCCCATCTTCCAATCATCTTGGTCTCCCGTATTCTTTAACTTATCCGCAAGTTCACATATGGGATCCGGATTACCGAATGATGCCGGCGACAAATAATTTTTGTTTCCTAAATTGTAATGGAATAGAAGTTCGATGAATGGATTTTCCCTATCATATTTATAAGGAACGATTCGAATTGATTGTTTTCCCGCAGAAGGCTTCCATAAATTATTGGATTTGTTTGATTGCTTCTGTAATTGATTAAGTTTGTTTTTAATTAAATCTAAATTAACTGGCATAATTAATCCTGTTTTTAAAATGGTTAAATAATAAGATAAGTATAATTAATATTTTTTAATAATACAAGTTTAATATGTAATTATTTTTTATTGTATATTAATGGTATTACCATCAAATTGTATTGCGATTGTCTGGTTACTTTCACTATTTCTTAAACGAAAATCAATGAGTACACTTATACCATTTGTAACATCACTTATACTCTTATAAGGTAAAACATTAACATCTATACTATTAATAAATATATACGGTAACCAATTTCCTATATCTTCTTTTAAAGAATTCTCCACTTCGTCTGTAAAAAAATCACTATTGATATTTTCAAACAACAACGATTGTAAACGAGTACCAAAATCTGGATGATATAGCCGTTCACCTTTTTTAGTTAGAATTAAATTTTTCAAATTCGAAATTGCTTGCTCTTCTGTAGTATAAGATAGTGGAAATATAGATGCACCACTTATAGTAACATTATATACTGTATCATATCGTTTTCCGGGAGCTGAAGCATTAAATGGTAATTTAATACCTATTGCCTTATCAGGTTCTAAGTCTAACGGATTATATTTGTATTCTATTGCCATTTATTATATAGATATTTTATCAACGAAATTCAAATTTATTCTATACAATTCTCCATTATTAGTTAAAAGCATACTATTTGAATAGTTTTCCCAATTAATCTGAATGCTTTTATCTAGCACACCGTTATTCATATCACGAATAATACAATTTAACGCATTTACTGTATATAATGTATTCGATTCTTTTTTTCGATGTATTAATATAGTATTCTTCGCTTCAGATATCAAATTATTTTTATCAATATTATACGTGCAATACATCTTATGCGTAGCGTGTGCGTTTTCAAATACAAATATGATATTATCCGGAATAGTATATGATTTCGAAATATAATCAATAACTAAATCTAAATCGTCTCGGTTTACAAAAGTACATACTAATTGAGTATTCATTACTTCCTTCCTCTAATAGCAGTTGTACTGACAAATAAATGATTTCCCTTGAAATTAGATATATTAGAAGATAACTGATTTTCAGTGCTATTAAACATTTCACTCAATACTTTCGAAGAATGCAAGTGTACGATGTTATTCTGTAATATCACTGCCCACCAGTCTACCTTCGTCAATTTTGCATCAATCATCTCATTAACTGCCTCAATAAATTTGGAAACGAGTTCCATTGCATTATCAGTACCCATTACATTGATAATCTTTTCGCCTAGGCGCCTCAACACTATAATATCGCTATCCTTAGCTAATTGGATGAATCGATTTATATCAACTGCATTTTCCTTATCAGACAAATATGCTAACATTTTATTAATAGAATTCACTGTTAACGATGCAGTTATTTCTCGATCACTTAATACTTTAAATAATTCAATAATCGATACAAACCGTTTCGATGTTTCCAAATCTAACGTACCAAAGTCAATTGAAGAAGGTAATTTAGATGCAGTTCTAGCATAGTTCTTAAGTGATACACCTGAGGTACCAACATCTACATCGGATACGATTCCTGTCTCTCCTGCGACGCCACCTTTAACCTTACCATCATACATAATAGCAAACCACAATTCACTAGGTTCACCATTCGTTAATCTAATCGTTTCTGAAATAAGTAAAAGTAATTCTTTTTCATTTTCACTCAACGTATAACTAGTATTTTTAAGATTTTTATGTCCGCCCTTTAACACCAATTCGTATAACGGGTAATTTTCAGTTAATATCAACCTATCATACAATGTAGGTAAACCTAATATTTCCTGTCCTTCCATGACATACCTGGATATAACAAACGATTCGAAGTCAGGATAATCAGATATCTTTATTGATGCTTCAAATAATTTTTCAATAGTTCCTTCGGGATACTCACTTATAATGGTATCCAAAATTTTCATATCTTCCACATCACCCCATACCGGGTATCCCCTTCGAGTGCGGTAACTCCATTCCATTAATAAATCATCAACCGAATTCATATAACTTAATAGGATTTTATTTCTTGCATTGAATTATAATTAGACCCAGCTTTAATCTTCACCGGATACTTGTTATTTAATATATTATAAATACCAATCAATGCAGTTTTATT
>Ga0208019_1002132_pt1 | contig 10110 bp, 11 predicted proteins | sample CB_VirMetaG_5_FD_184540 | JGI IMG/M metagenome (GOLD analysis project Ga0208019, IMG submission 184540) | Freshwater to marine saline gradient viral communities from Chesapeake Bay - CB_1508_1D Viral MetaG (SPAdes) (version 4) | ecosystem: Environmental > Aquatic > Marine > Coastal | place: USA... | reverse complement strand
AGTTCTATTCATGAATTAAAAACAGTTATAACAAGAATTGGAGAAAATTCAAAGGTAATTCTTCTTGGTGATACAGATCAAGTTGATACACCTTATATTGATTCACTTTCAAATGGTTTAACCATAGTTTCAGAAAAATTCAAAGATCAAGAAATGGCAGGGCATATTCAGCTACAAAAAGGTGAAAGATCTAAATTGTCGTTTTTAGCATCAAAAATACTTTAAAAGTTTTATTAATGATTGTTGAGCAGTATTATTATCTCAAAAGAGGTGATAATGTTTAACAAAAATATATTTGATACTAAACAAGACAATAATGAATTAATTTTAAATTCTGATATTGTTGTAGTTTCTGACTTATACGCTGATGAATATCTTGGAGGTGCTGAATTAACTTCTGAGGTATTCATCAATTCTTTAATTGATGCAGGTTATAAAGTTTGTAAAATTAAAAGCAATGAATTGGATATAAAAAATATTGAAACAGGAGTAATGAAAAGTTGGATATTTTTTAATTACGCTGCAATCAATATGAATTTAATACCTACAATTGTTGCAAATGTGAATTATTCAATTGTAGAATATGATTATAAATTTTGTCAATATAGATCAACAGAAAAACACAAAGAAGTAGAAGATAATGATTGTGATTGTCATGAAAAACCATTAGGTAAATTAATATCTGCATTTATGTTTGGAGCGAAAAATTTAATGTGGATGTCAGAAGGGCAAAGAGATTTTTATATTCAACGCTTTCCTTTTCTCAAAGGTAAAGATAACTACATAGTAAGCTCAGCATTTACAGATAAAACATTTAAAAATTTAAGTGAAAATAGAAAAAATAAAAAAAGAAATGATAAAGCACTAATAATACAGTCTAATTCATGGATTAAAGGTGTAGAAGATTCTATAGAATATTGTAAATCAAAAAATATTAAATACGATCTAATTGGTAATGTTTCACATTCTGAAATAATAAAGGCGATGAGCGAATATTCTCATTTTGTTTTTATGCCTAAAGGTAAAGATACATGTCCTAGAATTTTAATAGAAGCAAAATTATCAGGAATGCATATTCATACTAATAATAATTGTCAACACATATCAGAAGATTGGTGGAGTCATGATCTAGAAAAAATAGAATCATATCTTAAAAATTCTAAAAAAAGATTCTTAAATGCTGTAGATCATCAAATTAAAAAAATAGAAACAATTAGCGGTTACACAACAACAAAAGATTGTATATCACAACAATATCCATATATTCAAGCAATTAAATCAATGTTGAATTTTTGTGATCAAGTAGTTGTTGTTGATGGAGGTTCTACAGATGGGACGTGGGAGTCACTGGTTGAACTTTCTAAAAAAGATGATAGAATTATCATTGAACAAAAGAAAAGGGACTGGTCACATCCACGCTTTGCCGTATTTGATGGTTTGCAAAAGGCTTATGCAAGAAGTTTATGTACTAGTGATTGGTGCTGGCAAATGGATTCAGATGAAATCGTTCATGAGGAAGATTATGAAAAAATTAAACAATTGATCAAGCGTATTCCTAAATCAATGCATTTATTAGCATTACCTGTAATAGAATATTGGGGAGGATCTGAAAAAGTAAGAATTGATGTTAATCCGTGGAAATGGCGATTGAGTAGAAATCATAAACATATAACACACGGTATACCTAAACAGCTTAGAGCTGAGGATGAAAATGGAGATCTTTACGCTTTACAGGGAACAGATGGTTGTGATTATATTGATGCTAATTCATATGAAATAATACCTTGTATGAATTTTTATGATCAAAATATTCACAATTTAAGAATACAAGCATTAACAGGTAATGAAGACGCAGTTGAAGCTTATGAAAATTGGTTTAATAATTTAGTAGAAAATTTACCTGGTGTTCATCATTATAGCTGGATGGATTTAGAAAGAAAAATTAAAACATATAAGAATTATTGGTCTAAGCATTGGCAAAGTATGTATAATATATCTCAAGAAGATACACCTGAAAACAATATGTTTTTTAATAAGAAATGGGTAGATGTTACAGATGAAGAAATAAAAGATCTTGCAAAAAAATTAAAAGATAAAATGGGAGGATGGATATTTCATAATCGAGTTGATTTTGAAAAACCTACACCTCATGTTTATATTGAAAGAGGTGAACCTGAGGTGATGAAATAATGGAAGCAACCAGATTTGTATTTTTAATACCTGCATATAATTGTGAAAAAGAAATTAAACAAACATTAATGTCTGTGTTTGCACAATCTTATCAAAACTGGAGAGTAATTCTCATTGATGATGTGTCTACAGATAATACATTACAAGTCTCAAAAAATTTGGTCGAATCGCTTGGTTGTAGAGAAAAATTTATATTTGTTAGAAGAGAAGAAAAATATGGAGAAGTGAGAAATACAGTTGAAGAAATAGATTATATCGATAGTGATGAAGTTGTTGTTAGACTAGATGCTGGAGATTGGTTGACAGAAAATGACACTTTGTATTATTTAGATAAGATATATAGTGAACACAGACCTGCTGTTTGTTGGACAGCACAAAGATGGGCTTATACAAACTATGGAATATCAAAACAAATGAAACTACAACCAAATCAGAGCGTCTATCAGCATCCCTGGGTATCTAGTCATTTAAAAACTTTTAGAGCTTCTGCACTTAAAAAGGTGAATCCTAAAAATTTTTATGACGATGATGGAAACTGGATTATGATTGCTTGTGACCAGGCAGTTTTCTTGCCAATGATGCATTTAGCTGTAAAAGAAAAATTACCGCTTGTATTTCTTCCGATTGTGTGTTACCATTATAATATTGATCTAGAAAGGCCAGAACTTTTTACTGAAGATCGATCGATAAAACAAAAGCAAAGTGCTGAATGGATAAGAGAGAGGGGATATGTTGAGTGAAACAGGTAAACATATAAGTGAATGTGAGAAAGTAGATAAACCTTGGGGTTACGAGGTAATTTGGGCAAAAACAAAAGATTATGTCGCAAAAATGATGAGTATTAGTCCAAATCAAAGAATGAGTTTACAATATCATAATAAAAAAGAAGAAACACTATATGTAATGTCAGGTGTTTTAATATTGTGGGAAGGTGAAGAGGAAAATGGATTTAAGCATTTACCTCCAGGCTCTGTGTACCATGTCAATCCTAAACAAATACATAGGTTTGGCGCTGGATCGAGTCCAGTTATGCTAATTGAAGTTAGTACAAATTACCTTGATGATGTTGTCAGAATCAAGGATGATTACGATAGATGAAAGTATTTACACATAATTTTAATCCGAGTTCAAATAGCGGACCTAATAAATTTACCAGAACTTTATTTAATCAATTAATTAAAGATAATAAAGTTATATTAAGCAGCCAAGAAGAAGCTGACGTTGAATTCTGTTTAATACAGCAACAGCTACATAAGGTTAAACCTATGGTTCTTCGTTTAGATGGAATCTGGTTTAATTCTGAACAAGATTATAATAGACAAAATTCTCCTATTGTTTTTTCATATCAGAATGCAGACGCTGTAGTTTTCCAATCAAATTTCAATAAGGAATTGACAGAAAGTTGGTTTGGTGAACATAAAAATTCTTATGTGATCCATAATGCAGCAGATTTAAATTTAATTAAATCAGCTAATGCAAATTTCTGGGATAATAAATTTGGTAAAGATACAGAAGTGTGGTCATGTGCGTCTTCTTGGCGGCCACATAAAAGATTAAATGAGAATATTAGATATTTTCTAGAGTTTGCGCCAAAAGACGCGATATTTGCGATCGCAGGCTCACTCGGAATGGATGATGCTAAAACTATACCTAACAGTGAGAGGATAGTGATTTTAGGAGACTTAGACTATATGAGTTTGCTTTCTCTTTACAAGCGATCATCAACATTTGTTCATTTAGCTTATCTTGATCATTGTCCTAATGTTGTTGTAGATGCGCAGGCATCAGGTTGTAAAATAGTTTGTAGTTCGACAGGAGGTACACAAGAAATTGTGCACGATGGAATTATAGTTCAGGAAGAATCTTGGGATTTTAAACCAACAAAATTATACGAACCGCCTAGTATGAAATGGAATTTAGTAGAAAAAAATAATAAAACGACAAAGATTAATTCAATAGAGACATGTTCAAAAAGCTATTTTAAAATAATGAAGGGGTTAATTTGAAAATATTTTGCCATGTGCCTAGAGAAAATTGGATTGTAGACAGAATGGGCAATGAATTTTTACAATATTCTTCTCATGATGTTTCTTTAGATAGAATAGAAGAAGATACAGAATTAATATGGTTATTTGCTTCATGGTGTTGGAATCAAATTCCTATGGAAATACTTGCAAGGAAAAAAGTAGTTTGCACAATTCATCATGAAGTTCCTGAAAAATTTGATGAAAAAAGAGAGCAAAATTTTTTATTAAGAGATAAGTTTGTTGACTATTATCACACCTATACGAAAGAAACTAAAGATTTGATAGAATCTTTATCATCGAAACCGGTTAAAATTATTCCTCATTGGGTAAATAATAAAATATGGATTAAAGAAGATAAGCATAAATGTAGAGAAATATTAAATTTACCTAAAGATAAATTTCTAATAGGAAGCTTCCAAAGAGATACAGAAGGATCTGATCTTAAGACACCCAAATTAGAAAAAGGGCCTGATATACTAGTTTCAAAAATTAAAGACATATGTGAATTTAAAAATGATGTACATGTTGTCTTGAGCGGTTGGAGGAGACAGTATGTAATAAATGAGTTGAATAAGGAAGGAATAAACTTTACTTATATTGAGTTACCAGATCAACAGACAATCAATAAACTATATAATTCACTTGATTTGTATATTATAAGCTCAAGATGCGAAGGAGGTCCCCAATCAATATTTGAATGTGCACAATTAAAAGTACCGGTAATATCAACAAAAGTTGGGCAATCTCATTTTCTACACGATGATTGTATATACAAGTTTGATCAAAAAATTGATAATGAAATAATAAATTTAACTTCTACACACACTGTGTATAATTTTAACAATATTAAAAAAATTAATTTAAACAAAGTTATCGGTAAATATGATAAATTTTTAAAAGAGGTAGTATGAAAAAAATAATGATTAAAGAAAAACTCAAAGAATTAGGAGTTTATCTAGAAGATATAACTCTTGGAGACTTTGATGTAATAGGCGAGTATACAGCTAAAAAAAATAGAGCTCCTGATAAAGAACAGTATAAAACAACCGGATGCTTTTTTCGTCCAAATTATGAAAGAGGTATCTTAATGTATTATCTCGTCAGAAAAAAGGAGATTAATTCTGTTTTAGAAATAGGTTTTGGAAGAGGCTATTCTGTTTTTTGCATGGCAAAGGCAATGTGTGATCATGGTATCGATGGTAAAATAACAACTGTTGACCCTAATTTAGATGAAAATTTTTTAAATCATTTGGCAAAAATATTTCCAAAAGAGTGGTTCGATAAAATAGAATTTGTTAAAAGTACTTCAGATGCATATTTTTCTGAAAATAAAGAAAAAGAATTTGATTTTATTTATATAGACGGAGATCATAGATACGAAGCTGTTAAAAAAGATTGGGAAAATTCTAAAGATAAATTTAAGAAAGCACTCTTATTTGATGATTACTGTGAAAGAAAAGTTAAAGATGTAGAATGTTCAAAATTAATTAACAGTATTCAAGATTATGAAAAAGAACTGATAATAATGGATAGGAGAATATTTTTTGATGATAGAAGAATGAAAGATGAAGATATAGACTATGGGCAAGTTTTAATAGAAAAGGAATGACACGTCATGTATACAAATTTTTATAAAAAAGGCATAGTTGATATTGATTTTCATAATAAGAAAATAGATTTAATATTAAAAGATATATTAGATCTTAAAGTAAAAAAAGATTATTTTCTTAAAACTAAATATCAGAAAACTTATGATTTAAGACCCGATGTATACACTTATGATCCTTGTTTTTTAAGTGTTCTTAGAGAAAACAATATTAAAGAAGTGTTAAGAAAACATACCTTGAGAAATTTAACATTGTCGCACATACAAGTAAGAGTTGTAGAAGATGAAAATAGTTATATGAATTGGCACAGGGATACGTATTACAATCAACGAGGAGACCTAATAGGACAAGCACCTTCAGGTATAAAAATAATATATTACCCTAAATTAAAAGATAACGAAGAAGAATTTGGAAGATTGTCTTATTTGGAAGGGTCAAACAGAATACTATTTCCAACAAATGAATATGATAATCAACTTTTTGGAATACTTAAACAAAAAATAGTTAAACCTAGCACTGGCAAAGCTATACTCTTTGACACTGCTGGGCTTCATGCAGTTATTCCTGAAAATAAAGGCGAAAAGTCTGTAAGATTAATTTATAGCTTTCTTGAAAAAGAGCAAATAGATGCAATATCTACAGATAAAAACAATATACATCAAAAAACTTCTTTAGAATATGAAAAATGGATACAGAATGTTTAAAGCTTATTATTGTAAAGAAAGATTTAAATTTATTCATAATGATTTACTAAAATCCGGTTTAATAAAAGAACACACAAATAAGTCTATAATATATAAGACTGGATGTTTTTATTCTGATCATTTAAATTTTTACATCGATACTTCTGATGGCGTCAATGATGATCTAGAGATATATGAGTATTGTGGTAGAATTAAAAGTGTAGTCCAAGACTGCAAAGGGAAACCATTTCTATTTTTTAAATCAGCTTACTCTACAAAGTGGTCAAAAAAAATAGAAGAAATAGCAGAAGAAAATAATGGAAAAGTTGTACCATTTTTTAAATGGTCTTTTAATAATAAATTTTATAGTGATTTGTATCAAAAACGTGAACTAGTTTTAGAAAAGTATAATAATGTTAAAAAAGAATACGACATTGGAATATTTTTTAATGATAAACAATACAGATATCCTTTACCTAGCGAAATAGATAAATTAATATCATGGAGCGATCATGAAAAATTTCAATTGGAAGGAAAAAGTAGGAATACAGGATATCAAAATATTAATTCTAGAAAAAATATTATTGAAAAACTTAATAATTCAAAATTTAATGTATTACACAGTTGGTCATCTTATAAAGATTATATCGATCAAAGTTTTAAATGCAAGATAATAATTAATCCACCCGGCATTGGAGAATACACTTCTAGAATGGTTGATCAAACATACCTAGGTAACTGTATAGTTTTAAGAAAGAATTCATATGATAATGGTTTAAGCTGGAAAAAACACATTCCTGAAGTCGACTTTAACAACAAGGGTTGGGAAAATACATTAGAAAGTATCATTTCAAAATATAAACATCATGGTAAAAATTGTAGAGAATATTATGAAAGATGTTGGACACCAAATGCAATCGTTAATTATTTAACAAGGAGAATAAATGATTGAATTCTTTGATTTTAAAAAACTTGAATCGATTAGAAATAAAAAAATTATTTTTTTAGATTTAGGTGCAAATGTTGGAAAGGTAACAGAAAAATTATTAGAAATTGATAATATCACAAAAATATACTGTTTTGAACCGGTTGTAGAAAATTTTAAAATTTTAGAAAGAAAATTTGGAAAAAATGATAAAATAAAATTAGAAAATAAAATAGTTTGGAATCAAAAAGGAAAAGTTAATTTTTCTGTAGGATCTAAAAATTGTCATACAAACTCTAAAATAACTAAAATTATTAATGATAGAAATTATGACAAAAGAAAATATATTAAACAATATGAAATTGATTGTATCGACATATACGATTTTATAGAAAGTTTAAACATAAACAATGAAGAACAATATTTAGTAATTAAAATGGATATTGAAGGTGCAGAATATGAAGTATTGCCTCGTATGATTGAGAAAAATTCTATCCAAAAAGTTGACATTCTTCTTGTTGAATTTCATAGAGAACCGATACCTGGTAAATCTAAAAAAAGTATAATAGAAAATATTTTTAAAAATAAAGAAAAAATTTTATTATATGAAGAGCATACTCCGGGTACATTTAAAAAATGTGATTATAAAAAATGAATTTCCTGAAATCCAATAAAGTCCTTAATCATCCAAAAAAATACGAACAATGGTTTGATACAGGTGATACACTTGGACCAATAACTGTTAAGATTGATTTAACTAATGTTTGCAATCATGATTGTCCTGGGTGTATTGATTATGAACTAATACATAATGACAATAATAGTTTAAACTTTGATTTGTTTGAAGATCTATTAGACTCTTTAAAATTATGTGGAGTCAAAGGAATAAACTATACTGGGGGTGGAGAGCCTACAACGCATAAGCAATTTGATAAGATAATTGAGCTAACCAATAAGAAAGGTTTTAAAATAGGTCTAATATGCAACGGTTCTATGTTCCACAAATGGAACATGAGAGTACTTCTTCCTATGTTTGATTGGATTCGTATATCGCTAGACGCATATAGTCCGGAAACACACAAAAAAACTCATGGTAAAACAGCAAATTTTAACAGAACAATTAAAAATCTAAAATTACTATCAACACTTAAGAGAATGTATAAATATAAAACAACATTAGGTGCAGGCTACATAACAAATCAATATCCAGACATGGATAGGGAATTACATAAGTTTGTAGAGATATGTAAAAATGCAAAAATTGATTATGCGCAACTCCGTCCTAGTTTTGGCTTTTTGTATGACTATAAATCTGTGAATCCGCAAGAGTTAAATGAAATATTTAAAAAAGCAAAGTCATACGAAACAGATAGTTTTAAGGTGATTATTGATGAAGGTAAATATGAAAAAATTTTAAGCGGACAAGGAACATGTAGAACATATAATTCTTGCCACGCACAATCATTTAAGGCAACAACAATAACAGCAACGGGCGACGTCTATATATGTTGTTCTTTAACAGGCAACAAAGAAGGATTTATAGGTAATATAAAGCAAGAATCTTTTTATGAAATATGGAATGGTAAAACTAGAAAAAATACACTTGATAGTTTAAACGTTAAAAAATGTCCGCATCTATGCGTTGGTGATAATTTAAATGAATTTTTAGATAAAATTAAAAATGTAAAACATAAGAATTTTTTGTAATATTATAGAGATGCAACAAGGGGTTTGATTAGATGAATGTTTTAATATTTGGAGCACACGCTGATGATCCTGAAGTTTCTATGGGTGGAACAATACTAAAATTAACAAAGGCCGGACATAATGTCAAGTTGGTTATTTGTATTTTACCCCAAGAAAATAGACTAGGTGAAGTAATTGAAGGTGCAAAAACTTCAAGGATGCTTTATCAAAAGCAAGCAGCAAAAAGATTAAACTGTCATCTTGAAATATTAGATCTAGATCCTTATCAATTTCAATTTGATAGAAAACTCGTAAAAACCATAGATAATCAAGTTACAGAATTCAAACCTGATGTTATTTTTACACATTGGAATGAAGATACACATCAGGATCACAAAGCTGTTGCCAACGCCACTTTTGCAGCTGCCAGAAAAAATAATGTAACAGTTTTGATGTATGAGCAATTGACTTTAGGAGGAATAGGACCTTTTTCTTTTTCTAGTCACGTTTATGTTAATATTTCTGATGTTATTGAAGAAAAAATAAATGCTGTAAAAAGTTATGAATTTATTAATGAAAATGATATTGAAGCAATAACATCATTAGCAAAATTTAGAGGTAATCAGATAGGAGTATTGTTTGCTGAGTGTTTTCAAGTTTGTAAAATAATAACCAGTATATCAGAAAAAGGTTTTACTTTAGAAGGTTTATGGGGAAAAGATGATAAAAGAAAGTGATATTGATATAAAAATAGCAAAAGAAAAATTTATAAATTTAGGATATCGTATTCAGAAAAAAGAAAGATATGTTTATGAATCAGAAAATCATTTTATAAAAATTTGGGTAACTAACTGGACACAATCAAAATCTTCTAGGGCAGGTTTTGATTTAGGATTCTATGATAAAAATAATTGCAGTGCTTTTGAATGTTTTATTACAGATTATTCTGGAGATAGAGGTTACATCACAAAGAAAGGAGAATGTTTAAAAGC
>Ga0208019_1002130_pt1 | contig 10119 bp, 10 predicted proteins | sample CB_VirMetaG_5_FD_184540 | JGI IMG/M metagenome (GOLD analysis project Ga0208019, IMG submission 184540) | Freshwater to marine saline gradient viral communities from Chesapeake Bay - CB_1508_1D Viral MetaG (SPAdes) (version 4) | ecosystem: Environmental > Aquatic > Marine > Coastal | place: USA... | reverse complement strand
TTCTATGTATGCTTCCTGTGCTTGTCTTAGCTCAACTATTGCTGACAAGACTTGTTCGTGTGAACCGTTGAAACCCTTATCTATATCTTCTGGGTCTACTAAGTAACTTCCTAGTTTAGTTGATGCTTCTCTAACAAGTGATAATTCACCCTCTGATATAGCACCAAGGGATGTGTTCTGTGTAATGTCAGCTAACTTTTCAAAAGTTTTGTTACTGAGTAGATATTTTGCTTCTGCTATAAACTTAGTTCTATTTGCACTGATAGGAGATACTAGTCCTGTCCTTCCTATCCATGTTGTTCCAGTCGCTTCTTTTAATCCTTGTATATTGCTTTCCAAACTCTTGATGTCTTCTAGTGATTTACCAGCAGTTGCAAGTGCTTCGTTGCGTGTCTGTATTTCAAGTGCTTCCTGAGCTGTTGATGTTTCGTTCATTATACTTTGCTGTATAGCTTGGTCATTCCAATACTTCATCTTATCCCAAGCAAACCTATCTTGTGCAAGTGACATAGCAGGGTCAATTCCGTAACTTCCAGCGTTAGCCCAAACATCTTCCATTGTTTGTGAGTTCTTTATTGCTGATAGGACTTCTGGTGGTGCTCCGTTCGCAACTGCTGACTGCATCGCCTGTGACTTTGCGTCTTGTAGGTTCTTGAACGCATACTCCTGCTGACTGAGTTGTGACTGGAACATCATTTTTTCACTGTCTGACAGGTCATTCTGTAGGAGTGTATACATGTTACTTAGGAAAGATATACCTTGTTCAAACTTCTGTGTCTGTGCCTGTATGGCATCGTTTGCTATCTCAACAGCACTCTCGTATTTACCTTGGTCAAAGTATGATTTCATTGCTAGATCAGCTAGGTTCTGGTCACTTTCATATTTGTAGTTTTCTATATCTGCGTTCAAAGCACCACGAAGTTTGCCTTCTGGGTTTTGTCGCATTTCCTGTATTGTCCTGCGTTGCTTTACAGTTGCTTCGGTGTAAGCCTGTTGTGACTGTCTTGCAATTTCCCTTTTTTGATATACACCCTCTGCTTCCTTAATCGCTGTAGGGTCAAAGTTTTGTTGTGCGTCAAATGTTTCAAACAGTTTTTTAACAACATAGTCATCCATAGCCATTGGTTGTGTATTGTTTGGACTTCCTGTGTAACCAAGAGCATCCATCACTTGGTCTGCTTGTTCAGGATTAGTGTTTGCAAAGCTCTGTAACGAACTATCAAGTGGTGATGTTCCTGCTTCTGATGTTGGTACGTCAACTTTTTCCGTAGTTAAATCAGTTGCGAATACGTCTGGTCTTGAAGAAAAGAACTCTGGGTTATTTTTCTTTATGAGTGCTTTTTGTGCATCAGTTAAGTTTACACTAAATGTGTTCTTTGTTGGTTGTTTTGTTGGAGATACAGGTGTGACTGGCGTTGGTGTCTGTGTTGGTCCTTGATATTTTGGAATAGTAACACCGCTTGACTTCATCTGTGAGCTAAATGTTCCTGTGATTGGGTCTGTTACTGTAAAGTTTTCCATACTATATTGCTTGTTTAATTGGGCTATTTGCCACTAATATTTCCTCTATTTCAATGTCCTCACCTCTAAGCTCTATTTTGAACTGTATCTGTTTAGACCTCTTGCCTATCTTTACTTCCGTATAGCCGTCCTCATTACTAATTGTATCATTATCTATTGTGGTTAAGTAATGCCAGCGTGATACTATCGCCCTTGCAGTGTCAGATGTTGAAATGTTTTTCACACCTTCTGTAAGGTTAACGGTGTAGGTTCCACCATCTTCTGTAATGCTGTCTATGTGTAGTAAGTAACCACTTCCTGCACCCTGCACGACCTCTACCTCATCACCTGCAATGACATTTGCGTACTGAGTATCGGTTGTTGTGAACGTATCACTGTCTGTCCATGTTATTGCACCGCCTATAGTTGTTCCATCACCCTCAAATCCAACCTTTACCAAATCTTCCTCCCTAAATCTGTATTTAACATGTATCTCATCAAACTCACCTTCAAGTTTATTGTGTTTTATAAATATCTTTTGCCATTCATCTTGTAGTCCTTGCGACTGGAACTTAGCAGTTACAAAGTGTCCTCGGTTCTCAGTTCCTCTCAAAGTAACACCTATTGCTTTATTTTCAGTTGTAGTGGTGCTTGCTACTTCCGCACCCCAGAAGTAACCAGAGCCAATAGACCTTCCCTCACCAAATAAGGTAGCTACTCTGTCATATACATCTACAGAACCTTGTTTAAGGCGTGAGAATTGCTGTCCAAAGTCTGACTTTGGGATGAAAAGTAGCGTGTGAGCATTTATTGAGAATGTCTGATTGTCATTACCTGTCCCCGTTAGGTCTATCTGTGATGCCTCAAGAGCATTTGCTACTGTGCTTGCGAGCTGTACAGCGTCTAAGTTATTGTCACCAGTTAAGTAGTAGGTTTCTCCGTCAGATAATCCTGTTATCTCTGTACCACCGTTTGCATGGTATACAACAGGTTTACCATATCCTCCTACAAGACCACTTGCTATGTTTATTCTATCAGTGGCAACCGTAACATCAGTAGTCGCTACAACTGGGTCAGTTATGTCAGATGTAAGCACTATTTCTGTACCAGCTATTGCGTCAGCGTATGTTTCAGCTAACTGAACGTGTGTGCTGTCTATCTTAATTGTGTAGTAAAGTGTTCCATTTGATAATCCACCTATCTCAGTGTCACCACCACTAGAGTAATAGACAGGTGTTCCAGTGTCAGGTGCAGACGCTACAGTTATCTGGTCTGTTGTAGTATTTACAGAACCTTCGTTCAAAAACTCTCTCTGTGCGGTTGTGCTTGTTGTTCCGTATCTGTGATACAAGCCAACTTTAGGGTCAAAACAGTATAATCCTGCTGACTCACCTATTGTATAGAGTCTATCCATACTGTCTGGTTCCTGCAAACCACCGTCTTTGTTCAATATGTAGGTGTCTCCATCAACATAGTAACCATTAGCATGTGACTCCCCTTCTGTGTAAGAGGTGGCGTTAACACCAGTATCGTAGTAGCTAGGAAAAGCAACCAGTTCCTCAAGCCCTGAACCTGTCCACTGTAGTATTTGTGACTTTCCAGTAAGAATGTGAAATGTATCACCGTAAGGTATAACCGTGAAAGCACCATTTGTATTTATAGGGAACGAGTTATTTGCAGTGGTAGCTGTTCCATCCCATATATAGAAATACCCCTGTCCTTGGAACCTACCATCATACGTTCCTATACCAAGGAAGTTCCTGTTATACGCAATACAACAAATCCTGTGGTTAGCTGGTATGGTTAGCTTAGTGCCAGCAGACCATGATGTGTCGTAACGTTCCAGTGTGTTCTTCTCATCTACAACTGCTAGGTTATTTTGTGAAACAAAATTAACAAGTGGGTGAATAGCAATATTGTTCAATGTTATACCTTGGTCTGTCCAACCAAAGTCAAAGTCCCAGTGGTGGACATCATCATTTACTGATACAACTAAGGTGTCATTGAATACATCAGCATGTGTGGTCACTGACTCTCCTTGTGGAGCACCTGTGCTAGTATCTTTTGCTATATAAAACTGTCCTGCATCCAAGTTTATGAAGAAACACCTGTCATCTGTAACAACCATATACTGATTGTTTACATATCGTGCAAACTTAACAGGTAGTCCAACATCAGCGTCATCATCTGAGTTATATAGAGCTATGGATGGCTTACTGAGCTTGATATACCCCTCTCTGTCAAAAGTGAGGTTCTTGGTTCTTACTAGGTCAGGCAGTTTCTCATTTTCATACTGGACTATCCACCTTCCGTCTTCTCTTGCTGGTAACTTAATCATGTTAGTGCTATTTTTTTAATTCTTCCATTCACTTGTACTGGCACTTTACTACTGTCGTCTATCCCACCAACTACGATTATCTTGTCCTTTGCTTCCTCTATAGCAAGTCTCCTTTCAAGTTCTGAAACTTTAATCTGTAAGTTTTCTATTGTTGCTTCTAGGTTCTTTATTCTAGTGTCGGTGTCTATTTTTGGTTCTACTTTTGCACCTTTACCAGTGATAATGTTTTTACCACTTCTGGTAGTTCCTATTACTGTGTTTCCTGTTTTATCTGTTTCCATACTATCTACTAGACCTACGGACTGGTTTAAGTCGTGGCATTTGGTCACTTGCTGACCTCATGGACATGAAGTTCTTTATATCACGTTCCACTCTTGCTATGTCTGACTGTACTAAACTCTTGAGTGTTACGTTGATGTCCTCTGTTGCGTGTTGGTCTATTGCGTATAGATGGACTATTTCTTCAAACACACTTGGCACACCTGCTTCTGCGGTGGTGTCTCCAACTAAGAACATGTGAGGGACTTTCTGGTAGTAGTATTTAAGTCCGTTAGTTGCTGAGTAGTTTGGTGTAGGGTCAAGTGAGATGTAACCACCTACTTTCTCGTATCTCCAAGGTATACCGACGTTCTGAGAGTCATTCTCAACATACCCAAGTGTGCTACGGTCACGGATATCAAATGGTTTTATTTCTCGGTAGTCGGTTGTTGTGGCGTCTTGTTTAATCAACACAGAAAAGATAAACATGATGTCCTCTGGGTTGGTAAGTGCAATCTCTCTTGTGCCACTGACTATGTTCTCTGTACCAGTATCGTATGAGCCAGTGTTCCAATCACCTACACGCCAGTTGTTTGCGTACTCACTCATCAACAGTGATGTCCTGTTAAGGGCTTGGTTGAGACGTATTGTCCAGTTTGCAAGTTCTATTGGGTTGCCTGATACTCTACCGTAATCAGAAGAATACACATACCGCTCTATAGCTTGTATGTGTCCGTTGTAAGTTGAAGTGTCGTTAAATTGCATATTGTGATGTCGTTAGATGAATGTGTGCGACACCACACTCTTTAGTTTAATTGTAAAACACTTAGTAGGGCGGTGCAAGTTCGCTACACCACCCTACCAAGTGTTCTACTTGGCTTTTTTCTTATTCTTTTTCAAACCGTTCCTCTCGTTGTATTGTCGCTTCCATTCTTGCAGGTGACTGAACTTCTGAGCGTATATCTTTCCGTCTTTTAAGTCTGCGGTGAGTAGGTCTTCAAACTCTCCTAAGTGTGGAAGTGCCATGCGTTGTATCTTAGGAACAAAACGGTCTTTAATCTTCTGTACCTTGAGAGCAATCTTGTTACGTTCCTGCTCTAGCTTCTCTCGTTTATCATTTAACGCAAGGTGTTCTTTCTCCATCTCTTTTGGGATAGCTTTCATTTTCTCTTTGCGTATTTTGTTGCTTATGTCATCAAGTTTCTTTATGTCCTTGTTGATTTTATCCCTGAGTGCATTGCCTTCTTTGATTAGTTCCTTTGGTTTGACTGCACCTGTTAGTTTGGTTTCCTTCTCGGTTAGTTTGTTTATCTGTTCCTGTACGTCTTCTATTTGTGTGGACACTTTACGACCTTGTGCAACTAACTCATCTTTCTTTTCAAGTAAAGAAACGAGTTGTGCGTCTTCAAAGATTATCGTGTCTGTTGGTTTTGGTTTCTTGTTCATGTTTTTTTATTAGTTCCTTGATAAAATCTTCTAGTTCACAGTATTTCTTGTAGCTTTTGATACCTGAGTCCTTAATTATTTCATAAAACCTTTCCATTTCATTCATGTTTTTCAAATAATGACTGGTAAGCTTCAACCCATTTGTGGGCATTGTTCTCTATTGAGTACTTTTCTTCCACATACTTACGTGCTTTCTTCCCCAACTCACGTATTTTAGCCCTGTCCTTACTGAGTTGCTTTACGTGGTCTACAAATTCATCCTCTGAGTTGGCTATAATCATGTATTCAGCGTCTTCTGGGTCTTGCTGGTATGGTGATTGTCCGTCTGGGAAGCCCTGTGCGATACAAGGTATCTCGAACATAGCAGTTTCTAGGAACTTTAGGTTACTTTTACACCTGTTGAAGTAGTTGTCTGCTCTTGGTATGACCATGACATCTATCTCCATTTCATTCATCTGGTCAAAGTATATTTCCATGTTCACGAATGGGTACCAAGTAATCTTCTTACCCTCTATCATCTCGTCTAGCTTTTTGTATTCCTCATAGTACAGCTCGTGGACTATCTTATCTTCCCTGTTGATTGGTAAAGACCAAAACAACCAATGGACGTTTGGTTCGTTATACGTTCGGTTGATGATGTTGTAAGCATGTTCAAAGTCGCTGGTAACACCGACACTACCGTTTATAGCAAACCGTACATCATCACTTTGGTTTACCTTGTGTTCATCAAAGTAGAAAGGGTCTACACAGTTCGGTAAAACAATTACATTTGGGTTCAGTTTCTTGTATTCATCTGCTAAGAATTGAGTTGATGTTGTAACAAGGTCTGCTTCCCTGATGAACTTGTCTATAGTTTCGTTGATAGTACCAAGGTTTTTCTCAAGACGCTCTTTGTCCAAGTATTTGTTGAACTTGAACCCACCGTCATCCTTATAGGTGTCATCATTGTCGAACACGATTTTTTTACCTTGCTGACGTAGTAATCGTGCCAGCTCAAGTTTCTTGGGGTCGTCTGGTCTGTGAAAGACCACGACATCTGCTCGTTGTGATGCATACGCTTTATTATCAGGAGTTTTCATCTGTTGGTCAAGTAGCATGGTGGTGATGTCACCGTCCCAACCATTCTCAGTTAAGGGTAGGAACGACCTAACAAAGTAACACCCCTGAAGACCACTTGTAACGTAGTAAACTCTCACGTTATTGTTCTTTATCTAGTAAATCTCTGACTTCCTTTTTCAGTTCAGCAGGTTCTTTAATAGTGCGAGAAATCACCGCACCTTCTCGGCTCAGTGTTTCTCGTATTCTTTTCATTTGTTGCTTTGGTGCTATTACAGTTCGTGGTGCACCGTCTTTTTGTTTCATAGCGACTTATGTTAGTTATTATCGGATTGTGTGGGGTAAGCCAATCCGATTAGCAAACCCCACAAACAACTAGTTAGCTGTTACGATACATACACCAGATGTACCTCGGTTTTCAATTACACCGTAGAGAATGTCTGCGGTAGTAAGAGTAGAGAGATATTCAGGAATGTAGTTTGACTGAACACGAATACCCATGTCACCAACCATGCCACCCTTTGAACCACCACTACCAAGAGGTGCGGTTGCCCAGTGAATAGCATCTTTGTGTGCTAGAGCATTGTAACGTCCAGTCGTACCTGATACATAAGCGATTTGAGTCGTGATGTATACAGGAATACCGTACAAGTAAGCAAGAGGTTTCTTTGCAACAGGGTCTTGAACAGGAGAGTTGATAGCAAGTGAGAACTTGTCAAGCAACTGTACCTGCTTCCAGAACACATTAGGGTGCATGAAGAAAGCTCGGTCTTCTTGTGGTACGTCTGCACTGTCAAGTGTAGCGATAGCACTAAGGATAACACTGTCAGCTAGGTTAGCGGTTGAAGCACCAACACTAGTGTCAAAGTTATCAAAGAGTGCAACGATAGCACTATCAAGTTGTTTAGCTACAGCGTAACCTGCGTTTCGTGCGTAGGTCTCCATTATGGAGTAGCTGTGCTTAACGGTTGCGGACTCTTCATCCTCAATAGCGAATGAAGCTTCGTACCAGTTATTAACTGTTAGAGTTACAGCCGTCTCTGCAGGGCTATTTAATGTCACGGCTGTTGCAGGTGTTTTGCTGTTAGCAGAAATCTCAGTGACTCCAGGGGTGTAAACAATGTTACCACCGTCCTTTAGTTCCTCGCTCCTATCAGTAAAGAAGGAAGCACAAACTAGTTTTGAACGATAAAAGTCATTGATTTTCTGACCCCAAATCGCAGGAATGTAAACATCCAAGTCACCACTATCACCTGTGAAAGTTCCAGTTGGAAATGCCATTTTAGTTTTAATTACTTAGTAACTCCAACTGTTGATGTAAAAGAACTATCGCCCCATGGCTTTACGCCACATTGCTTTGTGTTCCTCTGGACTCAGTGCTGGTGTCGAAAAGTCTTTAGACTTTGAAACACTACCTGAACCTTTGGAAGCACCAAGTTGGGCTTCTTTATCACGCTTTTCCTGTTCCATCTTTTCCTTTCGGTAAGCGTAATAGTCATCTTTTTTTGCAGTAAGCAGGTCAATTCCTTTCTCTTCGGCTATTGCCTTTAGAACTGCGACTAGTTCTGGTGGCTCACCTTGAGCTTTTAAGACTTGCTCCTGTATTGCAATTTCAGCAGTTGGAACATCAGGAGAGTCAAGGTCAGTGCGTTGCTTTTTTGCTTTCGCTTCTGCCTTTTTCAAACGCTGTTGGAGTTCATACGCTTTCTTGCGTTCTTTCTCCAGCTCGACTGCTAAGTCTGGCGTTTCGGTGCTTTCCTTTTCACCGCCCTCATCCTCGTTCTCCGTTGACTCGGTTCGGGTTTCCTCATCATCGGTAGGGTTCGTGCCTTCTCCCTCTGGCTTGTATGGTTCTTCACTCATACTATGTGCAGGTTCACGCATTGCCTGTGTGCTTTAACGTAGGTTCACGCCTTGTCCTACATGGCTAATACCATTATTATAAATGATTTTCTTCAAGCTGTCGTGCTGACCACTCTCCCATAGACCTAGGTTTCTTCATTGACCATGTTTGGTTCCTTGAAACTGGTTGTGGTGCTTCCTGTTTGAATGTGTCAGGTGGTAAGAACTTACTCTTTGGTAGTAGTCCTTCCAGTTCACCTTTCTTGAGTTTCTTGTCAAACTCAATACCCAAGCGTGTAAGCTCGGCTATAATCTCATCTTTTTTCATCGTGGATTGTTAGCTTTTAATTTTTCATCTTTACCATACTTTGTTCGTAGCATGGAAAAAGCCTTGTCGATAACTTCCTTATTCTCAGCGTAGCCAGTCACATCTTTCTTCTCTCGGACTGCTTTAAGGATTAGTTGTTCGTTGACCATTAAAAGATACTCATGCACAGCGTCACGTATTCTTTCAGAGTCGTAGAATGATTTTAAGTAATCTGGTTTCATTGTACTGGTTGTTCAGCACCCATTTGAGGTATCTGTTGGTTCTGTTGTGGCATCTGTTGCATGAGTGGCTTTGCTGTTGCTTTGCCTATTCCAAGTTCAATTGGTGATATGCCAATTCCTGCGGTGTCAATGATGGTTCCAAACAGTTTAGACAGTGTTGGGTTCTCAAGTATCGCAAACGTGCCAGTGTTGGGGTCGTAGCTTTGTGTAACTGTCTGCATAACCTGTGAAAGTGATGTAAGTATGTTTGCTTTGTCGTACTGTTCGTTTGTGATGTTCAAGGTAACTCTACCTTCCCAACCATCGAAGTAACCTTTTGGTATCTTTATAGTACGTTTACTTCCATTCTTTTGTTGTCTATCTATTGCTTCTTGTGATAGTTCGTTTATGTCATCTTGTGTAAACTGTTGGAACTGTAATAGTAGGTCTTTTGCTACCTTTCTACCTACTTTGTTACCAAATGCTTCGTCTATGGTCTTTAGTTCCTCTTCATTAAACTCTTCTGCAAGTACATGTTCACCCTCAATCTTCTTAAGTAGGTGAGGTATAACGTCTTCATTTATCAGTTCCTCAAGGTCTATACCAGCTTCTTCACGTCTAAACGCAAATGGTCGGTCTGCTACACGGTTAAGTAATGCAGTCTGACTGTATGGTGTTCCTGATGGTGGTTGTTCACCTGTATTTGCGTCATAGGTGTTGTTTGCTTTGTCTAGCTGGTTCTCCCACTGTTGCATTACAGCGTCAAACATACCCAAAGAAGAAGGTGCAAGCTCTAGTCGTTGCATCATGTCACCCTTTTCTATCTGGTATATCTTACCGTCATCATGTTCTAGGACACTTCCACCATACTTATTACTATCAGTTACCAGTGCAACCTTACCTGAGATGTCTATGACGTTCTTCTGTTTGATTGCAAGGTCATTAATCCATACCTGTCCTTCTTCACTTTCCTCAATCACACCTCTACCAAGACCTCTGCCCACAACCTTTTCCCATTCCATATAACGATAGCCAAGTTTCTTAGGTTTGGTGCTGTAAAGTATGATGTCGTTCTTCTCCTTACCTTCCATTCTAACCATGAAGTGCTTTTGCAATGAGTATTTACTATCACCGTCCTCTGTAGGTTTTTT
>Ga0208019_1002129_pt1 | contig 10120 bp, 21 predicted proteins | sample CB_VirMetaG_5_FD_184540 | JGI IMG/M metagenome (GOLD analysis project Ga0208019, IMG submission 184540) | Freshwater to marine saline gradient viral communities from Chesapeake Bay - CB_1508_1D Viral MetaG (SPAdes) (version 4) | ecosystem: Environmental > Aquatic > Marine > Coastal | place: USA... | reverse complement strand
GTTCGAAGGTACCCGAGTCAGACACACCGAAAGGACCCGGACTTTCCCCCCTGGGTGACACCGACCCCGGTACTTGCTGGCTATTGTTATTGCTCAAATCTGCGATTGCAAACAATAATTATTTGCAAAAAGATTTATTGCAAGCACAAACAATTACAAACAACATTTATTTGCAAACAATAATAATCAACAATTAATTTTAAGTTGCAGTTAATTATAATTAACAATAAAGCAAGCGAGAACAAGAACCATTCTCAAACCACAGCGCACAGCATGCGGCAAGACGCATAAAAGCCCCCACCATGCGGCAGGGGCAGAGGGTCAGCGGCAGGGCAGCGCTACCGGTCGACGTGATGTGCACAGCCCCGGTAGGTCAGGTCTGCAGCGTGTGGGGCAGCGTGGGGCGCGTGATCGTATGGGGCGCCCCGGTAGGTCTTTAGGTGCAGCACTTGGGCAGCGGTCAGGGCGTCGCGCTTCAGGATGCCCGAGCGAATCAGCTCGAGAGCATTGATGGCATGCATGGCACTAGGTGGCAGGTATCGCACCCCGTTCCATGTGCGACTGACTGCGACCCCCTGAGGGGTTGAACGTATTTGAAAGCTAGGCAATAAAAAACCCCCACACAATGGCAGGGGCAGGCAGTAAAAAGCCCCCACAACGGGGGCAGGGGATCGGTAGGGGCAGCGCTTAGCTAGCGGCTGCAATGGCAGCGTTCGCCTTTTTCTTGCCCGTGCCATGCGCTAGGAAAGCGATCACCACACGGCGCCCGCGATTCTCGCAGAGTTGGCAGTTAGCGCAGGTTTTGGTATCGCTTCGCTGTGCGGGGCAGACAAGAACAGTATTTCCGGCGGGGGTGTGCCACGTCTTGCGAGTTTCGTCAGATTTGACCGCTAGAACCGCAGGCAACCCAGCAGCGATGGCACGGTCAGCGGCTGCCTCGCTTTCAGTCGAAACATTGACGCGGAAGCCGTTGCGATTGGCGAACCTCAGGAGGGGCAGATTCTCGCCCTTGCTCAGATCATGATGGGTGTAGGTGAAACCACGGCGCCCCCGGTTAGCGGCAACTAGCGCCTTGATATAGCGGCGGGAAATTCTGCCGGCGGTATGGGCAAGGTCACCCGCGACCGAATGACGCCACAACTGACCGGCGGGCAGGCTGCGGATTTGATCTAGGAAATCAGCGAATGGCACGCCACGGTCGCCACGGGTAACAGCGTCCCAATGGAGTCGGGTGTAATAACCCGCGTCCGCATAACAGCCATTCTTGAGAAAAGGGCAGGTTGGCGGGCAGGTTGCGCGGGATGACGTGCTCACCGGGATCGGTCCGGTCTTTTGGTTTGAGCTGACGCGGGTCAGATGGAAGCGAAGGGTTTGGAGCATTTCCTTAGGTGCGATTGGGCAGGAAATAAAAGCCCGCGCAGTGGCGAGCGATGGGGTCAGTCAGCACGCCACCAGGGGGCAGCGTCTTCTGGGTCAGGCTCCCAGTCTTCTGGGAGGTTGTTGGCGGCGATGTGCGCTAGGCGCTGTTCTTCTGCGACCTCAGCTCGCTCGAGCCATAGGGGCAGGTCTAGGGGGTAGGTCACCGGCAGCGTTCCAAAGCGGAAAGATGGGCGCCACCCCGGCGGGTTCCGTCCGGTCCGGTGAAATCCCAGAGAATCTCAGCGAAATCCGAAGCGGTTCCCCATAGGTTCGTGATTGTTCCCCGTGCTTGTGGGGTGAAACCTGAAGCGGCGCCAATGGTGCGGCAGAAGCGCGACGAATAGCGGACGCGGTCGCCGACCTTTAGGGGTGAGGTCATAGGTCAAAGCGGACGGATCGAGTCGATGAAACCGCCGACCCCGGCAAGCTGGCTCACCTTTTGGGCGGCTGCTTCAGGGCTTGCAGCTTCAATGTGCAGAACGCGGGTCACGGGTCGCCCGATAGTGGCGCCGTAGTCCATTTCGATGGTGACGGCGAACAATCGGCGGCGGGGGGTGTGGTTGCGGGTCATGGGGTCAGCGGCGGGCGATTGCGTCAGAGGCAGAGGCAACGGCGACGGCGACTAGCGCAGCGGAGGTGCCAGCAAAGAAGACGAGAGGGGCAGCGGCGGGGGCAGCAGCGCGGGCGCTGTCAGCTTCGGCGATGTAGCGGGCTTGAGTGCTAGCGCACAGTCCAAGGGCAACGGCGCCAAAAGCGAAGAACGCGGAGGGAATGAAGCGGGTCATAGGTCAGGGGTGCGATGGGGTAGGGGTCAGGCAAGCGCCAAGCGGACGCGATACCGGGAAATCTGCAAGCGGTCAGCAATAGCGGCTTGGGTCATGCCGGAGCGGCGGAGCATGCGGACGCGGCGGGGCTGCGACATGGTCAGGCAGTCGATCACCGCAATCAGCAGCAGCAGGGGCAGAAAACCCCAGAAGAGAAAAGCAGTAAGGGTCACGGTTAGGGGTGCGATTGGAGGGGGTGCCGGGATCTGACTCTCACAGCGCCCCGGCGGGCGCCCGGTGTTGCAGTGGCGGGTCACTGTCCGTGAACTTGTCTCACGGCGAAGAATCCGGGGCGATCTATCCGGCTTGTTGCCTGCGGACATCCTACCCCTGCCCCTAGGGGCGTGGCGGGAATTCTTGCCGAATACGTGCCAAACGGTGTGACGGTTTTTTATTGGCACAACGTGCGGCGCTGTGATCCGGTTTGACCGCGTGGGGCGCTGACAGGCACGCGGGGGCGCTGTGACGGTGGGCAGGCACCTAGGCAACGGCTGCCCAATCAGCCCCCATAGATAAGGAGAGAGCCGGCAGCGATCCGGCAGCGGGATCCGTGCGGCGGGAACCTTGAGAACGATTCCCGTTCCCACCCCCACTGCCCTATTGTTTATTCTTTATACTTTGCACATTTATTTGCAGTTGTTTTTAATTACCTGCACATTTATTTAATTTTAATTGTTTATCCTTGCATGTGTGATTGTTTAATAATTACAATTACCTTGCAATCGTAATTAATTTTTTATTCTTTATACAAATAGTACATTTGTACTATAGTACGCATGTACTAGTAAACCACCCTTCGCCCGGTACAAAACACAATAGCCCCTTAAACCGACCCCTTGCAAGAACTTGGGGGTCGCCTTAAACCGAACCCTTGCAAGAACTGACCCCAATAAACCGAACCCTTGCAAGAACTTACAGGAATTTTTGCTTCGACAGAAATTGCGGGAAGAAATAATTTGCCGATGTCTCACCAATATCAAAGAACTTGAACTTGCTGGTGTAAGTCGGAACGTTGATTTCGCTGGTGATCCGCATCAACGGAGTCCTGCCACCACGACGCAAGAAGATACCTGGCTTGCGATTCTGCAGACCCCTACGCTCATCCACCATGGTCTGGTTCATGTAGAAGTAGGTCAAACCAGCCTTGCGCAGCGTCTTGGTTCCTGTTGCTGCTGTGCGCGTGGAATCTGTGTTCTTTAAAGCGCTGAGGATCTGTTCGTACTGCCCAGGCGACATGTTGCCGCGTTGAGTAAACCGCACGCCACGTGGTGACTGCGTGGGAACCATGATCCGATTCGGGGCAAGGATTGATGACCCCATACCTAGGGGGGATGGATCTGGTGTATTGCTCAAACCCTTTTGGAAACGCGTTCTGTAAGCCGGTCCGCCGTAGATGTGTGGTGCAAGGTAATCAGATGGTGCGTTGCCTTTTGGACCGTCATCACGGATAAAAACGACTGCCTCAAGGTTTTCAGGCGTTGCCTTCTTGTACAGAAATGCGTTGATCGTGAAAGGGACAGGATCCTTGAAGATATTTCTCGCTTCTTCTTGATACGTGCGACGCATTTCAAATGCGGTCTGATTCAGTGCTGTTGCAGCGGCTTGTGGGAGCTGCACCTTGCCGAATTCAGTCAGCTTGCCGACGATTTTTTGTGCGTCGAATTCAATCGTGATTTCCATGCTGCCCTCTGCTTGCTAACAGCATAAAAAAAATCGCCCCGGTAAGCACGCGCTTACTGCAGGGGCGACCCAATCGCAAACAGAGTATAGCACCCCATCACTTGAACGGCAGCATGTCCGTATCCATGACGGTGATGTGGACGCCAGGATCCTCGTTCTGGCTGCAGAAGCGCTTGTAAACAGACAGGCTGTACACAAAGCAGTCGTCCTTGATCACGCCCCCGTAGGTCAGGCTGTCCAGGACTGCCCTCACGCACTTATCAAGGTCAGGACGCGTTGTCTTGTACTTGGGTGCGTTGGCTTTGATCTGACCATTGGTGGTGAAATGCGCCTTGGGTCTGGGGAAGCAGAACACCAGCGCAACACCGACAGGGCGATCAATAGGTGATGGCACGCCCTGTTGCTTCGCGTCAGCAATGATCAGATCCCGCCAAGGCTTGAGTGCTTTGCTGGATTCGATCATGCGACCGTTGCCGACATAGCGCTTGCTGCCTTGTGGAGCAGGGATGCCAACGGTCTTCCAGCTATAGGTGCTGTTCATTTCTCGATGAGACGCAGGCGTGATTTGCCGTCGATCATCTGCCAACAATATTCATCGTCTTGCATGACGTATTCATGCGTGAAGAAATTCATGCCGCATGAACGGCACTTGAGTTGGCGAAGCGTGTGGTGGGCGTAGGGGAACGTCTTGACGACTAAGAACGTGGTGCCTTCACATTTGGTGCATTTGTGTTTCATGAGTTTTTTGACGAGGCGGAAGTAATTGATCTGCTCTTCGTTGAGTTCCCAGACTGACCATTGATGGAAGCAGGAATCACAGCGATAGCGGCGGTAGCGAGTGCCATCAGATTGGTTGTGGCTGTCTGTACCCCTGGTTGAGGTGTGTTTGCACTTTGGGCATGTTCGGCGGGTTCTCGACCTTTTCAAAGTGATGCTCGTTGGCTGGGTGACCAAATTTGATGGATTTGTAAATGGCGCTGGCGCAGACGTGAAATGCTTTGCCAGCTTCGACGTAAGAGGCGTATACCTTTCGTGTTTCGATGCAGCGGACAGGTTGCGGTGGTAAGCGACCAGGACGGTGCGGGTAATTTTTGACGATGTATTCAGTCAACTGCTGATCTTCAAGGACGAGGTAAAGATCAATGAAGGGGATACCGCCAAAGCTGTGAGGACGCTTGCGAGCAAAGTCACGCAGGTGTTTAGCGGTGATGTATTTAGTGGCGTTCTGCTTCTTTGTGACTCGGTAGAAATTAAGACCGTGATAGCGCGTCCAAGTGCTGACCGTTGCAAAGGGAACGCCCAGCTTTTTAGAAATCATCCCAACGGTGTAGACACCGTGTTGAACGTTTGCTGAAAAGCCGAGCTTTTGCAGCTTGGATCGAATTGAGTGCTGGGTGCGCTTTTGCAGTCCTAGTTGATTGAGCTGTTGATTGAACGCACGGATCAACTGAGTGATTGGCATGGTTTCTGCCATATCACTGAGGATCTGAAGCTCACGGTCGCTCCAGTTTCTGTAGTTAAGTCTGATGAGTTTCTTTTGGCATTCGAGTGAGCAAGTTGCTCTTGGGCGTCGATGTCTTGATTGCTCTGGAAGGATGAACTTTGCACCGCATTGTGAACAGAACCGATATTGACGTTTGCGTGGTGACATTCCTCAGGGCTGGGTTGATTCAAAAACGTCCGATGGTGTGCGTGCCATGAGGCGAATGCAGTTGATGATGCTGTAAGCATCAAGACTGTCGACATCTTTGCAATCAACAGCGGCATCAAGGAGATGTGAGAGTTCCTCCAAGGTGGCTCTGACTTGATTGTTGGTGACATGGTGTTTGGTTTTCAGGAGGCGATTGTTGGTTTTGATTGTGAGCAGTTCAATTGGTCCGATTGCAGGGTTCATTAACGAACAGACCAAAACGGTGTGCCTTGTTTGCGTTGTGCAGCGCCTACAGCGCGTGCGGTGTCTTCTAGCTCTTTGAGGTTTTCACGAGCAGCAATGACATCGTTGCAATCGTCGTACTTCCAAGTGATGCGACCAGGGCTGTAGACGAAGTTGGTGTCCTCAAAGCGGTAGGTGCTTTCAGCATCGGTCTTGAGATGATCAAGGTCACCGTTTTCGACGTGATGCGTGAGCAGTGTTTGGACTGCTTTGATGTCGGCTAGCAGGTTGCGTTCTTTGGACTTGAGGTGTGCGAGTTCGCGCAGCAAGTCCTCTGCGCCGTTTTGATACATGTCCATTGATCAGAAGAACAGGCGAGCGGTGGGAGCGTCAGGGATTGGGTCAGTGGTGTCTTCCCAGACAATGCGATCTTGATCGTCTGGGTATTGGCGCCAGACGCGGGCTTTGGCATCAACGAAGCTGTACGCAGTGACGAAATCACGGACGCCAGTATTCGAGATGTGGAAATAGAAGTCCTTGGTTTTCATGGAGTAGAGGCGGGCGATTGGGTGCCTCTTGCCTGCAACTATACACCTACCCCTAGGGGTTGAGAAGGGAAAACGCCTGAATTCGCTGTGTCCAGTGAGACTCGTGACGCTTGAGGTCTTTGCCTGACGCAGCAACCGGGTGAGCAGGCTGATCAGGGAAGACGTACAGCGCCAAGAAGCGGTCCACCTGGATGCCGTAGTTCTCAGCAAGACAAATGCGATACGCCTGCATCTGGCACATCGCCTCGTCGCTGATCTGCTTAGTCGGCTTCGCCTTACCCTCAGCCTTAGTCTTCAGATCCATCAAGACGAACTCACCGTTCAACTTGACGAGGGCATCCAAAGTACCGGCGAATGGCACTGCTCCCTCATCACTGCAGACCTGATGCTCGGTGCAGACAACGTGATCGAGGTGCTGCCATAGCGGTGATGCTTTTATGCGTTCGCACCAAGGCGCAATTGCTTCAGGCGGCTCCGGTGCCTTGTGATGTAGGAAAAGCTCAAACCAGTCGTGGATCAGCGAGCCACGGCGAGCGGCTTGATCACGGGTTTCATCAGGATCACCACCTTCAGCGATGATCTTTTGCTTCCACCTGCGCAACGCATGCTTTGTATTCTCAGATTGCGTCGCAGATAAGATTGACGTGATTGAGGTGTACTTAAGGTCTGGACGCGCCTCGTTCCAGTAGTAGCGCGGTTGCCCTACAGGGTTTCGCTGAATTAGCGGAAGACGCTGCAAAGGCACCGCACAGCCATTGCTTTCTGTGATAGTAACGATTTTCACAGAATGAAGTCATCCTGCTGATTCTCTTCAGCTTCACGAAGCAGGTTTCTGTAAACAGGTTCCTTGCCTAGATAGCCTTGCGCGACGCAGTATCTGCGGTAATCGGCAAAGGTCATTTGTGTTCCCGGAGGGGGTGTGTCAAGGTCTTCAAGAGTCCAATAACCCTTGGCAAGCCCATCACGAAGGGTCTTGACGGCGGAAGCAGTGTCAAAAGTGCGTTTCATTTTCAATGTCGCGGTACATAAGGTGATACTTCATCGCTTGGTCTTGATCATCTGAAGGGCAGATGTGACGGCGAAGCTTTTGATTGTCCATGAAGTACGAACTGCGTTTGCAGTCGTATTGATCATGAACACCGTGCATGGCAATTTCGTAGCCCATTGCCCAACCGCAGATGTTGCACATCCCAGAGTCAGGATCAACAACAACCTTGCTCCATGCGTAGGCAAGTTTATTGCTTTTAGTTACTTCATCAGACCAAAGAAAAAGGCGATTGCCAAATTTTGACATCGCTCTGACTTCCCAAATTTTGCCAACGTCGACGCCGCAAAATCCTTTGTCGGTTGACAAATATTCCCAGTCAATTTCAAGACGGAAATAACGAAGCAGGGCAACTTCGCCTAGAACGCCCATAAACGACCAAATGGATTTGTCGTTCGTGCGATCACTGCTGTAGTCAATGGATGAACGGCGGTTGTAATCACGTTGAGCAGCGCACTGTTTGCACTCATCAACGAGTTGCGGAGGAAGAACAACAAAGGGCATTAAAACTCCGTTTCTTTATACGAACCCATTGACGAGAGGTTGCCCCAAGCTTTTGCTTTGATCGCAGCGCGTTGCTCATCAGCACCATGCGGATGCTTGGCGTAACGGCTGGAACGCGGTGAGTTGGGATCCTCCTCGCCAGCGTTGGGACAAAACGTCCAGTAGGTGCCATCGCTGTCGTAACGACCGATGGGATGCCCGTAGGACGCATTGGGGGGCGGAGTGTTGCCCTTCGTGGCCGTGTAAGCGCCTTTGCCGGACTTGGGGTCAGCGACCGCCCAAACGGTCATTCCGGCGTACTCAGGGGCGTAGAGCTTCATTCGTCGTACACCATGATTCCGCCAACCATGCGCGGACCAGCAGGGACATGGTCTTCGAGGTGGACGGCGTAATGCTCATCCCGAAGCCAGCGGAAAGCGTCAGGAAGGGGCGCACACCACTCGTCCTGCATCTTTGCCTGCTTCACCCGGTCAACAGCCCTCTTAGCGGCTTCCAGAAGCCTCTCCGGAGTTTCCGTCTTCAGGGATTCACGCCACTGCGCGAAAGCCTTCGACTTGCTTTGACCGATGGCCTTGATCGGAGCACGCTGATACTCGTTCCAGAAAGCTAAGAACCCGTCTGAGTAGTCCGGTTTTTCACGAGATTTACGCGATTTTCCAACCGTATATATATGTGTTTTAGAAATATCTTCTTTATTAGAAGAAGAAGAAGAGTTAGAGGCTTCGCTCCCTTCGGTTCGCTCCGCCAGCGTAACAGGCGTGTCAAGCGCTTGCTCGATTAAAAGGGCGCAGAACGTAGCTGTGGGAAGGGATCTGGGTTTTGTAACGAGAAGTTTTTCCGCTGTAAAAGCGTCCAAAGTGAGCTTGATGACCATCGAAGCATCTGATCCTGGGGTTGTCTCGGGTTGCATGAAGTGCGTGAAAGCGACTCGAGGGTATGCGCTGTTGAAAGTCCTGTCAAGTAACTTCCGGTATCGCTCAACACCGTCTTAACAAACTTACCTGAGACGCAACCCAATCCGTATTTTTGGGTTATGGTGTTCTGGTACTACATAGCTATCCATGGCTATCCGACTCACCGCAAAAGCGTCCAGCACCAAGACTGTGATGCTGCAGATTGATCAAGATCTCTACGCACGGATTAAATCCGCTGCAAAAGAGCACAACCTGCCTGCTTCTGCCGCAATCCGTCAGATCCTTGAGCAGGGCATTACTGAAATCGAAGCGAACGTCGGCTGATGTTGAGCACCCCCGAACTTCCAAATCTGGCGGGGGTCATCACCCTTTCCGATGTCAAACAGAAAGGGTCTGGCTCTTACGCCGCTGACTACGTGCCCTGGGCGAAGGTCATGATGTTGATTAATCAGCACTGCAATGGCTGGCTGCCTGAGCTGATCGAGGACGCCAACACAGGCGAATACGTTCACAAGGCTCCCAACGGCACCGGTTACCTCTGCATTCAGTTCGTCAACGGCAACTACGGCACACCTGTGTGGACGTACGCCGTGATGGACAACCGCAACAATGCGATTGCCTACGAGAAGATCAGCGCCCGTGATCTTGCTGACAGCCATCGCCGTGGCGTGTGTTCTGCCGCTGCTGCGTTCTTCTCGCTCGGCTATGAGCTTTGGGCGCGTGAAGAGGTTGCTGCTGCCGCTGAGAAAGTTGAGACTCAACCTGAGATTCAACTTCAGCAGGAGGCTGCAAAACCTGCTGCCAAGAAAAAAGGACGACTGCCCGAGCCGCCCAAGGAATCCTCCGCACCTCAAACGGTAGATACCGATGGGCAAATCGCCAAGTGCATGGAGCTGATTCAGCAACGTCTGGATCGCACCCAGCAGGTTGCATGGATTGCCGATAAGGCAACAAAATGGAACCTTGATGGCGATGGCAGCAAGCTGAAGCAGATGACCTTCGATCAACTGCAAGCCTGCATTGACGAGCTGTCTGCCAAACCAGCTTTGAAGCAGTGATGGCTATTCCTGCGGGCAACAAGTACAAGGTGCAAGTACTGCTTGACCCGAAGGCATACGAAGCCATGCAGCGCGAGATCATTCAGCGCTACGACACACCGCACCGTGTCACGGAATCGTCCTTGGCAAACGAGATCATCAAGTCTCACTACGCAATCCTCGAGTACAACCATGAGTGATTTCCAATCGGCGTTTGACGCCAAGTTCACGTTGTTTGACGTGAAGGAAAAGAAGTCGGAGCGTGCTCCCGACAAA
>Ga0208019_1002127_pt1 | contig 10125 bp, 4 predicted proteins | sample CB_VirMetaG_5_FD_184540 | JGI IMG/M metagenome (GOLD analysis project Ga0208019, IMG submission 184540) | Freshwater to marine saline gradient viral communities from Chesapeake Bay - CB_1508_1D Viral MetaG (SPAdes) (version 4) | ecosystem: Environmental > Aquatic > Marine > Coastal | place: USA... | reverse complement strand
TAAAAATTCATTCTGCATTTTCTCACTTGTTTTCTTACAGAGAACTTGTAGCTGATTTAAAAACCTACGATGAACTTCCTCGTTATCTTGGGTCTATGCATCCTCGTTTTGCTCAATTTGTAAAAAAGATTTATACAGATGAAACTCAAGACGGTTATCTTCTTCTTAACAAGAACTTAAAACCTATCACCGAACAAGAACTATATTTTAAACGCATAAAAGCAGATGATTGCTTTTATATAGTTCCTGCTATTTATGGCGGTGGCGGTAAGGGTACTAAAAAGCTTTTAACCTATGCAGCAATTGCAACAGCAGCTTATTTTGCTGCTCCTTATGTTGCAAGTGCTTTTACAGCAGGAACAACAGCAGGAACAACAGCAGGAACAACAGCAGGAACAGCTGCTGTAAAAGCTGGTGGTACTGCAGCTGCATCATCTGGGTTAAGCATCTCTGCTGGAACTCTTGCTGTGAATGCAGGTCTTGCCCTAGTTACCTCTCTATTCACTCAAAAACCTGAAGCACTTACATCTCGCGATCAACAAGTAAGACAGAATAATATGTTTGGTTCTCTTCAAAACACTATAGATTCAGGAGTTTCAATACCCTTGATATATGGACAACATAGAGTTGCAGGACAGTTTATTAGTGGGTACCTAGAATCTATTGATCACGGTAAAAATGATGATGTGACTGTATCGGAGCAATTTGAAGATGAGTAAACAGAATTTTCTCGTTCATAATGGCAAGCAAGTTCCCCTAATCAGAGGCGGATTTGGAGGAAGTGGAGGAAACGGAGGAGGATCATACTCTGAAGAACCTAATGATTTGTTCTCAACTGATATCATGTATGTTCTTACAGCACTTGGTGAAGGCCCTCTATACCGTATTAATCCAAATGGTCCTCAAGATATTGAAATTACTGATAGTTCTATTGACGATTTAATTAAGATTAACGGTGATGGTACAGAAAAAACTGATGTTTTTAAAACTCTATCTACTTCAGGCACTATTACTCAAGGAGCTTTAACGAAATTTGGAGAACAAACTGTAACGCCACAAACTTTTGCTTCTCCAGTAAATCTTAAAAAAGGCAATGTAGACGGGGTCCCAAAAGTTGAAGTATTACTTCAAGATACAAGCGCTGAAGATTGGGATGAGCTTAAATTTAATTTTGTTATTAATGCTCTTCAAAAACAAAAAGATAATGGAGATATTGTAAAACATTCTCTTACAGTTCGTGTTAGGGTGTATGACCGTACAGGTACTACAGAAATCAAATCTAAGTCAAAAACAGTAGAAGGAAAAACTACTGTTCCTTACAAGTTTTCTATTGTAATTCAAATTCCAAAGGCAAGCCGTTCTACTTCAGGTTATAAGTTTACTATCGATAAAACTTCTGATGAGTCTACTGATTCTCGTATTCAGTCTAATGTTCAAGCAATTGGTTGGAATGAGATTAGGAATGATCCGCAAGCCTATCCAAGAACTGGTTTAATTGGTTATGCCTTAAAAGCTTTTAATGAGCATCAAGGAGGTGTACCAAACTTTACCTCTCTTGTAAAAGGACTAATAGTAAAAGTTCCTTCAAACTATAATCAACCTATATTAACTAATGGTCAAATCGATTGGCGTGAGTTAGAATTACCTGAGAGTGGAGGATCTTATAATTATCCTACTAACGGATATTCTCTCCAAAAAACAGGTACAGGAACAAAATTAACTGATGCAAATCCACAATTGTACGTAGGCACTTGGGATGGAACTTTTGTTTATTCTTGGACCCAAAATCCAGTATGGATTGTTTATGATATTTTAACTAACAAAACATATGGGTTAGGCATAGAAGAAGATAATATAGATAAATATAAATTTTATCAAGTTGCTCAGTATTGTGATGCTTGTGATGAAATTACAGGCAACTTTATAGGAGTAGATGGTCAAGCTGATGGCTCTTTTAGGCACAAACCTAGAGATCAGTTCACAACAGTAAAACAAACTCTTGTTGGAGTACCGAAAGGCACCTCTATAAAAGAGCGCAGATTTACTTGTGATATTTTAATTTCTGATCCTGCTCAAAGTCTTGAAGTAATTCAAACTATTTGTGCTTCTTTCAGAGCCACTCTCATTCAATCTTTTGGAAAAATATCTATTGCAATTGATCGTCCTGATCAGTTTCCTTCTATGGTATTTAATGAAACTAACATTAAATCTGGATCTTTTCAGATAAGTGGTGGTCGTGAAAGTGATCTTATTACTGGTGTAGATGTAAGTTATGTGGAACCTACAAACCACTATAAAAGGGAGGTAGCTAGGATTGATTCTGTAGATGCAAACGATGGTTCATTAAGAGCAGCGATAGAGAATATTCAATCTCTAGACTTGCCAGGAGTAACTCGTAGAAGTCAAGCACTTCGTTTTGCTCAATACCAAATTGCAGCATCACGCTACCTAAGAAGAACGGTAGCGTTTACAACATCAACAGAAGCACTAAACTTAGCTCCTGGTGATTTAATTTCAGTTTCGCAGAACATGACTGGAATCAATTATGGATTTGGTGGTAAAGTTTCTGCAACTGCTTCAACAGAGGATCCAGATGCAAATGTTATTTTAGAGCATTTTACTTCTCCAAGTTTACAAACTACTACTTTTACTGCAAACACTTATCCACTCGCGCTTAGAATAATTGGTGTAGATGACGAACGTTTAGATTTATACATTGTTAGTAATACTGATTTCACCTTAGATACTACTGATAATGTAAGCATAGGTATTGACTTAGCTGAGGTCAAAATTGTAGGAAGATTCAATCCTATAACTAAAACCGTTGATGCAGTTACTGGTTGGGACGCGAATAACGTTCCTACAGCTGGTGATTTATGGAGTTTAGGAGAGTGGGAAAATCCTGGCAATTACTACACTAATAAAGCGGGAAAACTGTTTACTGTAGCAGAGCTTGAGAGAGAAAATGATGGTGAAGTAAATATCATAGCAAAAGAATATGTATCTAATGTGTATGTAGATTCTGATACTTTTATTGATTATACACCTACTGCTTATATAGATATTGAAAGTCCTTTTTCAGCACCTCCGCCGCCAGTATTTACTTTTCAAAAACAAATTAGACGCAGACCTGACGGTAGTGTAGCGTTTGATGGTTTTATTGATAATAAAACTGATAGACTAGGTTATATTCAGGATTACAGAACTGAATATTTTATTGCACGTCCTGAAAGTTCTACACTGATTAATAATACATCTGTTAGTCCTTTAACACTAACAGTTGATAATTCAACAGCTTTATCTGGAGGAGCTACGCAATCTACAATTACAGGCAAATCTGGCTTTTCTAGTTTTGTGGGTGAGATTAGACTACTATGCAACGCATATAGCGTTATTGATAATGGTGATGGTTCTTCTAATGTAAGACTTACTGTTGAAGGTTTAAATGTTTGTTTTGACGAAAATATTTTCAAACATGTATTAGAGGTGAATGATGACGCAGTATTTTTAGGACTAAAAGGCGATGATTTCGTTACAGTTCCTCTTAAAGAAAAAACATCTAAAAACAGTTTAAGAAATTTTATTGCTTTTGCAGATGATACTGTTGAAGCTTCAGCTAATATTATAACCTATGATAAAACAGCTGATACTATAGACATAGAAAATATTACTACAGGTAGCACAGCTATAGTTAATCTATTAGCCGATTTACCTTTTGAAGTTAAAATTAATCAAGTACTTGATTCAAGATTTTTTGATAATTCCTCATTCTATGTAAGTGGGACTGATAAACAGTTTGAAGTAGCAAACACTTTTGGAGATACCCATAGTGGTTTTATTGAACTTCCTGTACGTCCTAGAGCTAAAAAGTTTATACGCTTTTATGTGGATGGAATTGAAAAATCAGCAGGACAGTTTACGTTTAATAAGAATGCTACAACATCTTTAAAAGCAAATATTGGTTATACAGCTTCTTCGGGAGATGTAGCTTATCGTGTAGAACTTGACCACTATACTGTTCCAGCTATTGAAATAGGAGATAACGTTCAAACTTTTGCTGGTAATATTTTTTCAGTAGTTAACACTAGTTTTGATCCTGCAAGCGCAACCTATAATGCTGCTCTAACAGCTAATTCAATCTATCGTATTCAGTTATCTGAGCGTCCCACCGCAAACTTATTTGGATCTTCTTTTGTAAATATTGCAGAAAATCCTGTTGGAACGATCAATAATGTTGCTTCTAATACTTGTACCTTTGACTATGACACCACAGTTTATCCAGGTAATTTTAACTTAGCAAATTCAGGTATCTATGACTTACAAGTATCTAGTGAATATGATAGGTTCTTTTTAGCAGAAGATCAAATTGTAAGAGATCTTGCTTTTGGTGTCACTTCTATTAAAGCAAGAAATGTTAATGCATTTAGAAGAGCTAGTCCTTTTGTAGAAAAATCTCTAATTACGTCTCCTATTCCCATTAAAAAAGTAGAAGGTGTAACTATAATTGAATCACTATATCGAGAGCAGACAGGTGGTGTTGCAGTTCGTGTTACTCTTTCATTTGACCATATTACTGGGCAAGAGGTGACTGATTATGAAATTTCTTATCGTATTTCTCAAGTAGAATCTGTAGGATCAGATGACGCAGGAACAGAACTAACTTCCTTTAATACTGTTAAAGTATCTGCGGCAGGGGTTGAAGATGATGGTAAAATTAGATTTACAGTTTATGGTATCAATCGTGGTGCTACTTCTGCAACAAATTCAGCAATATTTAGAATCACACCTCTTAATAAAGATTTAAGAGGTTCTACCACTACAACTGAAAAAACAATTCTCGGTAAAACTGCAAAGCCGCAAAATATATTTAATTTTACAGGTGGTCAGCAGACTGATCAGATCACATTCTTTTGGAACTATGTTAGAGAAAATGACGAGCTAGTAGATCTTGACCTTAAAGAAGTTGTAATTAAACGTATTCAAGGAACAGTAGCTGCTTCGCTTGAAAACTTTGTCACAGCGATTCCTTTTGTGACTGTTTCAGCGGGTGTTAATCGAAAATCAGTACCTATCGATCAGTTTGGTACTTTTACCTATTTAGCTAGAACTCGTGATACAAGCGGTAATTTCTCTGATGATGTGACAGCAATCACTATTACAACTGCTAGACCACAAAGAACAACAGTTGTAGCAGCTTATAACGAAGATAACCCCACTACAGATTTCACTATTATAACTAACCGTAATTCAGATGAAGAAAACTTCCCTTCCTTTGCTAATTCTAATACAGGCGGTATTGCTTTTTCAGTACCAGATTCTCCTTTTGATACATCTGTAGTTGATAATGCAAACGGTACTTCTACAGGTTTCAGTGCTATTGGCGGATCTCCAACAGATTTACTAGCTGATGGAACAGCTACTTATATTACTCAAATCAGAGATTTCGGAGCAACTGTAACAGGACAAGTTCAGGTTGACATCCAAGGAACTCAAGCAGTGCAATCTACTTGGAACGATCAGCATGAACATATTATTGAGAGTGTTACAGAAGCTTCAGGAAGTAGTGATGAATTAAAAGACTCTTCATTTGGTGGTATAGGTCATCTTGTAGGTTTTGCTAATTCTGAACCATTAGACTTTAGGTATGATTCTAATAATAAAACACTAGCAAGCGGTGGGGCAGCAGGTAATGTTTATGCAATTCATCTTCACGGTAATTTTGTGAATGACGAATCTAACGCAAATGTATTCGCTCTCATAGCAGGAGCTGTTGATGCTGACACAATTAAACTTGGAAGTACATTTTTTGCGAACGGTGAGTCTACAGGGGGTAATACGTATGCTAACCTTGCAGTAGCAGGTACTTCATACTTTTTGGTTGACTTAAAACAGTATTCTGATTTTGGCTCAACAGAGACTTTTGCTGGTGATCTTGGGGCTTTGTCTACTCAAGTATTTATTCGTACTACTACTTCAGATAACACAATTCTATACTACTCTAACGGTAATGTTAATGTTGCAGCTTTTGGATCATCTGGGGTAAATGAAGAATTTATTCCTTATGAAGCTGGCACTAGAACTTTTAGGCAGTTCCAAATTAAATTTGTTGTAAACAACTTGGAGGAGGATCAATTTGACTTTACAATTGATCAGTTTCGTTATACAGTGGATAAAGAACAAACTATTTTTTCGAATACTGTAGTTTATGATTCAGCTACTAAAACAGTTGACTATACTAACTCTAACTTCTTAAATAGACCAGTTATTGCAATACAACCAATTGACACTGTAACTTCTCAGACGGCTATTGTTACTACTGGTACGAATACTAGTGTTAGTTTTAAATTATTTGATGTGGAAAATAATACTTTAGTACCAATAGACCAAGGTGTTGAAGTTCAAATTACAGCAACAGGGGTATAAATGGCATTACAAGACTCTAATACATACATTGAAGTTACAGCTGGGACATCTCTCAATGTTTCTCGCTCACAGTTCAATAACTCTCTCCGCTCTTTATTAACCAATTTTAAGTCTTCAGCTGTTCCAGATGCAGAAAATATTACAGCAGCAGGTGCTGGAATCGGTGAACAAGATGGTATGTTATTTAGAAGCTCAACTACTAATGCACTTTACATTTCTGACTCTGTTCACGTAAAGTCTTCTCCTGTTGGTGGTAATTTTACTCGTGTTGGTATTGGGAATAGGGTTGAGAACGGTATTACGGCTCTTACTGCAAACATTGCATCTTATGAAATCGGTGAGCTTGTAGCAACTCCATCAGCTTCTGGCGGTCTTTCTGCAAATGCTCGTCTTTATTTAATATCGGCTAATAACGGCACGATGGCTGATGTAGTAGATGTAGGCATACCACCAACTAATGGCTCAATCCAAAATACCATGCTCGGAGTTGGATCAGTCGATCTAGGTCGTGTAAATTTTGCAAAAGTAGGCTTTAGACTTGATTCTTTTGATGGCGTCAGTGATTGGGAGTCTAACACGACGATGCGAGTATCAGCTCTTGCAGGAGCTAACACTTCTATCGGTTTAGGCACTCTTAATAATGGAAATGTAGCCATAGTTCACAGAACTGACGCAGCTGCTACTTCATCACTCAATGGCATGCACGTGATGAAAACTCCAGGCAACTATGCCAACCTAGCAGCAGCAACTTTAAGTCAGAACTCTATTCAGAACAGTCCTACATCTACTCCTGCTCCGCTTTTGCCTGCAGGTTCTGTTATAATGTGGAGTGGTTCTTCAGCTCCAACAGGATGGTTGTTGTGTGATGGTTCTCTAATTAGTAGAACAACTTATGCATCTTTATTTGCAATTGCAGGTACCGCCTATGGGGTAGGAGATGGGTCAACGACTTTTGGATTACCTGACTTAAGAGATAGGTTTCCTCTTGGTAAGGGTACAAATAATAGCACACTAGGAGCAGAGACAGGTTCTATGTCAGCAAGTTCTGTTATTTCTACTACTACTGCTTCAGATGGAGACGGTGATTTGACTGTAGGCACTACTTCAGTCGCTGCTACAGCTAAAGATTCAACTGCTACAACAGTTGTAGACTCTGTTACTCAGGCTGCTCATACTCACTCTGTAACTATAACTGTGCCATCCTCTGTTGTTAACTATATTATTAAAACCTAATAGGAGATATAATGAATTACTACATAAAAGTAAATATTGCAGAACGCGGAGATAGTCCTTTTGCATATTTTGCTATTAAAGACTATGAAAAAGGAAAGAGAGCTCCTTTGATTTCTCGTCACTTTCCTCTCGATTTACTCGCAGAGCAAGAACCCCGCTTGATGGACTTTGTTGAAGGATCTATTGACAATGCATATCTTGAAATTAAAAAAGGATATACAGTAAATCAAATAGCAGAAGATGGCATGACTGTTGGTGAATTATCAGATGAGGCAGTAGAATTTTTAACTAACCTTACAAAAACAATCTGTTTAGAAGAAAAATATGATGAATTACTAGCACCTCCTTCTGTAGACCAACAAGTAGAAGACTTTATCAAAGAATTTTTTGAATCAGACGGTGATCCTCTTTCAGAATTTAATGATTTAGATGGTGATAAACCTCTAGAGCAAAAAGACTTTTTAGCTGAGTTCTTTGCAGAACTTGAAGATGAGTCTGACGAAACGGAGAAATAATGTCACTTACTCGTATTACTACTAGTGTTATTAGTTCCAATGTAATTAGTTCTGATTTACTTCAAAACAGCATTATTCAAGCTCGTCATATTCAGGCAGGCGTGCTTACCACTGATCTATTTGAAGAGTCAGCTAATGCTGCTGCAGTTGAAATTCGTGTAAATGCTAATCTTGATATCGTACAAGATAATGTAGCAGCTCTTGTAACAGGTTTAAACGGCGCAAACACTAATATTAATACAATTCAAAGTAATCTCTATACAGACTTTACTACTCTTACAGGGTTGATTGATGATGTACAAGACAACGTAGTTTCTGCTGAATCTAACGTATCAGCAGTTGAATCCCGTCGCTCAACTAATACCACAATTTTTACTGATGCTTTTACAGGAACCAACGCAGCTATAGCTGCTATAACAGATGGTACTACTGCTTTTACAGGTCCTGTTACTATGCAAGATTCTCTTACTGTACAAGGCAATTTAATTGTTGTGGGTGCACAGGTTGATCTTGGTGTGGGCACAGCAACAATTGATGATAATTTTATTGTAGTTTCTGCAAACTTAACAGGAACTCCAGCTACTGACTCTGGTATTATTGTTAATCGCGGTGTTGAGGGCAACGTATTTATTGGTGATCATATTGAAGAAGATGGTGTTGTATTCGCACTTTCACAATCTCCTCACGACAATGCTACTATCTCAATTCAAGAATATTTAGATGTTCATGGTAACGCATTTCATGCAAACTCTGGTCTTAATTTTAGTCGTGTTCACTTTGGACATCAGGATGATGAGTCTACAGGTATTATAGCTGATACAACAAATAATCACATTAAGTTTATCATAGGCGGAACAGAAGTAGCTAATATTGATGCACAAGCAAATTTAGTTTTAAATGATGGTAGACTTACAGGCAATCCAAACGCTGATGGCGACCGAAATGCTATTGATTTAGATGTTGATGAAGAAGCTGATGTTATTAATTCTGTTTCTATTGAGTCTGTCAACTCAATCTTTTTTCTAATTGATAAAAATGATAACGGCGATAATCCTAATGCGTATATAGGAGTGTTTAATGACGTAGCAGATTTAAGCGCTTCTACTCGTGAAACTGCTATTTTCTCTATTCGTGATAACGGAGAAGTATTTGCTAATTCTGTAAGTATGGCTTTTGATGCTAATATTGCAGGTGTTGGGGTTATGGCTAACGATTATATTACTTATACTCGCCTTAACGCTAATCTAAATTCAACTACTGATAATATTAATACTATCACTGATAACGTTAACGTCGTACAAGATAATGTAGCAGCGCTAACTGGTGGAGCTACTCTTCTAGTACCTTTTACAAATGTTAACACAGCACTAGGGACATCAAATGTATTCTTTATAGGTACAGACTGCGCTAACGATTCTAATGTTCTTGTCGTAACTCTTGATGGTATTCGTCAGCACCCAACTCTAGATTGGGTTGGAAACTATTCGAATGATACAGTTCAGTTTGTAGATGCCACAATCCCCTCTGGTACAATTGTTTCAATTACTTCACTTGCTCCATAATGAGATCTATCAGACAACTTACAACAGAGCTTACCTTTCGTTGTAATGCTAAATGTCCTGCATGCCATCGCTGGAAACCTCTTCGTGTTAATTTAAATGATGCACGCTATACAATTTCACTTGAACGGTTCCAACAATTATTTAACCCTGACCTACTTCAAAATTTAGAATGGTTGGTTTTGAATGGCAATTTTGGTGATTCTATTATGAATAAACAGTTTCGTGAAATCATCTCATATGTAAAATCTCAAGGAACTCGTCTTTTAATTCATACAAACGGAGGAATTCACAATCACGACTATTGGACTGATGTAGGCAATATTTTAACTGATCGCGATATTATCAACTTTGATTTAGATGGTTTATGGGATACTCACTCTAAATACCGCATT
>Ga0208019_1002122_pt1 | contig 10145 bp, 19 predicted proteins | sample CB_VirMetaG_5_FD_184540 | JGI IMG/M metagenome (GOLD analysis project Ga0208019, IMG submission 184540) | Freshwater to marine saline gradient viral communities from Chesapeake Bay - CB_1508_1D Viral MetaG (SPAdes) (version 4) | ecosystem: Environmental > Aquatic > Marine > Coastal | place: USA... | reverse complement strand
AAAAACTAATCAAATAAAGTTAAATAAATTCCAGCTAGTATTTCACGCTAAGGCTATCAATAATCCTAGTTTTATCATTATTAGGCAAAACCCCCTCTTGAAGAGCGAACCAAAAATCTACAGTATTTTCCATGGTTCACGAGCCATGAACCTTGCAACAAAAAAAATTGACTATGATACGGCTGAGATTGTCACTAATAAACTAGATTATCCTAGCTTGATATTGCCACTAATAGAGCTGGTTCATGGTTCACGCTTCATGGTGGCTGATATTGTCACTAATAAACAAAAAATAAAAAATGATTAAGCTTGCCACTAATATATTGGGCCGTAAATAATGGTCCATGGTCCACGAGCTAGGACTAGTTTACTTTTAAGACATCTTGTAGTAGATTAATAATCAGAAAGAAAGGAAGGTACATAACATGGTAAGTGATTACTTTGACGGAAAAATAATTAAACGTCCCGACGGCGGAACCTGTCATTGCTATGGCTGGCTAGAAGAAGGCGAGAACTATCACATAGTAATTGACGGCGGGGACTACTCAATGGGCGATGATTTTTTATGGCTAGATTATGATGCTAGTATTCATGGTTCAACTTGGTCTAAGCTGATCAGAAATCTTTACAAGATGTACGGCTGGAAGGTCGAACAAATCCAGCCCTGCTAATCTTATCTCGTAGGCGGGAGCTCTTCCCGCCTGCATCTCTCCCCAAAAATTTAAACTTGATATTGTCACTAATAAAATGAGGATGCCTGGCTGAGCGTGTTCCCGGGATGCCCGGTTCTCGAGCCGTGATTAATGGTGTCACTTAGTGGTTCAGCCTGTCACTAGTAAAAAAAATAAAAAAATAAAAAAAAGAGGGTAGCACACCCTCGTTGTTAAAATGTGCTACCGAGAAAGGAGGAGTGTTATTAATATTACAACGATAAGAAGTTGCAGAAGAATCATTGTTGCGTATGCTTTAAACGCGGATATAAAGCAAAGTACGCATTAATGAATCCGTTGCACCACTCGACGCATTCAGAGGCCGTCATCCTCTGGCTTTCGTCGTGGGAGCCTTTACGAGAAACTATTTTATAAGGGTAGGTGTAGGCCGTTGCATGTTGCAACTCGTAATCCAACCCGGTGTATTTGTTGATATGGGCGAGCCGGGCCTCGATTGTTTTCTTAGTGGTTTTCATCTTCTCCTCTTTCTTCTTTGTTTAGCACTATATAGTGCGTTTGATTACAGTCCTCATTACTACAATGGGGACAGACTTCGATAAATGTTTCATGTTCCTCGTATTCTTTGGAACATACCAAGCAATGTACTACTTCAATCATTGTTTAGCTCCTGCTGTGCTTCGATTTCGCTTTTATATCTTTCTAATTCTAAAGCTAAATCTTTGCCTTCAAAGCCAAGCTCGATCAAGCGTTGTTTGTATTCTTCTAACCAATCTTCCATGATTCGTCCTTTCTATAAATTATTATATAGAGAAAAGGGGGGAATGCAACCCCCCTTCTCGAGTTTATTTAGACTACATTGACTCTTTCTTTAGTTTCCCAAAGAATATCAACGCTATCCATCCGGCCATTGAAAACCATTTTACGACTTTCAAAGTCTTTGTTTTCTTTGTCCCATTCATAAGCATAGATTTGTACATAGTAAACAGGCTCTATATACTCACCTTTTTGCTCATACCTGGCTTTACCAATAACAAGTTTGTACCACTTGTTATCTTTCTCAAAGCCAAGCTCTATTGGATTCTCCATATCCATCCTTTCTTCTAAGCTTTTAGGCTTAGACACAAGGGGCCGAAGCCCCTTATGTATAAGTCTATTCGTGTTCGATTCTCATCTTGAGGAGATAACCCTCGTTATCTTTGAATCTTACCTCAAGGTATCGACTGTGGTAATTGATCTCCTTTTCTATGAGTTCAATGTCGTTGTCCGTTTGGATATCGTCATAAATTTGCTTTATGAGATTCGAAACCTTCTTAGGTTTCTCCAAGTGGCCGAAGTTGTGACCATAGTCAATCAAGTCTAATTGTTGCATTGTCGTCCTTTCCTCTGAGTTCTAGGCTCAGACCTAAGGGCCGGAAGGCCCTTAAGTATGAGTCTATTAGTTATCTATTGGGTGCCAAGTGACCTCGCCATCTTTATCCACTACCGGCGTTATTGGTTGCCAAGTGACATTATTATCGTCATCTATAACCTCCATGTAGTGAGGCTTATCTTTCTCCTCCTCGAAGTCTAGTGTCTCCGCAAGGTCAGAGGTTTCCTCTGAAGTTAGTTCTTGGCCCCTGCTCCATTTATCTTCGATTCGTTCTCTTTCTTTCTTGTTTAGTATCGGCATTTTATTCCTTTCTATAACCGGAGGGGGATATCCCCCTCCGTTCGAATTAGGTAAAGGCTTAGTGCCTTTCGAGGATTTGGTAGAGAGCAAACCAAATGCCGAAGCTATTTACTTTTTGCCATCCACCTTCTTCCCCTTGTGCAGAGCGGAGCTCTTGCATGAAGCTGAAGATTGCAGAGCGGAGCTCTTGGTAATCTTCGTTCTTCGAAGGATGCATAATACCTCTTTTCTCCTTTCTGATTGTAGACTACCACATATATAATAAATTAGATATGATATGTTTGCATAATGTGTATGCAAGAAATGCATACCCTTTTCCCTCTACCCTAGCCACGATTCACGGCCCATGCCTCGAGGCCCTTAGGGTACCTGTGCCAAACCCAAACCACCGACGAACTTTTTGCACCCCCCTCCCCCCTAAATTTGAGGGTTGCTTGTCATAACTGACCGTGTATATATATAATATAAACATACACATACAGAAATTTTGATATGAGTTTTGACATGAACAAATTCAAGCTTCTTCAGGAGAAGTATCCTGAGGCAGCGAAGGAACTAACTGAATTAACGCTTAGATTAGATGAACTAAACGAAACAAAGAAAGCAAAAAAGAATTTTTTAGACTTTGTCAAATTTCTCTGGCCGGATTTTATAGAGGGGGCACACCATAGAAAGTACGCCAAGAAGTTACAGGAGGTAGCCGAGGGTAAATGTAAGCGCCTCATCATTAATATGGCACCACGGCACACGAAGTCTGAATTTGCCAGCTTTCTTTTTCCAGCCTTTATGATGGGCCTGAATCCACGGCTCAAGCTTATCCAAGGAACCCACACGGCTGGATTCGTAACTTAATTGATAGTGAAGAATACAAACAAATTTTTGATGACGTCAGCTTGAGACCTGATTCGAAATCCGCAGGACGATGGGAAACGAATCACGGAGGGGAAGCCTTCTTTTGTGGTGTTGGCGGTGCAATGACCGGTCGAGGTGGTGACTTAATTATTTTAGATGATGTTCATTCCGAACAAGATGCGATGTCACCCACGGCGATGGAAAATGCATGGGACTGGTATTTGTCCGGACCTCGACAACGTTGTCAGCCGAACGCAACCATTGTGATTGTGATGACTCGTTGGTCCGAAAAAGATTTAACAGGAAAATTAATTAAAGCTCAAGTGGAACCCAAAGCGGATCAATGGGATGTGTTAGAACTGCCAGCCATCTTAGATAGTGGAAAACCTTTGTGGCCAGAATATTGGAAGCTGGAAGAATTAGAAAAGGTTAAGGCATCGTTACCCGCGAACCGTTGGAATGCTCAGTACATGCAAGATCCCACGAGCGACGAGGCGAGTATCATTAAACGAGAATGGTGGAGACGCTGGGAAAAAGATGTCCCTCCTTTGCAAAGTGTAATTCAAAGTTATGACACCGCCTTCAGTAAAAAAGAAACAGCAGACTTTAGTGCCATTACCACATGGGGAGTTTTTTATCCTAATGAAGGAGGACCACCCAATTTAATTTTGTTAGACGCGATTCAAGAGCGACTGGACTTTCCTGAATTAAAAAAGTTAGCGATTGAGTTATATAATTTTTGGGAACCCGAAGTTGTATTGATTGAATCCAAAGCCAGTGGAACACCGTTGACACATGAACTTCGACAACTCGGAATTAATATTTTACCCTACACACCCACCCGAGGAAATGACAAACATGTGCGTGCTAACTCAGTGGCTCCTCTGTTTGAAGCGGGCAAGATTTGGGCACCCGCGAACCGTGAATTTGCCGAAGAGGTTATTGAGCAATGTGCCAAGTTTCCTTTTGGTGAGCATGATGATTTAGTTGACTCAACAACCCAAGCTTTGATAAGATTCAGAGCAGGAAACTGGGTGACCTTAGACACGGATTATGAAGATGAACCCGTGGACGACGGACCCCGAACCTTTTACTAATGGAAGAAGATGACACCCTCTGTCCGATTTGTGATTTGCATATTGAAGATTGTGAGTGTATATTTTAGCAATGGCCGAAGAGAATCCTAATATTGATAAAGCAGTGGATTATGAAGAAGATAATCCCATTGAACAAGTTACCCAAGAAGTAAACGTCGATGCCGACGGCATTGAAGAATCTGATTTCATCGAACTCGCGGATGGTTCCGCCGAGACCATGGACGACGAGCCGCGAACCGAGGCTCCTTTCAGTGCGAACTTAGCAGAGTATATTGACGATCAAGATTTACAAACAGTCAGTGCGGAGATCATGGATAGTTATTATAACGATAAAGCTTCTCGTGAAGATTGGGAGCAAGCCTATATCAAGGGATTAGATTTACTAGGATTCAAAGAAGAAGCAAAAACAGAACCGTTCCGTGGTGCGAGTGGCGTGGTTCATCCCATGTTAGCCGAGAGTGCGGTACAGTTTCAAGCCCAAGCATATAAAGAATTATTACCCGCCGGAGGTCCCGTCAAGACTCAGATTGTAGGAAACGTGACCAATGAAACAGAAGAACAAGCACAACGAGTGCAAGATTTTATGAATTATCAAGTGACCTATGTGATGAAAGATTATGATCCCGAGTTAGATCAGTTATTATTTTATTTACCCCTAGCCGGTTCTGCTTTTAAAAAGATTTACTATGACGACATGTTAGAGCGTGCGGTTGCAAAATTTGTTCCTGCCGAAGATTTAGTTGTTCCTTACGGAGCCTCCTCACTGGAGACTTGTGAGCGAGTAATTCACATTGTGAAGATGTCTGAGAATCAAGTAAAGAAACAACAGGTCACAGGATTCTATCGTGATGTTGCCATTCGAGCTTCCGATGCGGATGACAACAACGACATTCAATCGAAGTATGATCAATTAGAAGGATCAGAAAAAGTTCTTTCCGATCAAGTAGTCTTACTCGAGTGTCATGTAGAATTAGACTTACCGGGTTTTGAAGATGTGGATGTAGCAGGAGAGAGCACCGGACTAAAGTTACCTTATGTGGTAACCATTGATGAAGGCACCGGAAATGTTTTATCTATTTATCGTAACTACAAAGAGTTAGATCCTCTTCGTCGTCGCAAAGATTATTTTGTTCACTACAAGTTTTTACCCGGCCTAGGTTTCTATGGCTTTGGAATGATTCACATGATCGGTGGATTGTCTCGTGCCGCGAGTGTCGCTTTACGTCAGCTACTCGATGCAGGTACCTTATCCAATCTACCCGCAGGATTTAAGCAACGAGGACTTCGTATTCGTGATGATAAGAAGGCGTTGACACCCGGTGAGTTTAGAGATGTGGATGCACCCGGCGGTGACTTACGAGGAGCCTTAATGCCTTTACCTTACAAAGAACCAAGTGCTACTTTGTATTCTCTGTTAGGATTTATTGTGGAAGCAGGAAGTCGTTTTGCTGCCGTCGCTGATCAAAAGATTGGAGAAGGATCTCAAGCAAATCCCGTAGGAACAACGGTCGCTCTTTTAGAGCGAGGTGCTAAGATCATGAGTGCTATTCACAAACGACTACACTATGCTCAGAAGATTGAATTTAATTTATTAGCGGACGTCTTTAAATCTTATTTACCACCCGAATACCCTTACAACATTGTGGGTGGTAATCGCATGATCAAGCAATTAGACTTTGATGATCGTGTGGACATTTTACCAGTTTCTGATCCTAACATTTTCTCTATGGCACAACGGGTTACTCTGGCGCAAACTCAATTACAGTTAGCTCAGAGTAATCCACAAATTCATAATCAGTATGAAGCCTACAGGAGAATGTATGAAGCGTTAGGAGTACAGAACATTGATCAGATACTACCTCCCCCGATGCAACCCATGCCGTTGGATCCTGCTGTGGAAAATAGTATGGCAATCAAAGGAAGTCCTTTTCAAGCATACCCTCAACAAGATCATGAAGCACACATTGATGCTCACCGAGCTTTTATGTCCACTGTTTTAGTCAAGAGTATTCCTCAAGCCATGGCTATGTTACAGGGACACATTTCTGAACACATCTCCATGTTAGCTCAACAACAAGTTCAAATGGAATATCAACAACAGATCCAACAATTACAACAACAGGCAGCGATGGTTGGTCCACAACAGATTCAAATGGCACAACAACAACTAATGATGGAGATAGAAAAAGCTACTGCAGTTCGTATTGCACAAATTACTAACGAATTACTCGCAGAAGAGCAAGAAGCAGTCGCAAGTAATGAAGATCCTCTTGTTGATTTAAAGTCTAGAGAGCTAGATATTAAGGAACAACAGGTAGTAAATAAAGCAATGACCGATCAAGAAAGAACAGAACTTGACAAAATGAAATTAGCGTCCAAAATACAGACTGATAAAGAGCGTATTGATAGTCAACAAGACATCGCACAGCTACGTGCTAACGTTCAATACGAGAAGATGGATCGCAATGACAAAAAAAGATGAAAAAAGTAAAAAAGAAGACCACGAAAAAGCTAAAGAAGACCAAAAAGTCTCCTCTGCAGGCGATCAAGGACGCTCCCAGCGTGCAAAAAAACCTAGTAGCACAGCAAATGGCGACAAGAATGAAAAAGATTTTCTCGTAAAAGAGAAAGATGTCTTTGAAAACCCCAAAGCAGAGGTGATTGAAGACCACCACGACCGTATTTTAAGGTTATCTAAGTCAGGAGACTTACAAAAACAAGTTGATACTATTGTTGAAGAGTCAACAAATATTGCAACCGACATGATTCATGACGGGTATGATCCGATTGTCGTAGCTTCTGCTTATTTAGCGGTCGTTCGTAAGTTATATGGCTTATATTTGTACAAAGAAGACGCTGACCTCATGTATCAAATGGCAAAAAACATGATTGAAAATTTCAAAGAGAGTGTTACCCTACATTAAATGGGAAAAAAATTAACAACAGGTGCTCCTCCTAAACGAGGTCCTAATCCACAGGGAATAAAAGTACCTTTTAAAGTAACTAGTTTTGTGGTAAAAACCTTGAAAGGAAAAAACAATGGCTAATACAAAAGGAAGAACAAAAGCTTCTGATGATTATAAACAAGATTTTAAACATAGTGATCAACCAAAAGAACTAGGAAATTTTAAAGATACAAAAGGCACTCGATCAGGCTTAGCTAAGTATCGTAAAAAAGAAAACATGCCTGATTCAAAAGCCAGAAAATTACTTTTTGATCAACTAGATGCGGAAGCAATGAGGTATGGGAATAAACCTGTACTCGAAATGTCTAATGGAGGTCGTGCGGGTAATGCTCGCGGATACGGGTGTGCTGTAAAAGGCATTAAAAAAACCAAAAACAGATAGGAGAGTAAAAGCATGGATATGATAAAAAAGCTATGGAATGATCATCCAAAAAAGAAGTGGCTTGTAGTAGGTATTGCTATTGGCTGGATCATCGCTCAATACATCTAATTAATGTTATCTAAAATTTTAGGTGGTTCTTTAGTAGACACTGTCGGTAAAGTTATTGACAGTGTCCACACTTCAGAAGAAGAAAAAGGTAAAATCAGAATTAAACTACAAGAACTTGAAAATGAAATTAACTCTAAACAAATGGATATTAATTTAGCGGATGCTCAGTCTACAGCTACCGATATTTCAGGTCTACTGCAACGTTCTTGGCGACCCCTCATTGGATTTAGTGCAGCATTGGCCATATTTTTCGAATTTGTCCTTAAACCTTTTATCGTGTTCTTTTTAGGAGTATTTCAAATTGAAGTGGATCCACTACCCCAAATGAATATGGAACAATTAATGCCTTTAGTTATGGCTTTGCTCGGAATGGCTGGCTTAAGAACTTTTGAGAAGCATAAAAAAATTTCAAAATGAGGCTTGAAACCTTTGTCACAAAACTGTACAAATTAATTAGAGAACGTCGTGAACAGATTTCCGAATCTATTCTATACAGCACGGACTCTTGGGAAAAATATCAAAACTTAGTCGGTCAACTCAAATCGATAGATTTGCTTAATCAGGATGTTAAAGACCTGCTAAAAGGAGAAGAAGATGACTTTGATATTACCCGAGCGTCTGGCGAAAAAACAGACGACGCAGAATAAAGAGAACGATACAAGACCAGAGAGTGCAAAGATTCCTCAGCCGACCGGTTGGAGAATAGTTGTTCTACCTCATAAAGGAGGAGCCACTACAAAAGGTGGAGTCCATCTCACTGATAAAACTGTAGAGAACACACAACTCACTAGTGTTGTTGCTTTGGTTCTAGAAACTGGACCTGATGCTTATGCAGACAAGGATAAGTTTCCTCACGGGCCATGGTGCAAGAAAGGTGATTGGGTAGTCTTTGCCCGTTACGCAGGATCCCGCGTTCCTATTGATGGAGGCGAGATCAGAATTTTAAATGACGATGAAATTTTAGCAAAGGTAGATGATCCAAAAGACATCTTACAGGTTTATTAAGGAGTAAATAATGGCTGAATTAAAACAAGAACAATTAGATATTGATTTACCTACAACAGGTGAGGATATTGAAGTGGAATTAGAAGAACAAAAATCTTCTGAAGAAACAAAACAAGAAGAAGTTCAACAAGAACAACCTCAAGAAGAGGTTCAAGAAACAACAGACAAAGAAGTTGAAGAACAAGCAACCTCGGTTCAAAAAAGAATCGACAAGCTAACACGTAAAATGCGTGAAGCAGAACGTCAACGAGAAGAAGCGTTACGTTTTGCAAAACAAGTTCAAGAAGAGAATCAAAAGATAAAGCAAAATGCTTATCAGCTAGACAAAGGTTATGTTAACGAGTCTACTAATCGAATTGAATCTCAAATTGAAGCTGTTAAGGAAAAACTAAAAGCCGCTGTATCAGCAGGTGATGTTGATTCTCAAATTCAAGCAAATGAATTATTAGCAAGATTGGCAGCAGAGAATGAACGTTATAAAGTTCGTCAAAAACAGCTAGCCGATGAGGAAGAAAGCTATAATGCGCAAAGCCAACAAGCACAGCCAACTCCTCCTCAGCAACAGGAACAAGTTACTCCTGATCCCAAAGCACAAAAGTGGTTAGCAAAGAACACATGGTTTGCGGAAAGCACTGCCATGAGAGAAACAGCCCTTTCTATTCACTCAGAATTAGTACAAGAAGGATTTGACGTAAGCTCAGATGAGTACTATAGTGAGATAGATAAACGGATCAGAGAAGAGTTTCCTCACAAATTCGAGGATACCAAACAGATAGCGCAGAAACCCGTCCAAACTGTCGCTTCTGCAAATCGAACTGCAAGTAATAATGGACGCAAAAAAGTAAGGCTTTCACCCAGCCAAGTAGCAATAGCTAAAAAACTCGGGGTGCCAATCAGCGAGTACGCAAAATACGTTAAGGAGCAATAAAATGGTAGATAAAACAAACAGATCATCTGAGATGAGATCAAAAACAGCCAGAAAAACTGGATGGAGAAGACCTTCGTCTTTAGATGCCCCACCAGCACCTCCCGGATTTAAACATCGTTGGATTCGTATGGAAGTTCAGGGTTTCGATGATAGGAAAAATATGATCGGAAGACTAAGAGAAGGATTTGAATTAGTGAGAGCTGATGAATATCCTGATTGGGAACTACCTACAATCGATGATGGTCGATATTCTGGAGTTATCGGCGTAGGCGGACTTGCACTAGCTAGGATACCTGAAGAGATCGTTGCGGAGAGAAGTGAATACTTCCGTGAAATGACTGAAGGACAGCAAGAAGCTGTCGACAATGATTTCTTTAAAGAGGAACATCCAAGCATGCCCATCAGCAAACCCGATAGGCAAAGTCGAGTAACTTTTGGAGCTAAGTCAAAAAAATCTTAGAATCAAA